>JTFO01002478.1_pt1 | contig 13103 bp, 14 predicted proteins | sample 235411 | NCBI WGS metagenome assembly JTFO01 (sample SAMN03067590, study PRJNA260953) | activated sludge metagenome | biome: Sludge; feature: Wastewater; isolation source: CETP activated sludge from laboratory augmented bioreactor treating... | place: India:Gujarat | collected 2013-04
TATATCGATGTTCTTATGAAACAAATAGAAAGAAAGGAAAAGAACTAATGGTTTTCATTAACATATCTGACCAACTCGATACTAAACTAGAAGTCGAGCAGAGTGAGGGATGGATGCTGTACTTTCTTGGAACTTCTCATCATAATTTTTTGCTAGCAACATACACAAACAAATGAGAGTAGCTTTTGGCTGTTGCCTGATGCTCTTTTCTTCGAAATAACGATAGATGTTTTGATACTCAACGAATTCATCAGCTATGGGTTTATTTCGAAATCTTGATTCGCTTAACGGACTGAATGGCATCAGGTAAGCGTCATCAAAAGGGGTGAACCCCGGCCATATTGACTTTAGTTGTTCCCAGTTTTTTATTCCCAAATAACGTGTGGGAGAGTGACGATTTTTATCAATAACTAGCGTCTTTGAATACCCTCCTGAAAGCAAAATATAACTGTCTTGCCTATCAAACGGGTTGATGAAATTGTGGAGCTGGTAGGTTGTATCTGTTATCTGATTTGGGGTCATAGTGATCTACTTATTGGTAGCTGTTTTTAGCTGATTATTTATGTTCATAAAGTGTAGTCCGATTGATCTATCTAAATAAATTGTTTTTTTGGATTGTCACTTTTTATGTGAGTGAACTCCAGAAGTAAAAATGCATGGGCCGTGATTTTTGATAAAAAATGAAGGTTAGCTGGTTGGATTTAGCCGATGTGAAGGCTCAGTAATCACCTAAAAACAGAGTGGGAGTGAATCGAGGGGGATCGGTAATTAATAATATATATACCTCTCCATCTACTCATCTAATCCCACACCTCAACCAACGACCTCATCACTCGATATCTTGGTAGGGGGTGGGTTCCCCTACCCAAAGAGAGACTTAGAAAATAACGTCACTATCAGTACCTATGTCATTAACAAAACATAGGTCTCTATCATGTCTAAAAATCTAACCATCACACACGAATCCACTTTCAACGGAAACAAGATATACATCGACAAGGAGGGGTTGGTCATTGAATACCTAGAAGGGATAGAGTCAGTCCTTGAGAAAGCTCTAGAGCAATATGCGAGAGTTTTTATCGTTCGAGTGGACCTTAACTTACCAACAGACTTTAGAGGGGATGATTCAGCAGTGATGACTCGTTTCTTCCGCTCTTTGAAATCTCAGGTAGCGGCATATCGAAGACGTAGTGCTCGCCTAAATCGCAAACCCTATCGTGAGACCACCATTCGATATGTATGGGCTAAAGAATGCGATACCTCAACGAGCAGTCATTACCACGTTGCACTTATCTTTGACCGGAACATATTTCGCTCTCTGGGGGATTTTGGAGAGTATCAGCAAAGTTTGGCTAACCGTATTCGTAATGCATGGAAGCGTTCAGTGGAAGCCATGTACTCAGGTAAAGAGAAACCAGCTATCCATTTCTCCAAACAAGGCCAGTATCACTTGCTACGTAACTCTGAGGAGTTTGAGGAGGTGTTTCAATCTGTCTTTTATCGACTGAGCTATCTAGCGAAACGAAGAACGAAGCATTTTGGAAAGCGTATGAATAATTTCGGTCATAGTCATAAGTAGCTTAAAAAGTAACGGTAGTACCAGTTCCTGTGGGAATCACAACAAACCACAGGAACCAATCATGATTCATCAACTCAACGAGGCTCATCAAAGAGTCCACACCATCACTCATGACCGAACCTTTAATGGAAAGCCACTCTACTACCACAAGGATGGTCTCGTTCTCGAATACCTAGAGGAGATAGACCGAGTGCTGACTGAAGCACTCAACCAATACCCAAGAATCTTTGCTGTTCACATCAACCTAAACCTACCGAGTGACTTCGGGGAAGATTACCTAGCGGTGTTTGCCCATTTCTTTCGTATTTTAGCATCGGAGACTAATGAGCTCTGTAGAGACAAATACACCGACAGAACTTATCAATACCAGCAAACGGTCATTCGCTATATCTGGGCGAAGGCCAGTGAATCCACCAGCCAGCATCATCATCTTATCTTGCTCTTTGATAGGGATCTCTTTCAAAACTTCGGCACTGGACGAGAGGGTTGGGGGCGTTTTCTCTACAAAAAAGTGAGGAAGACATGGGATAGGGTGGTTGAAGCTTATTACAGCCAACCATGCTCTGGATTAGCCTACTCTCCTACGAATGAAGGTTTTGAGCTGTTGTCTGACGCTGAAGTGTTCCCGTTACAGTTAAACGAGTTCTTCTATCGAATCAGTCGTCTCGCGAAGCCCATTGCCAACCGGAACGATCACTTCAACAAGAGCTTTGGTTGCAGTCACGACTCACCTAAAAAATACAGCGCGAGTAATGCCTATGTCATTCACACACAAAAAGGCATTACTCATGGCGAATAGAACCTACCTCCCAAGCATTACCCTTGATAGAACTTTTGAAGATTACCCGCTGTATTACAGCAACAAGGGGTTATACGAATCAGCACTGACCTCGATGGTCGATGTCTTTGAACAGGCACTCAGTCAGTTTGACATCGCTCTTGCTACACGTTTGGACTTGTTTTTGCCAGAAGACCATCAAGATACCGACCTGAGTATCCTCAACGATTACTTTAAGCTGCTTAAAGAAAAGCTTAATACGGATTCTCTGTTCTATGTATGGCGTAAGCGGGAAGACAAGGTGCCATCCCACAACTATCGCGTGATGCTGTTTAGTGACTATAGCCAGCACTTTGGTCCCGCTATTTGTTGGGACAAGCGCAATGAATTGGTCGGGCACCTTAAAACGGCTTGGCAAGAAGCGATAGAAAAGCACTACAGCGGCGAAGCGCGTTCATTGGTGTTTCTCAATGACCGAGGCAATTATGGGGTGGGGACTCGTTGTCGTAGCAAAGACGTCAACATAAAGAACACTGTCTTCCACCGCATGAGCAGTCTTGCTGAAGCGTGGGAAGAAAAGCGTTACTGCTTTGGCTCTAGCTTGGAATAGACCGACTGCATTTTTTTACAATGGCGGCTTATCACATGGGTATATACAAAGCAGGAGACGATTCCCAGTGAAAATGAAATTTCTACGACTTAAAGACGTGATGTCACTAACAGGGCTAGGCCGCTCCACTATCTACAAGTTCATGGCTGATGAAACCGATTTTCCGAAGAGTGTCCCACTCGGTGGACGTGCCGTGGCTTGGGTCGAAAGTGAAATAGAGGAATGGATGGAGCAACGTCTAGCACTGCGAGACAACCAAGAATCCTTTCAGTAACACAAACATCAACGGGGCGCTGGCTAAGCAAAGTCATGCGCCCTTTTTACAATTAGAGAGAGATAAAAAATGAGCTATTCAATTTACGTAGACGGCGCTGCACCAAACAACCAACACGGATGTACACGAGGTGGTATCGGGCTGGTTGTCATGGATGAAGACAATGAGATTGTTCATGAAGAGAGTTTTACCATCAATCGAAAAACCGACAATGCTGAGCTGGAACTACTGGCCTTAATTGAAGCATTGGAATACGCAGAAGATGGGGATGTTATCTATTCGGACAGCGATTACTGTGTGAAAGGTTTCAACATCTGGATGGACGATTGGAAAAGTCGAGGTTGGCGTCGAGCGGATAAGAAACCGGTTAAAAACCGCCAGCTTTGGCAACAAGTGGACGAGTTGAGTTCTAGGAAGTATGTCGAGGTATTTAAGGTCAAAGCACATTCGGGTATTGAAGGGAATGAAAGAGCTGACCTGTTGGCGGTTGAAGCTGCGGAAGCTGACTAATACAAGAATTCATAGTTTGGGAGGGTAACACCTCTCAAGCTATGCCCTATTTTTTGTTTGGGCTAAGTTGGTTAATGATGAAGTCATTATCAATAGGTTTGGTTCCAGTGGGTGAAAATCACAATGTCTGCAATTGGTAGACCGAACTTATGGTTATAAATCCTGCAATACCCACTGGTTAGGTAGAATACATCCATTGAAAGTAGCGGATGGATTTAACTGTGGGTTATCGAGTGGTACGGTTAACCGAACTGATGGCATATGAGTTTGGTCAGGTTGAAGGTGACATTGGTCGGCTGGACGAAAGAGCGTTAGGCTCGGCACTCCCTCAGGGGATGAGCTATTCCAGTTTTATGGACAAGCTGAAAAGTGGTGAGTTAGCACTATTGACGGATTCCCCTTCTAAGCCTGTGATGCTCCGAGATGGCATGAGCAAATCATGGAGCTTGTCGGCGGAAGGGCAAGAGGCGTTATCGCCAGAAGCGAAAAGTGCCTACCTTTCCAGAACGAAAATGTCTGGCGGTAGTGCGGGCAGTGCTGCGCCCACTCAAAGCGCCGCTGGTTATGTGTCTAACATTGAAGAAACCTATGTTCCTGAGCCCGTCAAACCCGATACCTCAGATGCACCACCAAAACTGCTATACGAATATTGCTTTGAAGTGGCTTGCTCGGATGAGACGTTTAGAAAAAGCGTGGGGTATGCGTTTGAACTGGCGAAAACCAAACAAGAATCCCTGATTGGCCGTTGGCAGACGGAGGCAACCGAGCACGGTACAAAATATACGGCTCATACCGCCTTTGATGAACCGAAAAAATTAGTCGCTAAAGTAGCGTCCAATGCTCTGGGTATTAGCGTTCCCGACAATGTGCAGGTGAAGCCTATAGGCTCTGGTGTAGTGCGAGAAGCCTTTATCCCAGTTGTCCCCTCAGTGCAGCTTGGTGAGCGTTTGGGGCTACCAACAGAAGGCTACTACTACCATTTCTACAATGGCCGTTTAGTTCAAGAATACAAGCTGCTAGGAAATGGCAAGTGGGCCTTCTACGCGACACGCTCCACTCACGAGCAGCTTAATGATGAGCAAGGCTACAACATCTATCAAAGTGCCATTCTGGTTTACTGGAAGCTCGAAGGTAAAGACGTTGAAAACCAACATCTGATTTATCTTGAACAGCCAATTACCCGAGAAGAGCTCGACAACCTCAATGATGACTGGTTGGTTCAACATGGTATTAAACTTGATATCAACGAATTGCTTGCTGCGCCCAAGCAACCTGTCGCAGAAAGACAAACCATTCAACCCTCGGACACAGAGAAAGCAGAGAGTAAACCAGAAACGCATACTGTTGGAACGGACTCTAAGACCAACCAACGAGAATCATGGGGAGCCATTGCAGAGCAATATGGTTTGTCGGCGAAACAATTACTGGATTTGAATCCGCAGTACAACGCTGACCCGATGTCATTGAAAGTCGGGGATACGCTCACGGTTCAAGAGCCTGTAGATCTTGATAGTACCAAAATCGTTCAACGTGATTTACCGCCAGTGGAGCCCAAGACATACAATCAAGCTGCAAACACTCACTATGCTTACAACGGCAATTTTCAGGGAACATCAGCTAAACCTATCAACAGCGAGACTGTTCTGGATAATGGCCTTGTCGTGGCTAACTTGGGGCAAATCTCTCCTCTGGATGTCGATGATGTATATCTTGTCTTCGCCGATAAGAAAATGAGTGTGGAAGATTTTGCGCAAGAAACCTATTTATCAAAAGATAAGGCGATTCTTGACCATGTATTCAAATCGAATCCTCACCTCAAACGCAGCTTTAGCCAAATTATTGAAGGGATGCCTTTGGTTGTGTCGCCATGGGTAGAAAAACATCCAGATGAAGAAGTCGCTATCAAACAAGCTAATGATCTTATGACTGAGTATCTGAAGCTCTCTAGTGAAGAGAAGAAATGGTTTGCAGAGCACCATGAAACGGCAACCAATGCTTTACTCGTTGCGGCGACATCCGGCCTAGATGTTTACCAAGGTGAATCTGCTTCAACAGAACTTAGCGATTTTAACTTAAATCACATAGTTGCAGGAGCTGGAGCCGTAGTTGCTGGCGCTCAGGTTCAAGGGGACAAGCTTAGCAAAAGGATGAAGTCATTTGCTGAATATTCGCGCTATATTGCAGAGAAAACCAAAGGCTTATCAGGGCAGGCTCTCTATTCTAACCCTGATTACAAGTCATGGCGAAAAGAAGCGAGAGACTTTCAAAAGGAGATGAAATCTATTCTTTCGGAGGTTGGTAAGCCGGGTTACATTAAAAATGTTCAAGCGAAGCGTATCAATGACTACCTTAATGTCGGTAAGCGACAATTGTATCGAGCGAAAGATTTCTCTAAGGCGGTCTCAGGGATTGAGATGACTAGTTTGTATAAGCAAGCTATGTCTTTCAGTCGATTTTTGGGTGTTGCCAATGGGTTAGTGATTGGGGCTGGCTTGTATGGTAATGCTATGGATGTAGCCAAAACATGCAATACGAGTGGTTGGTTTGAGGAAACCTGCAATCGAAGTGTTGTTAGAAATAGTACGTCAGCCCTGACAAACGTTTTGGGTGGACTTGCGATAGGATGGGGAATCGCTCTTATACCTGTTACTGGCGGACTATCAATTGCATTGGTCGCTGGTGGATCTTTTATTTGGGGAATGTATGGAGGAGAACTCTCGAACGATACAGGGAAAGTTATTGAGGAAATGATCTTTGATTGATTTAGTTATTAAAGCTGGAGTGTTACTGCTAGTAGTAGGCGGGTTCCCATACTTGATCTTGAATCTCTACTTATCAATTAAGCTTCGGAAGAGAAAGTATGAGATGCTTCATAGCATTGTGAATAGTGCGCCATCTAAGTTTAGAGAACGAGCTAAATTTATTTTAGAGAGTAATCTTTCATGGGTGTTTGCTAGTTCTACAAGTCACATATGGTACGCATACCTCATGCTTAGGTACGGTTGGCGAATACCGAAGGAAGAGATTCAAGAGTGGCGTCAAAGCATCCGATCTATTTATGGTTCTGATTATCCTATATATAGACTGTCGACTCTATTGGCTAATGTGTGGCTAACAGGTCTCCCTGTTTTGTTATTAATCGCTTTTTGTAGATAAGCTTTTTTAACAGATAACATATATCTTCAAACTGGTGCATTGAGACAAAAAAAGAATGGGGAGCGTGATTGCTCCCCATTATCATTTTTACCGCTGTTGGTGGCGTTACTTTTCTGTGATGGCCTCACAGCCTTCAGGAACGGTGATGGTCGATACATCCTTACCTGCCTGTTGTGCCGCTTTCACATCCATTTTGTATTGAGTGCATTTGCCTACACTGGTGTTTACGGCTCCCGAATCTGCGGATGGGTTGCCGCCCAGTGTTCCACCAGCCAAGGCGGAAGAGGTAGAGAAAACTAACGCTGTAGCGATGAGTAGAGATGACTTGTTCATAGTTTATCCTTACGAGTTGGTTGAGTGTGTTATTTGGATATTGGAAGTTAGAAGTTGTAGACAAAGGTGCCAGCGCTGGAGGTGACTTCGATTTCTTTCACGTTGTCCACGGTGCAGTTGTTGCTGTATCCGGTGTAGGTTTGGCCGAACTTCAATGAAACGTTTCTTGATAGCTCGGAGGTTGTACCTGCGGGTAATCGACAGTTGCCTCGGTTAATCACCACATTGCTTATTACGGTGCTGTCGGTGATGGCTTGCAGATCAAAGACCAATGTTCCCCAGTGAGGGTTAGTCGATATCGACACTTCAATATCAGCCGTTGCTGCTTGAGTCTCTTCTTGGTCGCCACAAGCGGTGAGTCCGATAAACAGCACGCTCATAGCGGCGTATCGGAGTAGGGTGTTGATTAATGTCATAACGGTGCTCTCCTTATCGGTGAGTGAAATTCAGGACGCACGGATTCCATCGTGTTCACGCATGAACCGCTCAAGATTGAAATCAGTGGGATAGGTAAAAGAAAACGTCGATACACTGGCCTCATCAATCAAAGGCAAGGCTAGGGTACGTATCGTGTGTTGGCCGGATAATCGAAAGAGCAGCAAGAGCGCGTCACACTGAACCGAGAGTCCCAGTGGCTCAATGAGCGCCTTCTCTTGCTGCAATACTTGGCTAGATATCTTGAGCATACGGTTGTGCAGTAATGCCGTGTGTACCGCATTCAATACTTGCCGTTGCTCGTCACTCCACTCGCGAATGGTGGGCAATGCCACATGTACTTTGGCTAACCATGCTTGCTCTTTTGAATGTGCTGAACCCTTGTGTGGCAAGGGTTTGTCTCTCTCCGAGGAGGACCCTTGTCCATAATTCAGTGCATCAGGAACCAGCGGTAGTAAGTACTTGTTGGTCAGTTGCCAATAGAGCATTTCCTGCTTGTTTAGCTTCAGTAATTGCTCTGAAGTTTTCCGATAAACATGGGGCATGCTCATCGAATCACACTCCACGTTAAACACCTCCACAATGATGTCATCGAGGTAGCGTTTAATGCTGCGCGTGGTGCGGTGGATATCGAGTAGGGCTAACTGCTGCTGCAACTCCCTAACGGTGATCCATCGATGTTGAGGAATAAGCATCAGCGTGTGCAGCAAAGCGGATAACCCTTCAATGCTGGTTTTATTGCTCATGACTACGCTCTCAATACATCAAAGCTCCACACCGGAGTCGGACATTTAATGTCGGGAGAATAGAGGTGGGTCAGACACATAATGTCCAACGGTGAAAACAGCATCAATCGGCATCACCAAAGCGTGAGCCGATTAACATTAACGAGGCTTATGCTTATCACTGAGCTCAGCAATCGCTGCCAATAACCCAATCAACAGCACCACCAGAAACCCTAAAGTGGATAGGGCTCCAATGGCACCAAAGAACGGGGAAAGTGAAAACAACGTAATGAGGGCAGTGACAAGTTTGATGATTTGCAGAAGAAGGGAAGTCATGAGCTATTGCGGGGTGACGGCTATCTCGTTGTAAGCGTCCGTATCGACATAGGCCAGAAAGTTATTCTCCCATAGCCGATACAGCTCTTTGGCATCACGGCTACCTTGTATCGGTAGCCAGCCACGATAGGCCACAAAGAACTGTCCAACCCGAAAATCAAAGTCTAAGTTGCGCTCTAGCTCTGGATAGTAGTTGCCTATATACGCAAAGTCGGTGATGTACTCAATACTCCACGTTCCTGTTGAGGTTTGGCAAATCGCCATCTCAACCGGATGGAAACCGCCTTCATCCGCGCTGTATGTTTTATCACGAAAGTTAAACACCAGATAACGGCTGGTGGTCAGTGCTTCATTACTCAGCAAATGAGCACTGAGTTGCTCACTTAACAGCTTATGCAGTTTCTTTGATACAGGTAGTAATGATGCTGTGAAGTTTAATTTGGACATAGTGAGTCCTCCTTGTTTCAGGATTCAAATAAGAAATACAGAGTGAGAATTATTGGAACGTGCCAACCATCGTCAGTTGCACGTCATCAAAGACGTTTCTGGAAAGGTGACGAGCAAAGGCTTTCATCCATACCGAGAGCAGCTCTTGTACCTCTGGGTGGGATAAATCCGTGCTCCCCACATCGGGTTGATAGCACCAGCGATTAGCTAGATGAAAGTACAACTCAGGCTCAACGGTTGTGCTGTTGTCATCGGGATAAGAGAAGCTGGCAAAGAACACCACCAGCCAAGGGCTTGAGGCTGACTCACGTTTAAGCTGTACCTCTATCGGATGCAAACCTTGCCGACGTTGGTAGTAACTCATCTGACGGCAGTTCAATACGAGTCGTTCAGCATTCTCTGGGAGAGTGTACCGATTCAGAAGTGCTTCTAGTGACGCATGTAAAGCACCATCAATAGAAAGCTCACAGTAATGTTGCTCAATCATAACCATCCCCTTTCAGCAAACGAGGTGCAGCTATCGCCTGTCACGATATGGTCAAGTACGCGAACATCCACCAGCGCGAGCGCGTCTTTGAGTCTCTCAGTTATGCGTCTATCGGCTTGAGACGGTGTTGAGTCACCGGATGGATGGTTATGTGCAAATATCACCGCTGCGGCATTCACTTCTAACACTGCTTTCACCACTTCTCGCGGGTAGACGCTGGCCGCATCCACCGTTCCATGAAACAGCTCTTTAAACTCAATCAATCGGTTTTGGTTATCCAGCAGCAATAAGGCAAACACTTCACGCTCATAGCAGCCTAGCTTGCAGCGCACATACTCTTTGGTGGCATCAGGATTGGTTAGGGCATCACCACGCACGTAGCGCGTAGCCAGTATCTCTGCGGCATGCTCTAGGATTTCATTTTCCTGATAGCGTTGCTGCTTTTGGTAATCGGGTGTTTTTGGATTCATTTCAGGCTCCTGTCGGAATCAATGATGGGTATTCACATTGATGACATATGCCTGAAGATTTTTTGACTGAGGTTTAGAGGGCTAAGCAAGGAATGTAAGTATCAGAATGATCAACTTATGAGATAACAACCTTCAGAGGAGCACTTTTGGTATGAAAAATCTGATGAGTTAGCCCATTACACGTACCCCCTATAGTCCGAACTTAAGCGCGATTGAACGGCTCAAGAAAGTCATGAATGAGCATACTCGGAACAACGTTTACTTCTCATCTAAGAAAGCGTTCATTTCCGCTATCAAAGACAAAGATTTTTTATGTAACATTACCAGAAGTTGTAGGCTTGCTGACATCGCATATTTTCAGTTACCCAAGCCTACATATCCAAGTTGAACGGATATATGCTTAGAACGACTGACGATGCTGAATATGGAAAAGAGCATCATCAGGCTGGTCGATGAATATCGATCAGCCCTACTAGAATTAAACAGCTTTCCGTTTCAATTCAAATAGTCAATAGAAACCATTATGATATACTTCGCCGATTTAAACAAAATTGAGCAGGAAAGATGGCAAAAGTACAATCAGTCGAACCTAATATTGCAGATTTGGCTAACGGGTGGCTAAAGTCTTACAACCTACCTTATAAGTTAGAACAAGAATCATTAAATGATGAGATTGATAAAGCACTGGATGACTACCACTCGAAAAGCGGTGGTAAGGGTGGTAATCGCCCTGATGCAAAACTTTTGCGACAAGACAAGCAGCTAAAATCTTTTCCTATATTGATTGAGTATAAAGGTTACAAAAACAAACTGGTAAAGCTTAATAAAGATGGTCAAGTCGATAATCTAACGGCTAAAAACGAACCAAATTTCAAAAACATCAAAGACTATGCTGTCAATGGGGCTATTCACTACGCTAATGCGGTTCTACACCATACAAGTTATACCGATATCATCGCTATTGGGGTCTCTGGATACAAAGATGGCTCTGGGAATTTACAACATGAAATTGGTGTTTATTTTGTATCTAAGGACAACTTAGGGGCTGGTCAAAAAATTGGTGATTACACTGATTTTTCATTTCTATCTGAACAACACTTTGATAGTTTCGTTGAAAAAGTCAAATCGTTAAGTCTGACTGATGAAGAGTTAGACAGACTTAAAGCACAACGTGAAAAAGAAATTGATATAAGCTTGCGTAAGCTTAATCATGATATTTATCAGAATGAAAAAGGTTTAGGCGAGAACGACCGTGTTTACCTTGTTGCTGCTTCAATTATTGCTACTTTAGGTATACCTAATAAAGTTCCTCCGTTAGAGAAGTCTGAGTTAAAATCTCAAAACTACAAAGGTGGTAGAGACGGAGATATTATCGTCAGCCGAATCACAGCGTTTTTAGAGAACAAAGGACTTCCACAAGATAAAAAAGATCTAATAATCAGAACTTTGTCAAACACTCTACTTACTGAAAATATTAATAAAGTCGTAGATGGTGAAACTCAATTAAAACGGGTCTTTAGTAAGATCGTGGATGATTTGGGAATTTACTACAAGATTGGTTTAACTACCGATTTTACGGGTAAATTATTCAATGAAATGTATGGTTGGCTTGGCTTCTCACAAGATAAGCTCAATGACGTTGTTCTAACCCCTTCATACATAGCGACTATGTTAGCTCGACTAGCACGAGTTAATAAAAATTCCTATGTATGGGATTTTGCAACAGGTTCAGCAGGTTTGCTAGTTGCAGCTATGAATGAAATGCTCAATGACGCAAAAAACACTATCACTTCACCCGAAGAATTAGCAGCTAAAGAAGTAAAGATCAAAGCAGAACAACTACTCGGTTTAGAAATGCTTTCTAGCGTTTACATGCTTGCTATTCTGAATATGATTCTTATGGGAGATGGTAGTTCAAATATCTTAAACGAAGACTCACTTACCTTTGATGGTAAGTATGGTTTTGGTAAAACGGACGAGCATTTCCCTGCTGATGCTTTTATTCTTAACCCTCCATATTCTGCGGAAGGTAACGGGATGAATTTTGTGGAAAAGGCCTTAAATATGATGAGCAAAGGTTATGCCGCAATCATTATTCAAGGCTCTGCGGGGTCAGGTAAGGCTAAGGAAATTAACAAACGCATTTTAATAAAACACACTCTCCTTGCCAGTATAAAAATGCCAATCGACATATTTATTGGTAAATCAAGTGTCCAAACTTACATTTATGTGTTTAAAGTAAATGAACCTCATCATAAGGATGAAATGGTCAAGTTTATTGATTTTTCTAATGATGGTTATGCACGTAGTAATCGAAAGAAAGCCAGTAGTAATCTCAAAGATACAGATCAAGCAAGAGAGCGTTATCAAGAGGTTGTCGATCTAGTTCGTTTTGGAAAAAGTAAACTGAATATTCTAACTACCAGTGAATATTACGAAAATACCATAGACCCTAATAAAGGAACAGATTGGAACCAATCAATTCCAATAGACACCAAGCCAACGCTAAACGATTTTAAGCATACTGTAAGCAGTTATTTAGCATGGGAAGTATCAAACCTTTTAAAACAAGGTAATGATTCGGGAAAGTGACATCCCCACTTAGCGATATGTTAGAAAATGCAGAGTGGGGAGAATTTAGGATTGGGGATTTATTCGAAAAAATACAAACCATAAAATTGCCTTTTAAAGCAGATGAATTGCCAAAGCAAAAAACGGAAGAATATACTCTTCCTTGCCTTACTTCTAGCTTTAGAAATCAAGGTTTGAATTATTTTGTTCCTAGAAAAGAGGCAACTATTTTGAAGAATGTAATTTCAATTCCTTCAAATAGTGATGTATATAGGGCTTATTTTCAATCCAATGAATTTACTGTTTTATCAGATGCTTATGCAATAAAATGGAATTTCAATGATATTGATTTATCTCCAAACCAATATTTATTTGTCGTTCAGTGTATTAAT
>JTFO01001493.1_pt1 | contig 13048 bp, 17 predicted proteins | sample 235411 | NCBI WGS metagenome assembly JTFO01 (sample SAMN03067590, study PRJNA260953) | activated sludge metagenome | biome: Sludge; feature: Wastewater; isolation source: CETP activated sludge from laboratory augmented bioreactor treating... | place: India:Gujarat | collected 2013-04
GCCAGGATGCTTCTGATGGATATTGTTCGAGAGCTTGGGCCGGCGGTTGACAGCTATCCCACCTGGCACCCGCTTGTCAGCAATCATGAAGAGCGGAGCTTTGTGACAGTTCCGGATGCCGATTGTGGTTACAAAAACCTCGACCACACCCGCTTTTTCCGAAACGGATTCATCACTTGCCCTTATGATACAAGCGGAGAAGCTGATAAGGTAATAGAGTCAGTAGAGGCGCTGCCCAGTCATCCGGCTGCAAGGATCACGGCAGAAAAGCTCGACATTAAGCTATATCATCCAGACACCACGCCTGTACTGGTCACATGTAATTGGAAAAAGCCTCTTGAGCGCGATGGGACGATACCGCTTTCTATCGTCATCCCGCTTCTTCTTGAGCACGAGCTACCGGCCTGGCAGTGGGCAAAGGTTGGGGAAACCTGGGAGACAATGCGGCGCTACTTTCTCGGAACCCCTCACGGTGCGCGTTCTTCTCTATTTGTGAATCAAGAGACTGGCCAGGCCATGAAGAAGTTTTGGAACACGCTTATCTACACCGGCATATTCGGGCCAATTAAGGTATAACAGCTCCAGTTTCGCACTGATGAAAATGAAATAGGCCCGTCGGATCCGGCGGGTCTATCATCTCCTCTTCGACTTACAATAATAACCTATATCTGTTATAATAATCCCAATAAACAAGGGGATTGTTATGGGCAGCATGTTATTTTCACAAAACGATTTGTTCCCTCTCTCAGAGTCTGCTGAAGCCAGCAAGCCCACGCTGACTCTGCGTGAAAGCCCACTGACACTGCCTGAAAAAGTAAAGCGTACTCAGTCGATCTTTCGTGACCTCATTCTTCAGGGTAAGCGATGCCTGTGCGCGTTTTCTGGCGGTAAAGACAGCTCCGTGATGGCGGCGATCCTGATTGAGGCCTTGTTCGATATGAAGCAGGCTGGAGAGCTGGATCGGCTCAAGGGTGAGGGCCCTCGCCTGGTTGTTGTCCATTCGGATACGCGCCTTGAGAATCCCGTTGCAAGCCGCTTTGCGCATCAGGAATGCCGTAAGATGCAGGCCTTCTTTGATGCCAACTATCTGCCGGCCCGTGTCGATATCGTTCAGCCCGGGATGTCGAACAACTACATGGTGGCATTGATTGGTGGTCGGGCGGTCGCAACCATGCCGGGGATGTCGAGTAATTGCTCAATGATGATGAAGGTTGAACCGATCACACGGCACAAGCGCAAAATCTTCAAGGCATACGGCAAGAACGAGGTGTTTACGGCCGTAGGCACCCGACGCGATGAATCCAATGCGCGCGCCGGAGCGATGCAGGGGCGGGGGGATAGCGAGCTGGCGCCGGTGCTGAACAAAGACGGAGAGTGGGTCTGGAGTCCAATCGCTGACTTTGATCTGGGCGACATCTTCACCCATATTGGCCAGATCCGGGTCGGACGCGGGCAGACCTACTCAACCTTCGATGAGCTGGGCGAGCACTACCGCGACCTTAATGGCGGCGAATGCATGGTGACGGTCTATGTGACCGGTCAGGCGTCATCAAGTGGATGTGGGTCAAGAGCGGGCTGTTATGTGTGTACAAAAGTTAGTTCTGATAAGTCATTGATTAATATGACAAAAGAGGATCGCTTTAGTTGGATGAAGCCGCTCAGCGACTTCCGAAACTTCCTCGCTTACCACCACTTTAACCCGCAGAAACGTCGCTGGCTGGCGCGGACAATGAATGACGACGGCACGGTCGCCATCAGCCCAACCGCTTACAGCGCAGAGCACACAGAAGACCTTTTGCGTTACGCCCTGACCATTCAGCGCAAGGAGTACGAAGCGGCCGAGGTCGGTGGCTTTGAACCCCGATTTAGCCTGTTGCGGGAGGTGGATGTCATCGCCATTCAGGTGCTCTGGGCTCGCTACGGGTTTCATGCGCCAGCCAAGGCCCTGCAGATCTGGGAAGAGGTCATGATCCAGGGGGTCGATTACGATGTGCCCTCGCTCAACCCCGAAGATAGCCCCTACACCCGCCAGGACATGAAGGTGGCCGGGCAGGCTTCGATCTCCTTACGCGATGCCGAATACGACGCGCTGTTTAACGGTTTCCGGGATGTGACCGCAGCGACAGCGGGCGCTGAGCGGACAGTGGAGAAGTCCGACGGCACCCTGTACGCAGAGGCCGAAACAGGGGCCGAGTTTGATATCGACGAGGAGGGGGCTCAACTGTTTCTTGGAATTGAGCTTTACCGCACGCTGCGAGAGGCGCGCAGTGGGGTGCTGGGTACAGCTATCTACCACAAGTTGATTCGCATGGGGGTTGTGCAGCTCAAATCCGGTTCCGAGTCGAGTCAGGAAAAAATGCTGTTCATGGCCAACCAGATCGAGCGTAAGAATCTGATAGGCCTTGATTCAGACCCGGCGGCACTGATTGCGATTTGAATGCAGGTTGTTATGTTAGCAAATAGATTTGTGTTATATTGTTCATTCGATCTTGCTTGATATGCGGTGGAAACCACCCTTAAGAGTCTCCGCTACCGGCCGGGCGGTTATCCGGCCGGGACTCATACTTATTTCCAAGCACATTGTGGATCTGTTGGCGCAAGAGGGGATGAATGTGACGCATCAGGCGCAAGTCATCAACACTGTAAAATCGGCGGTCAAAACTCTTCTCAGCCAAGGTGTAGATCCCATCAACGGGGCACAATGGCAGTCGGACAACCATCAGGTAGAAGTGTATTTCCGACCGGCCTCTCGATACAGCGCCAAACCGTCCTACCGTCTTGTTGACCCCCGTATAGGCGTCTGGGTTGGATATTTTACCGGCAAGCACTCACGAGGCATCGGATCGCCGTCTGAGGTCATGTCTTCGTCCGAGCTTGCCAGAGAGCGGTTTCTGAATACCCGTTCCAGTGCAGAAATCATAACTGAAGGTCTCAATTCATAAAAAGGGTTAGGGTTATCATGTCGAAACAGTTGATTAAAGGTGAAGGCGTTATTCAGCGCTATCTGGATCGTCGCAACTTTGGCTTCATTACTGGGCAGAAGGGCGAAACCATTTTCTTTCATGGCAAGGCGCGGTCCAACGACGCCTACTACCCGGTCCCCGGTGATGTTGTTCGTTACGTTGCATCACAGGGCGATGATGGTCTGCGCGCATCCCGGGTCGATTTTACAGGCCGCACGGCCGGCCAGAGCGTTGCTGACTTCGAAAAGGGACGGATTCAGGGGGTCGTGGATCGGTTCGATTTTGCCAAAGGCTATGGCTTTTTGAAGGCCAACGGAGAGGGCTATTTTCTGCATGCTTCTGAGCTGATCCAGGGCGCTCGCACCGTGAAGCCGGGTGATCAGGTTTCCTTTGCGTTTGAGCAGACATACAAAGGGCTTCGCGCCCTGGACGTGGCCGTCATTAAATCCAAATCGGATGCTGTGGATGCAACAGCGGCACAGCAGTCAGTAGGTTCGGTTGATTCGACTGCTCATACCCCGTGCCCTGCCTGTCATCAGTCCGTGCGCCAGCATACGGTGTTCGGTGAAGGCCTGCTCAAGGCGGAAGAAGAGAAGTTCAAGGTGTGCACAGAGTGCGGTCATGCCTATGCGCATACGCTATCCTACTGGATTGAGCGCATGGGCGCTCCTGCAGCCTACGCGCTCTCCGCAAGCTGTCTTACCGTGATTGGCCTGGAGCTCGTCAAAGGCATCGCGTAAACAAGAGGGCTGGAGGCTGAATGCGAAAAGAACTAAAGCGCTATAATGGTGAGCGTCTACGCTTTACTGCTGAGGTTGAGCGGTTTGGTGAAAAGGCTTCTTTCCGAGGAGCCCCAATACCCACCTTGCTGCTCAAAAATGTGCGTATCCTCGGGCAGGAGGTGATTATTACCGATCACCTCTGGTTCACAAAGGGCAAGTCCTGGGATGCTTGCAGGCCTGGGACTCATGTCGCTTTTGATGCACGGGTCACGCCTTACGAGAAGGGCTACAAGGGGCGAAAGGAAGTGTTTGATGCACCCGTGATGATCGACTATCGCCTTGAGCGCCCCACTAAAATCGAGGTTCTTTCCGATGCGCCCGTCACCTGATCCAGCAACCCCTGTTCCGTACCCCAAAGGTCATGTTGGGCGCTACCTTGCAACCTTGGCGGCGATCGCTCAGCTTGAGCGTCCGACTTCGACCAGCGTGGCCAGAGCGACAGGGTTGAGCAAAGGCAAGATTGATGATTATGTTGCCGTGCTGAATGAGCAGTTCGGTACCTGTATCGAAAAGGAAGGCGCGGTTTATCGAATTATTGATTGGGGGCCTGTTTTAAAGCCTGGGGGAGTGTTGGAATACTTGCAGTTCCGTTAATTGGAACCTATAATAGAGACATACCTAAACGCTAGTAAGTTAAGGACGTTTTTATGTCTCTCTATGTCATCGCAACAACCGGTCCTTATGAGTCGGACGAAATACACCTGACGATTACCGATACGACTCATTTTGGCACCTTTCGTGGTCAGCATCATCCCCGCATCTCATCTGACTACACCGATACGGCGCAAGAGACCGTTAATCGGGTAGCGGCCTTGTTCCCCGATCTCGATATCAGCATCACAGAAGATGGTGAGATGTTCGGCGTAAAGGCCCCAGGCAAAGGCAAGGAGTAAGCCCATGGTGCCCGAAAAGGCATTTCTGGCCGCGCTTGATGGTTTGAAAAAGTGGTCTGAAAAAACCACAACCCATGCAACCTGGGTCAATTGGCGCGATGGTTACCAGATCCAGATGTATTGGTACGGCAATGAAGGCATTTCCTGCTATCTCGATTTTGGCAAGAGTTCCGCCAAGCGAGACGAGGTGCTCAGAGCCATATTCGATCGGCATGCTCGCCCGGGTCAAAAGCCCTCGCAGATTGATGGGCATGGCTGGAGCCGACCGGATTACACCCTCTACTCAAAAACAATGATCACCATTAATGAAGCGGCAGCCATAGCGGCTGAGCTGGATGCGGCCTTCACGGTTTTGTACGTGCAAGAGTATGTATCTGCGCGTCCGCTGTTTGATGTGATGGGTATCCCTCTGGTGCCGGGCGAAAGCGGCAAAGAATGGACCGGAGAGGCCTTTATTCCTTATGCCTGCCCCACAGGCAAAAACCTCTGAGAGAAGGGCGATATTATGCACCTGCAGCGTACATCCGAATCCGAGATTGACACGCAAAGCCTGTCGGTAATGCTGGACTATCTGTGCCAGGATCATCGCACGATACGCATCCCCCGGACGCCTTCGCCTCGTGATTGGCACAGTGCATTCATCAAAGGGAAGGTCCAGCTGCTGGCAGGGAGCTTCCGAGAGAGCGGTCGAGGGTTCTATCACAAAGCACAGGACTACCTCGCCAGCATTGATGCCTGGTCATGTTATGAGGGCTGCAACCAGTGCGAAATCGTGGATTTAGGGCCGAAGGGCGTGAGCCTTGAGGTGCGCCTCTTGGATGGTGATATGCTGGATGGCCGACCAACTGGTCTGCGCTGGCGCGCGGAGTTCATCGCTGATCGCGATTGGGTTTTTGCGCATTTTCACCGAGCAATCAAGCATCGGTTCGGGCGCGAACTGGAACATGAGTACGACCAGTACCTGGAGCGGCAGCGCCAGCAATGGGTAGAGGAGCGCCGTGCGCAAATACTGGGTGAGCGGGATACCGTGTGAAGCCTTGATAGAACACAGCCCGAGGAGGGTATATGCAGCTCATCAATGTAATTGCATCCAGCAATACCGGCCCGGAGGCTCATCTTCTACAGCTGGTCCGTCCGGTTATTTCCTGTGAGCCGGAGGCCGATATCCGCCGGAGTATCGCGGCATTCCTGCAGACACCGGATGGGCAGACATTGCTTGAGGATCAGGGTCGGATTTGCTGGCGCGATGTCATAACCCAGATCCCGGAGTCTTTCAGGGAGGCGCACGGTCAGGCGTATCTCGATGTGGGTCGGACAGTGTTCTTCACGGTCATTTCGACGGTACATGTGGATCTGGATGAAGATTTGAGTCGGCCGGAGAGTGTTGGTACCGGGGATCTGGCGCTGAAAGATCTGCGCAAAGCGCTGATTGGGCGAGGGCATACGGAATTGGCCGTTGTCGATGTTGCAGGTCTTCTGACAGGGCTGTTCAAACCCGAGGAGGTTGAAGGCGTACAGAATTGGATTGAGCAATGTCATACACCGCCCGGGTATTGGGAATGTCTTGATGTGGCGCTCTGCATGGTATTGAAGGCCGAAGGGGTAAGCGCAACCTATTCGAACGATGAGGTTGATCACTGCGATGTGCATTTTTTGCGGCCCGCCTGTGACCACCGGGGGAGGGATGTGCCAACACTGGTGAGGTATAACCAGCGCTGGTACTGGACCCGGCTTTTGCAGTTTTTGGAGTCGATCCAGGCGAATGAGGAGCCCAGAGGGCGCATACAGACCAAGGTGGTAGGAGAGCAAACATGGTGAAGCTGTATCTGGATGAAAGCAATCAGCGAGTCTGTTTTCGACACAAGGGCACTGAGGTGCTGGTGATGCCTTTCACTGTGCCCGAGTTTGACGATCTGCGTGATGAGATAGCGTGGGCCGAAACCCTTGCTGATGAGTTGACGGGTGATCACCTGGTTGTGAGTGAGCGAGTATTGAGTCCGCAAGGGTTCTGGAAGGACAAAGGGTACTTCACTCAATCGGCCTATAGACCGCTTCGCAACACCGATGAAGTCCAGCAGACTGCGCTCTGCGCTGTGCGCATATCGAATGTGCGCGTGGATCGAGCCAAAGTAACGGGCGGCGTTGAGGTGATCGAGGAGGCCTAGCGCAGACATCCTCTGCCTTCATCTCCAGCCGGGCCCAAAGGTGCTCACCAGGTCTGCGTAAAGCCTGTCTGGGCACCTTTGGGCGCCAGCGTCGCAAGGTAATCTTCGACCCACTGCTCAATCGCATCCGAACCGGATGCGATAACCGCCTCAGGCACCTCAATTATCACCTCCTGTTCTTCGCCTCGCTCGTCCTCAAACCACCCATCGACCAGATTGTCTTTAATTGTTAACGCTTTCATGTCTATTTCCTATACTGCATTACTGTTATAAAAGATTAACATTAAAAATGCGGATACCGAGGGGCCTATAGGTCCCATTGCGTGAACGTGTTATTATGTTATCCGAAGGCTAAGCGCCTCCGTCTTTACTTTCTATTTTGTTATCAAGGAACAACAATGAAGAAACGTTTTGCTGGTATTGCAATTGCCATGTCCGCCGCCGTGTTCTCCATGGGTGCCCAGGCCGGCCCCAATCCGTATTCTGACTGCGGTATTGGTGCTGCCATTTTCAAGGATACGCCGTGGGCCGCCGCGATTTCCAATGCGACCTGGGACCTGGGTACTACCGCCGTGGCGTCTGCGACGATGAGCCCGGAAACCTGTACCAACAACAATGTCCGCACCGCTCAGTTGATCATTGATACCTACGACTCTCTGGCCGAAGACACCGCGCGCGGTGAAGGCAAGTTCCTGTCGGCTGCGCTGGATAGCTTTGGCTGCGAAGCCGGTGATCAAGGCGCCATTGCGACCGACCTCCGTGCCACCATGGCCGTAGAGTTCGGCAAGCCGGGCTATGCCGATCAGACTGATGTCGAGAAAGCCACTCAGTTCTATCAGGCACTGGATACTGCTGCCGGCGGCAAGTGCGCCACATCCTGATCCGTATTGTTGTCGGTGAGGGCGCAGTCATGCAGATGACCGCGCCCTTTCTTTTGGAGGAATCATGCCCGTGCGTACCATTAAATCCCTTGCCTTGACCCTGCCTTTTGCCTTGTGCTCGTCCCTGTCGTACTCGGATTCGGATGCGCTGGCCGAGGTCGATTATCATGCCCTTGCCGCCAGTGATATATGGAAACGCCTGATGCACTACGAGTCGGCCGTATTGGGGGATACCTACCGCAGCGCCATTAAGTCCGAGGACTTCTTTCTCTCGAAAGATGGGGCTGTAGACTCGGAGGCGGAATTGCGCGCCACCATTGAGGGTATGAAGCAGGTTATGACAGGGGAGACTGCAGGGCATGCTGCATGTCGTTTCCCGGCGCGGGCCCTGTGGCTTGACCGCGAACTAGGCACCTCTTTCTACGAAGAGGCCTCCGCGTTCTGCGCTGATTATGGCCAATGGCGCCACGGCACACCGGTTGAGTCCGTCAGTCTGATTCTGGCGACCGGCTACCTGGGCAACCCGGCATCCTACTATGGCCACACCCTGATCAAGATGAACCAGAATCTGGCCTTCGGTGATGAAGGCTTGCTGGATAATGCCATCAACTACGGCGCCATCGTGCCGGATGGCGAAGACCCGTTCAGCTATCTGGCGAAGGGGATCTTCGGTGGCTACGATGCCGGCTTCAGTCAAAAGGATTTCTACCACCTGGCTCACGGCTACGGCGAAACCGAGTTGAGGGACATGTGGGAATTCAAGTTGGATCTGTCCGATGAGTCCAGGGAGATGTTGCTGGCGCACTCATGGGAGATCCTGGGCAAAGAGTACACCTACTACTTTTTCCGGGAGAACTGTGCCTATCGGATGGCCGAAGTGATTGAGATCATCGAGGGGGTGGAGATCATTCCGGACCGGCCGTACACGCTTCCCAGTGCGGTCGTGCGAGAAGCACTTGCGGCAACCGTGAATGGCAAGCCGCTGATCAGCGATGAGCGCTATGTTCCATCACGCCAAACGACACTACTGCACCGGTACCGCCAGCTTACAAACGGGCAGCAAGCGACTGTGCGTGCTGTTATTGAAGGGGAAATGGAGATCGCGGATCAGTATGACTATGACGTGATCGACACCCTGATGGATTACTATTACTTCATGATGGTCAGCGACAAGGATCGCAAGGACCGCTACGAGCGACAGCACACTCGACTGCTGGCGCAACGCGCAAGCCTGCCACCAGCACCCTCCAGGGCGCTTGAATACAACATGGATTACCGCGAGGGTCTGCGCGGCGACAGTCGGCTATCCCTGGGCGCCGTGCACCACAGCGATCTTGGCACAGGTGTGCGAATGACATTCCGCCCGGCCTACTACGACCACCTCGATGCGACCGGTCATCACGTTGACAACTCCACGCTGAAGATGGGAGAGATTTCGCTGGATCTGATAGGTGGAGAGCTGTCAGTAAGCCACCTGTCACTCCTTGAAATTGAAAGCGCCAGCACCAATGTCACGGGGCTTCCAGGTGATACCGGTGGCGCATGGCGTTCAGAGCTGGGCCTGTACCGGCCGTCCACTGACTGTGCACGTTGCCTTGATCCGTTCTTCGAGGTCGAGTTTGGCCATACCTGGGCATTGAGCGATCGGATGAATGTAGTGGGCTACGCTGGTGGCCGCATCCAACCTGAATCCTCTCGCCGGGGCACCGCATCAGCAACGCTATCCGCCCGTTTCAATGCAATGCTGGCGCCGAAGATCAACTTGAGTGTGGGTGCCAAGGGCTATCAGTCGGTGCTGGAGTCGAAGGCCGCCCGTATTGAAGGGAAAGCTACTGTTCGGTACGAGCTGGATCGCAACACCGATGTCCGTTTGAGCTACGAAAAAGGGGAAGGGGAGGAAGTCAGACTCGAAATGGGCTGGTATTTCTAAGCTGGCGGTAATAGGTTCTCTGGGCGGTAAACTCCGCCCTCAACTATCTTTCTTGTAAATTAATATTCTCGGGTTTGCCTTCCTGGTGCCCTCATAGGTCATTTGCTCCAATACCTCGATGCGAATAGCGCTTACTTTATGTGAAAGGAACCAGTCACCGTAAAAAAACTTAAAACTATCATGGTTTCGATCCCATCTGTCTTTATCCCCCACATTGGAATGGACTCCTGATTCAAACTCACCTGCTTCTTCCCATTCCCCTTTATTATTCATTCCAAGAACTCTAAACCTTTTGACACCACCTCCCACTGCGCCCCCAATGAATGATTGCATCCCCAGCGCCTTAATCAACAAGGGTTCGGGGAATTCCATCTGGATGTATTCAGGATTATCATCAAACGATTGTCTTGCAGGCAACCAAGCTGACCCTGGGTTCGTCCAGTAGAATGCGTCATGTGAACTGTATGTTTGACCTGATTCAGATGAGGCACTCACAACAAAGCCATTAACTGAATGGCTTGTCATGTTGGGATGGGCTATGGAAAGGTTGTACCCCTCCATGATTGCTTTGAATTCGCCATAAAGCACATTCATACCTGTTGGTACGCCCGTTCCATGTGGAATGTGAGGCTTCAGCCCGGTCACCCGCTGGCGGAATTCGTACTTGGACTCGGCCAGCACATGCGCCGGCACCATCAGCCCGGCAGCCGTGGCGACCATGCCTTTGAGAAAATCGCGTTTTTTCATCTCAATACACCTTTTTTGCATACCCCAGTTTTGAGGTATTGTATGAATAAGACCCGCCAACAGTATAAACACCTCGTGCATCTGAAACTGCGGACTTAACATTGCCTGTGCCTGGCAAGGTTCCCAAAGAAGCCCCTGATGCCTTATCCAGAATAGAACCTGCGCTTTGGCCGTAACTGTGAAAATAAAATGTGTATTGAGCGTCACGACCCAGTACGCCCGGGTGTCCTTTGAACTTTTCAGGGCCTGTTTTTATGGTTCCTGTTTCCGCATCAAACACGCTCAAACAGGTTCCATTTTTTTCGGTGTGCGCTATAAAAACAGATGATTCAGTTAACAGAATATCACTAGCAGAATAGTGACCTCCTTCCATGAAGGTTACCCCGCCCTGTAGATTTGATTTATTTAATGTTCCAGCTACTGAATACCCTCCCATTGCAATATGCGTATTACTCACGTCAATAAACATAGCATTAATGCCTTCTGTTGAGACAGTGGCTACTGTATTCCAGATCCCTTTCTCAATCACATTCAACATTCCACCGCTTGAGGCATAGATATAGCCGCTATCCATTGCTGCACCGTAGGCACTCAGCTCTTTAACGATAGAACCGTCCAGCTTATCTATCACCAGTACTTTTGATTGTTCATGGAGATATATATAGCGCCCATCAACCTCCAGCCACCGGATATAGATACCTCTTGCTGGGTACTTTGTCTCGAAAATATCATGAATAATCAAGAGGTCTTTTCTTACCCTGTATATCACGCATAGGCTTGATGTGCTATAAACCGCCACGTATAAAAAGACATCATCCTGCCCGATCGCGAACGCCTGGGATGCAAAGGTCGGTAGCGATGGGTAAAACCCCGAAGGGGCAGCCCCAGGCTCCACATGAACGCCGCCGATGATATTAGAACAATCCGCACCACCTTCTGATGCAGCCTTCAATCCATCGATCTTGTGCCGGAACTCGTAGGTTGTATCTGCCTTAACCAGGGGGGGCGGCCAGCATCGATGCGCTCAAGGCGCCGGCCGTTTTCAAAAAATCGCGCTTGTTCATGTCATTGGCCCTTTGAGGGGGATTCGTTTGTCGATTGAGTCCGGGTTCGATCTGCGCCGGAATCATGCTGCTATGTTACCCGCACTTGGGCGGCAATGCACCCGGCTCGACGACAGGCCCGTGTGCTGGATCATATAACACTTATATGTTATTATCTTCCTATACACTAAAGACTCATTGGGGCAATATGATATGACCAGCACAAGCACAGCTTACTTTGTTTTCAAGCTCCCTCAGGCCAATACCAACGCAGCGGCCTTCGATGACCTTGTGAGCGACTGTGACTACCAGCTCACGCATGACCTTATCGATGATACCGAAATTATCGAGTCTGCAGACCCCTATGTTCTGGTAGCGGCTCGCTTGGTGTGTGATCAGGACGAGGAGGGTGTAGAGGAGATTGGCGCCGAACTTGATTACACCTTTGGTGAGCTGGACGGCCCGGGTTCTGAGTTGGTTGGCTGCCTGTTGGAATACCAGCCTCTTGATGCCATCGATGCACCCACGACCACCGCAACCGGACCCACATCCCCGAACAGCGCTTGGAACAGCTACAGCATTCGCTACACCACCATCGACAAAGAAGGGGAGCATTGGCGCGATCGGGTGCTGGTCATTGATTCTTCTTCCCGTGAGCAGGCGCTGGATATTCTGTTGGTGACTGCTCACCGCCCTAGTGGGCGATGCTTCCAACATCACAGGCAGTAACCGGCCGTGGCCGGATTTACACCGCCTCAGTTGGCAGGAACCGACAGTCCTTCGGCTCTTAATTTCAAAAGTCCCTGCTGGCGGATATTGATCGCGGCATTAATGTCCCGGTCGATGCCGGTGGCACCACAGGCCGAGCAGTCCCATCGGCGGACATCCAGCGGCATCGAGTCCATTTTGTGACCGCAGCCGGAACAAGTCTTTGAGCTGGCAAACCAGGGGTCGATCTTGATCAGGTGTTTACCGGCCCGTTGGGCCTTATACGCCAGTTTCGTGACCAGACTGTGCCAGCTGGCATCCGCGATATGCTTGGCCAGCTTCCGGTTTTTCAGCAGGTTTTGGATCTTCAAGGTCTCGACAATCACCGCTTGGCTATCGTCAATGAGCTGTCGAGACAGTTTGTGCTGGAAGTCAGCACGGGCGTTGGCCAGGCGCTCATGCGCCTTCGATACCAACAGCCGGGCCTTGGCCCGGCCTCGGCTGCCTTTCTGGCAGCGGGACAGGGCTTTTTGCTTGCGCCGCAGGTTGGTAGCGGCACGTTTCAGGAATCGAGGGTTCGGTATTTTCACTCCGTCCGAGGTGATGCACAGATCGGTCAGGCCCATGTCGATGCCCACGACCCGATCCAGCGCTTGTGCTGGTGTCGGCGCAATAGCGCCGTCATCGGTGAGGATCGAGGCGTAGTATTTCCCGGTCGGGGTTCGACTCAGGGTGATGCTTTTCACCACACCGGTGAGCTCTCGGTGAATCCGCGCCTTGATCCGATCCAACTTGGGGATTTTGATCCAGCTCTCACCGGCGCTGACGCTGGTGCAGTGGTAGCTGGATTGCTTTCCCCGCTTCGATTTGAAGCACGGGAGCCCGGCTTTCAACTTCGGGTTGAAAAAGTTGGCGAAGGCCGTATCCAAATTGATC
>JTFO01003882.1_pt1 | contig 12978 bp, 13 predicted proteins | sample 235411 | NCBI WGS metagenome assembly JTFO01 (sample SAMN03067590, study PRJNA260953) | activated sludge metagenome | biome: Sludge; feature: Wastewater; isolation source: CETP activated sludge from laboratory augmented bioreactor treating... | place: India:Gujarat | collected 2013-04
TGACTAGCCCACTTTTTTCTCGTAGTTCTTCTTTGAAAGGAAAGCCGCTATTAACCTGAGTTAACTGGAAGAATCCAATGCAAAGTCCTAGCACCATCGATACTGCTGCTAGCAACAAATTCCGATAGTAGGTGATTTTTGACATACCGGCTCTCTATTTAAAACTTCTAAAGTTAGTGTTGATTAAACAGCAATACCAGTGGCAGCCAAGTGAATAATTCCGGATGCACTGTTCGGAATCTCCGAATTACACACCTGGACACCCTATCTAGTCACTTCTGGTGGTAACGGTAAATTTGTGCGCTTGGCTTTTGGCTGCTTATTAAATTCAAAGCGGGCGCCATCTTTAGTTAATTGAATATCGTACAAGTGACAAAGGTAACGGTGCAAGCGCTTAGCAAATCGTTGATAGGGTTTAATTTTACGCTTCGAATTGGCAGCTAGACTGAACTCAAGTGGCTGTAACTCAGCCATACGATGCGCTAGAACCGGTAATATCCGTGCGGCTAGCGCAAAAGCATCGGTATTAAGCTCAAGATCATGATAAACCAGGTTGTCTTCATCTCCCCAAAATAACAAGCCCCCATCAGCACGACGTTGCGTGCCTATAGAGCTATTTCGGTAAGCTAGATTAACACTATGCCCATTAAAATAAAGTTCATAGCGATAAGGGCCAAGCTGGATGTTCTCATGAAAACGAGGGGGGTGATACATGGACTCTCCTTTGCAGTGACAACAAAGTGAGTTTAATCGGTGAAGGTGACGGAATGTGTCGCGATGAAATCACCTAACCCTGATTTCAAGGAAACCAACGACGATGATAATCGGTAAAGCTCAGAACTGCGCTAAAAGTTCGTTACCTTGAGTAACAGTGACACAAGCTGTCACCCTGTCCTGCCAGAATCGACTCCTATTAATCACAGTGGAGCTCGTTATGTCAGTATCAGTTAAACAACCCACCGTTACTAATCAAACAGTAACGTCAACTAATGACACTCCTATTATTGCTCGTGAGCTTGATGCTACTGAGCAGATATCGATTATCGGGCGGTGCTGGCTGTCTCGTGCGTTCCTTTTGACTCCACGCTTACCCAGCTTTATTAGAGAATCAAATGTTCACTTGAATATTATAAAAAATATCTTTGAGATTAATACGGACGAAGACGATGTTGCCGAATTAGCCAAAGTGATGCGCGACATTAACTTCAAGGCCGAAGAAGAATTTAATCAGCTAATGGCTTCTGGCCCAGCATTTGATAAAAATCTTCGCTTTTTAGGCAAGCATTTAGGTTTAAATGACGCTGAGCAAAAACTATTGCTCCTTATTACTCTCGTTAATGAAGATGGCAACTTTGAAACGATAGAATCCTGCGCTAGAAGCCATAGCTCGCGTCAGACTCAAGACTTTCTTAGTAACGTGATTCAATGTAATGCAACGGAATTTCGTAACGCCTTTTATTCCGACAGCATGCTTCGGCTAGGTGGGCTATTGAAACGACAAGAAAAGATGTTTTCAGACCTACTTGAAGCCTATGTTGTACCACTTAAAACTCGTCGTGCGATTTTTCAAGAGAATCCCGATCTTGATGATTTGATTTCACCATTGATCCAGCTAGCCCCACCCGCTAAGTTAACAACGGCTCATTATGTTGGTTTTGAGCAGTCGATAAAATTAGTCACCTATTACCTGCGCCAAGCTTTAAAAGAGCAACGTCGTGGGGCTAATATTTTGCTTTATGGCCAACCAGGCAATGGTAAAACCGAGTTTGCTCGGGTTATGGCGAAAGCTGCTGATGTCGTCATGCTTGAGGTTCCCAGCCAAAGTAATAGCTCACAAGAGCCTCTTTCTGGGCCGGAACGCATCGGCTTGGCTCGCCAGGCTAATCTCATGTATAACCATAGGCCCAGAATTTTGCTTTTTGACGAGGCAGAAGATGTATTTTCTGGCAGCCTACTTAGAAGCAGTTTTGCCAAGGAACACAAAGCTTGGATAAACGAGGTACTGGAGACTTGCCGGCTGCCTACTATTTGGATCTCCAATAATATTGGTGAGATGGACCCTGCTGTGTTGCGTCGTTTTGATGTCATTATTGACTTTGATGAACTATCTCAAGACAGTCGTGAATATCAATTTGCATCTGTATTACCAGATATCTCAAGTACCCACCTTTTACGCTCGCTGTCAGCACACAAGCCGGTAACTGTAGCTATGGTAGAGCGTGCAAGTTCTATGGCGGTGCTACAAACAAAAGCTTGCGGCACTGACTTCGAGTCAACTTTCATCAGTGTCTTGAATAACTGTTTAAAAGCTCAGAATAAAGACTTACTGCCCTTCGTTCGCGCAGCACAACTTAATTTCGACCCTTCTTTTGTTCATTGTAAGGAGAACTTGCTTACGCTTGCCGAGCGGATAGCAACCGTTAAGTCTGTGCGCCTATGTCTATTTGGTCCTCCCGGCACCGGTAAGAGTGCATTTGGTCGTTGGTTAGCAGAAAGATTTAAACTGCCGCTGGTCATGAAGCGTGGTTCCGATTTATTGGATAAATACGTCGGGCAAAACGAACGCTTAATTGCACAGGCTTTTGATGAAGCGAAAAAAGATAGTGCAGTCTTGGTTATTGACGAAATTGATAGCTTTTTATCTAGCCGCGCCGATCAAAGCAACTCATGGGAAAGCCGTGTGGTGAATGAACTCTTGACTCAATTAGAAAACTTCGATGGTATTTTTATTGCCACGACTAATCTTATGGATCAGCTTGATGAGGCAGCTATGCGCCGTTTTGATCTTAAGCTTCATTTTGACTACTTAACCCCGAAGCAAAATGAGCTGTTACTAAAACACACCTGTGCCGAATTAGCGTTAAAAGCACCAAGTAAACGCGATTTAACTAGCGTCTCGGCGTTAAGCCATCTTACTCCTGGCGACTTTGCACTGCTTAAACGCCGTCACCGCTTGCAACCTTTTGCTCATGCGGCTGCGCTGGTATCGCAATTGGCAGTGGAAACACAGTTCAAGCGCGATAATCGTCGCATCGGCTTTTAGCAGTCACAGTGCTAGCAGATGCTTTCTCAGCCGCTTTAAACCAATGAGTTCGGTCCCTTCAATATCGCGGTAATAACGTAATTGGCGTAAATAGAGCGAGCACTGCTCAGATGAAATACCGGCTGGTAAGGCCGGTATTAAAATCTGACGTTGAGTTTTTTCAGCAAAGAGTTCAAGGTCTCGATGCCCATAGGTCGAAGTCGAAGGCAATATAATCGTCCGCTGGGCAAGAAACGCCGCAAAGGAGTAGTAGCTTTCCGGCGGCACATTTACTGGATGTGTGCTGGATGTTGTTGCGGTGATAATAAGACCATCATGATTTTTTATTAGCTTTTTGTAGTTTTCTAAGTCACCCGCCGAGAGGCTCGCCATACGTGGTTCAATCACCACAAAAGGCACCCCTAATTGAACAGCTGTTTGAATTAAAAAGCGATAAAACCTAGCGTGAGCCGTCACTAACAAGACACCACCAGAATCAGCGAGAGTTTGAATCACCCCTGTTGCTATTTGCTCTGCTGCTGGCAGGTGATTCGGGCGTGCCCAGCAATATATCAACGAATGATTATCTAATAGTTGTAAATTTCCGGCATACCACCAATGTTCGGGAATGGTTCTGAATCCGACTCGACATTCTGGTCGGTGTAAGGATTTAAAAAATGGCATGAAATACTCACTTTGCAGAAATTCGATGACTCACTATGCCAACAAGCTGTGACAGCATGTGTCGTCGTATCGCTTGCGACACATAGTGTCACTGCATGGGTATACGCTAACCCTAACCACGAAAGGAGCAGCGGTCATGACAACAGATTTACCAAAGCTAAGTGATTTTGAATCGGTTGAAGAAATCGATATTGAGCTTGAACAAACGGAACAACAATTGGAAGAATGTCAGCAGAATATCGACAAACTACTCAGTGCCATTGCTGACACTAAACGGCGTCATGGTATCTCTACTGAATCTGCTTTTTATCAGCAGAAGCTAGATGAATTTTTACATCATAAAGACTTGGTTGAACAGCATGAAGAAGAGTATAACCAAGCTCGAAGAAAGCTGTCTCTGCATTTTAAAGCCGTCTCCATCGTTCCTGAATGGAACCAATGGGTGCGTGCGTGCGGTAATAACCAGCAGGCCCCTATTCATCTATCTACCAGTGAGCTCAATTTCGTTATAAGCCTACTAAAACAACAAGTTAAAAATCTTGACCAAGGTTGGAATACCATTCTCGAATACCATCGACTACTCCAGGCTCAAGCCAAGATAATCCAAAATATCAGCGCGATAGAGTCGCAATCACAACAACTTTATGATCAACGCAAAGTGAGCAACAATTCCGTCACTAAGCTAGATCTCGACCGGCAAATCTTGGCAAACCGAGACAAGATCTACAAATTAGAACAACAACATCAGTTTATTGGCGAACAACTTCAGGATGAAGAAAAGTTCTCAAGCCCGCCGCTGTCTCTTGCAGAGGCGGAACAAAAGCGCAAACTCTACACGCGCAAAATCAAACAATTAACACCTCAAAACCATGGGTTATCACTGTTGCAACTCAATGAGAATAAAGCTAGCTATGGTCCGCAAGTTAGCTACGAGCAAGCCGAACGAGAATGGCTGGATGCTTTAGAACAAAGCTCATTTGGTAACGTTGCGGAGTTTTTGCAGGCCTTGCTGACACCAGAGACACTACAACACCTAGAAGCCATCACAGACGAGTACCTTAACAGACTATGCGACATATCCGCGAAGGTATGGACCATGACCATGCTCGTAGATTTAGATTTAGTGCTGCAGCAGCAACTACAGCACCAGCAAGATCTCTGCCTAACCTATGCGGCCCTAGAACAGCTACAGCGCAGATTTTATCGCTGCAAAGCTCCGGCCAATTCACCTACCAAGCGCTCTGCCGGACCGGCCCAATAAACTGCCGGCCGAGTTTCCGGATACGCATTCTTAACCGTTTGCAGCCATGCGGTTGGAATAACATCCTTTGCATAACGAGCACCAACAAGGGCTCCTACGATGGCAGCATTGGTATCCGTGTCGCCACCCTGCATCACAGTATCATGAACCGCTGTGCGCCAATCTGCCCCACGAAACAAATAATAAAGTGCATTCTGCAGCGCAATTCTCACCCATCCCATTTGCTCATAATATTCACTCGGCGGTTGCGTACGCGCAGCTTCTACAATCTCCTCAACCAAGGTTAGTTCAAACCGGTTAGCTACATCCATCGCCTGCTGATAAAGCTCATCGTTGCTCATATCTTCAGGGGCCAATAGCATCGCCCGGATTAACAAACCAAAGAGCACATTTGCTTGCTGACATAGCTCATGTGGATGTGTGAGCTCAGCATCTAAGCGCAACCACCTAGCGGCCGTAGCCTCATCCACTCGCACCGTTGCCATCGCTAAGGTGCTAACTCGCATCAATGCGCCATTCGCTTGAGAACTAGGATTTGGCATTCCGCTTAAAGCACTTGCGGTGGTACCACCAAGATCAATCGGCGCAGAATTCATCCAGCGCACATAAGCGGCAAATGCCTGATCCGGCTCATAGCCTAGAAAATACGTGCCGGTATCATCAAACAACGAACGCAACAAGGTTACCGCCATTTCAGAATCGTCCGTAAGTTGTCCAGCTACGGTATTACCAAATATTAAACTAGCTTCTATTTTACTAATGCCGTTTGGATAAGCGCGAACGATACTTCCTGCCCTTTCAAACTCAACCATACTCCCTAACGCATCACCAACACATTGGCCCCAGTAGCAATTCATCATTTTCTTTAAGATGTGTCCATTCATTCACTTTTCCCCCACGGGTGTAACATAGTCATAAAAATCGCAACAAAAAAACATAATAAAGTTAGCCAACGTCAAATTGTGTCGTATAGTTGCTGTATAAACATAAACGTTGACTTCAAAGGCTGAGGGATTAGACATGCAAACTCATGAACAACTTAAATCATACCAACGAGAAGAACGTCACAAGTGGGGCCAAGGGCTTGGTATCCGTGTACATCGTGCACTCAGTTGGCTGAAACGAGCCGAACAAGAGCACGAAAATGATGATTTGGATGCTGAATTTATTTTTCTGTGGATTTCATTTAACGCAGCCTATGTAAACACCCATACTATTGAGGCACGCAGTAACACACGCGAAAATTACACACAATTTTTTACCCGACTGTTAGAGTACGACTGCGATGGCTATTTTTATGGTTTAGTCTGGGACCACTACACTCAAGCCATCCGTTCCTTGCTGAATAACAAGTATCTCTTTCAAGGCTATTGGGATTCCATCAACGGAATTACTCCAGAAGGTGCATGGCAAGATTCTTTCAAAGCGGCCAAACGCGCCGCCAATACAGCTCTTGCCAACCAAAATACACTCACCTGCTTATGCATTGTGATGGATCGACTTTATACCCTACGCAACCAACTCATTCATGGCGGTGCGACCTGGGCCGGCAAACTCAATCGATATCAACTCCGAGACGCCACCAATTTCATGCGTGAGCTGATGCCCTTGGTGATTCGTTTTATGATGGAAAACGGCTCCGCGCATTGGGGCGATGCCGTCTATATAGAAAAAGTCTAAATTCGAACGCCTACTTGTAGCTACGATTAGTTAACTTACTAAGCAAGCCCCCTAAGCCAAAGCCAATCAACGTCACCTTGAGGCCTTTCGCCGTAGTTAGTGCGAACATTAGGTATTGCGTAAAAGGAATAGAGATCCAATAATCAATAGGCTCCGACACTGCCATGGCGAAGATCGTACCAATGACGAAACGCACTGGATACCTCACCGCATTGTTTAGAGCGCATATATAAAAATACAAAACAAACAGCACAAGAGTAATACTAACCAAAACGTCTACAGGCATACTAACTCCCTTTGCATAAGCAATAGTTAGATTGTTGGTGCCTGACAGCTTAGGCTTAACCGGTGACATTTTGTGTCGTTAAAAACCACGGTGACTAGCTTAAATTTTATTCACTTCTGCAGTTAGGCACGACACAATCTGACGGCCAGGTAGGCTAATCTGAACCTCAAATAAACATGAGGATAAAGATATGTCACAACGTCTAGTAAAACATTTGTTAGGTCAGCATTTCGATCAGCTCAATCGGCGTTTTAGCCTGGACAAACGTGGTCCGCTAGCTTGGTATCCTTCAGCAGGCGAAGATTTCCGTGATTTGCTGTATACGCATGAAGCCTACATCGCAAAGTTTCATCCAGATCTTTCCGATAACTATCAACGCCCGGGAATCTTTCTTCACAACGATATAGGTAGCGACTATCACGTGCATCAGCCACATGGTCGCGGTATTTCATTAGGTTATTTGTATCACGACAAGAACACGAGTGTCGTGGTTGACTACGTTCAGCCGTTAGCACAGGTGAGAGTTCCCTTAACGGAAGCTATGGTTGATTTTCGTAATCCCTGCCAACAATACGGTGACGCCTATTTCATGTATTTAAGGGTATATTCATCCAAACTGCCGAGCGCATCGTTCCATGTGCCTTTAATCTACATTTTTGCCGAAAACCTGTCGCTTTATCGCGATGTTATGCGTCCACACCAGGCTCAATTTAGTCACATTATAAAAGTGAACCAAGGCGCTGGTATGGGCGGAGGGACATCTAATGGAAGCTGGATGAACCGCATTCTAAACGAAACAAAGTGTCGCTATTACTATACCGACCCCATGCTTTACAACGATCGTGGCGATGAATACGCCATTTCTCACCTAGCTGGACTTGAGCTACTCTCAGATCAACTAGATGAGTTCACGAAAGTTAGCAGTATCGCACCCAAATATTGGAGTTATAAGGGCGATGTAACTCTGTGGCGGCGGTTGTAGCCGCCGATTTGCCAACAGTACTTACTGTCCACACGCGCTGATGTTGGCGCGTTTGCTGCAAGGTTCAAGTCCATTAACAAATACGCCCAAGCTAAATACAAAGCCCCACACTCAAGCTGAACAGAGATAAGTTCACGCTCATAGAAAAGGCCGTTACCCTCTAAATGGTCTAATTGAGCGAGAACACTCTTATTTACCGAATACAGCTCGCCGACTACAGGCAGCTTTGTGATTTCTTGATACTTTTTTACCATAAAAGGAAAGCCTGGACCATCTAAGACAACAAATGATTTACAAGTTTCTGCTTGCCCTAAAAAGCTGGAGCTAGATAATAGGCTATGATTATGAAAGCCCCTTTTAAGAGTTCCATAAACGAAAACCAAATCAGTCATGTGTATAAGCTCCATAGGCATCTGCAAGTACTGCCCACACAGAAGAGCAAACGCGCTTGTAAGGTAGGTTATACGTTGTATTGATTGATTTTTTAAAATTATCGTAGTTCAGTCCGCTAACATAATTGATTAAAATCGTACAAAGCTGTAACTCAGATATTTCAGCTCGATATTGATAATCACTACCGGGTACTCGATACACTAATTCACGACAATCTAATCCAACGAATTCATCAAGATGTTGTCGAACTCTAGCTCGCAAGAGGATGGTAGATGGTTTTTCACGGTGCCTAACTGCACTAACAAAACCAGAAGAAATGAATATCCACATAGGGGCTCCTTTTAGATTGCAATAACAGCAAAAGGAGAGCGATGCTTTTCTGTTCCTATAAACCAAGTTATAGGCTCATCTCATGTAAAACATGAAAACCACCTTACCAAGCACAGGCAGGTTGGCGAGAGCAAGCTCTTCTCAAAATGTATACGCAATTATAGACGTCTACATGGCTAAAGTAAAGTATAAAACCTATATTTAGCGGGTGTTCATACGTCACATCCTGACATAATAACGTGGAAAATCATTTTAGTATGTACGCTCCCACCTATGCCTTTTGTTATCAAAAGAATGATAGAATGCTTTAGCTATCAATAACAACGAAGAGTTTTAGAATCTTATTATGATGTTACAAACGCAATTACATAGTGGAGCTTGTTCATGATCGAACAACTCGGTGAATTAGCATCTAGCCAATGGCTTGAAAAGCTATCGCTGCAGGCGATTGAGAACGAGCGATTACCCATGCTCGATATTCTTAAAAACTGCTGCTACGCCCCTGCGTGTGGTTTTGATTTCGATATTATTGACGTTGCGGCCGGAAATGTGTGTAGCTTTGTTTTTATTGATAAAGATTATCAAAGCGACGAAGTCATAAATAATCTAAAGTCCAGCATTAGTGATAGGTTTAAAGTTGTTGGAACGCGGTTGATAAAAAGCCCCAGTGAGTTAACTCAAGACCGCAAACCAGCGCCCTTAACCGCAATGCAAAAAAAACGTATCCCAAAAGAAACACTGACTGATGATAGCCCAGAAAAGCGTTTTGCATTCTGGGCAGTACTCGAAGCCACTGGCAGTGAACACTTAAAGCGGATTAGCCTTTTAATAATCTCAGCTGACGCGGTTGCGTCCTACCACTATTTATTTGGCGCATATGGAGTTGCACCAGCGTTGGTAAATATCACTCAATCACAAACTGCCAAGCAGAATAAAGCTTGGAGTCGGTTCTTTAATGAAGATGGAATTTTCGCTGAGTTTGTATTGCGTTCACCGCATAAAGCGTTTCCCCAATATTTTATGTTCGGCGGCTTTGGTAATTCCAGCGACTACCGCGAAAACTGTTGGCCGTACAGTTATGGCTTTGAAGTAACCACTTTAAATTACAACTCTAAGAATTACGTCGTTTATAAAAAAACCGAAGATAAATCGCTTTGGCCGTTCCGGTTACTTCAGGTGTTACCGTTTGACGAACAAAATGCCATCACTACAAAAGATATCGATCTGCGATTAAAAAAACACTTTAAACTAAATCTCAAACCGGCTCAGCTACTGCATCAGTTACGCGCGCTTGAAGAAACTGGGTTGATCATTCAAAGCAAAGAAAACGAGAAACAGCGCAGTGGTTATTGGTATCGTAATAAAGACATTGCTATCGACATTAGTAGCACTAATTCTGAAGGCGTGATCGGCTTATCTATTTTAGACAAAATTGGTGAGAAGCTACTTCCAAACGCCTATCAATTCATACACGAATTGGTGGAGCAGCAACGTAGACGCCTGGCATTAATTACAGATAATGACAATGCCGAAAAAATAGCTAGCCGGTTTGCGTATGCCGATTTCGTTCCTACCCAAAAAATAAGACCTGAAGTTAGCGAGATAATTAACAGCGCCTTATTAAACCAGTGCGCGATTACCTTTCTATATCGCCCTCGCGATGAGGAAAAACTTATTGTAGATGTGGGAATTCCATTAGGAATTGTGCAAAAAAATAGTTTGCAAACGTTGGTTGTAGAAATCAAAAATGTTCGTCAAACAGAGACTTCTGAAACTAAATCAAAGATTATCCGGGTCTCACTTGATCGTATTCAAAAAGCGCACCTAAATAGATACGAAGGACAACTTGATTGTGCAAGCAACGGCATAACAGCGAAAGGCGATAATAACTTTTGGCGCAATAGCTACGATCCAGCAGCTGCTTTTGACAATTATATCGCGGACACTGCAGGCGGAATGTCGAGTGCAGACTTTAGTAACACTTCAGAGGTGAAAGCAAAAGAAATAAAAGCGCATATACATGTGCACCTTAAAACACACCTTGAAACCGCGCCTCGATTTACTAACCAAGTATTTAAAAAGTTAGACAATACCCCATATTCACATGACCCGATGCATGACGGTAACGATAATATTTGGTATGAACTAACGGGTGGTTTTCATAATGCAGAAGAGGTCTATCACTGGATATTATCTTGGGCAGAGCGCATAGTCGTTATCGAGCCGAGCGAAGTACGAGAAAATATCGAACGCCGCATGAAAAAAACTGTTGAACATTATCAAAGGCTTAACATCTAAACCAATAGAAATAATTATTTAATATAAATATTTCCTTGTAAGAGCAATAATCACCATCTATACTTTTCCCTGATTTGTAATGTATCGGGGGATTTATGGCTATTAACAATAAACTCAGTTCCACAATCGCAGCGCAAAATTACGGTACGTATCCGTTTGACATTCGTTGGTCATTAACCAGCAACGTTGGATCTGCCGGATCGGAGTTAAAGAAGAAAGACGTTGACGGTACCGGCGTCTTCTTTGTCTCTTACCAAAATCATGTGATCTTTGTTGGTAGCTTCAACGGGCGTAATATCCTCGAGCAGCGCCTCATCCGCCTATTAAACCGCCTTACCCTGCGCGGCATTCATACCGGTTTCGGTAAATGTGACGAAAGCAAAGCTGATGCCGTTATTGCTGCATTGCCTACAACACTGCAGCCATACGTTAGTTATTTGAAACTAGCAGACTTAAGCGACAAACCCTTCAAAGACACGGGCGCAGTAGTCACGCAAGCAGACATCGCTTTTGCGACTTCACAATGGGCGTTACATTTTGAAAATGCTGATGCTAGTAACATTCTTGATGGTTTTGCGTTTAGCTATTACCAGGTCGCTGACGAGCAAGGTGCGAAAGATTTGGAAAACCAAATGACCAACGATTATCGCTTTGCAGCTATGAAATCCGCCCCGGCTGTTTCACAAGTATTAACCACCGATGCACTTGACGAAGCGGTTCATAAAGCCGCAAATAAAATAAATTCAACTAGCAAAAATGCCATTAGGTGCGAGCCTACTTTGGCACTGAACTTACATTAATTATTTGGTCATTTTTATTGAGCGAGGAATTGATTATGGCTAGTCAAAAATCATCTACAAATACGTGTTTAGAGCGCTGCTTGTTCTTGGTATTCAACTTACCAGAACTTACGTACAAGCGTGGTAAAACCGCGGCTGAAATTTGCGAGCTTTTTACTCGTCAAGGTTATGAGGTAACTCTACGCACTGTACAGCGTTATCTAAGCAAGTTGATGAGCGCTAATATTGTTACTTTGGCTGGCGATGACGGACGTACGCCGACTTATTGCCGTAATTTTAAAGGTTAGTAGTTTTTGTTAGTAGTGTTGTTAGTTGTGTTTTGCTTCATTTGGCTCCGTTAAAAGCAACTTGACCCGCCAGAAATGGCGGGTGTTTTTTCACTACTGAACGTTACAAAATTTTAAATGGAAAAAAGGATTAAAAATGGATTTAGAATCAATGCGTGACTTTTATCGCCAACTTCGTATTCGTGTATACAACGAAGCGACTAAACCTATTAATGGAAGCGTGCAGCAGCTTGAAGCTAATCAAAACACGTTCAAGAACTTTGTACTGAAACTCGGTAGCGCAGCGGATCTCGGAATACTAAATAGTACATCCGAAGAAGCTCGCACCGCTTTATGGCACCATCTATGGACTAAAAACCGTTATGCTGGCATAAAAGCTAATACTGCAACAAAAGAAATTCATGATATTCAAGTTCTATTCGATAACTATCGCTGGTTTACCGATAAAGAGTGGGATGTTATTTCAAAAGGCCATAAATTAATAAGCGCGGGTAAATATGCACAAGATTTCCTAAATCGTTCGGGCCAATTTATCGGTAAACAAACGGTTGGTAATCTCCCGAAGCTAAAAAAAATAGTACACGTAGCTCGAGATTTTAGTCAGTTCTTTGAACTTTCACCTAATCGACCCGCTATAGATTTCGTGACGCGTGACCTTGATATAAGTAATGTGTGGGGAATCCATAATCAACTGCAAGAGAACGGCTATATAGGTGATCTCACTACCCTTCACTTTATGATGGATGCTGGCTTTGAAGTTATCAAGCCAGACTTAGTTATCTCGCGCCTGTTTTTAGATTGGGGCTGGCTGCAGCAGGTAACCGATTTACCCTGCGATATCACACGTGACGATTTAGTTGGTAAAGGTAAGTATAAAAATAAATTTATATACACTAACTCACGAATTTACAAACCAATAATTGATCTGGCACGCCAGATCGTTGCAGGGTTAAAC
>JTFO01011444.1_pt1 | contig 12940 bp, 11 predicted proteins | sample 235411 | NCBI WGS metagenome assembly JTFO01 (sample SAMN03067590, study PRJNA260953) | activated sludge metagenome | biome: Sludge; feature: Wastewater; isolation source: CETP activated sludge from laboratory augmented bioreactor treating... | place: India:Gujarat | collected 2013-04
AGTGATGATGCAATTGTGGGTCTGATCCGCTACTACACCCGTGAAGCCGGTGTGCGCGGCCTTGAGCGTGAAATTGCCAAGATCACCCGCAAGGTGGTACGTGAGCTGGCGCTCGAGCAGAAGGGCGGCGTTGTACGTGTGACGGCCGATGAGCTTGAGCACTACAACGGGGTCAAGAAGTTCAAGTTTGGCATGGCGGAAGAGCAGGACCAGGTTGGCCAGGTAACCGGTTTGGCGTGGACCTCTGTGGGTGGTGATATCCTCACCATCGAAGCGGCTGTTGTGCCGGGCAAGGGGCGTCAAATCAACACCGGATCTCTCGGTGATGTGATGAAGGAATCAATCCAGGCGGCCATGACCGTGGTGCGCAATCGTTCGCGCTCTCTGGGCATTACCCCGGATTTCCATGAGAAGCGGGATATCCATGTTCACGTGCCCGAAGGTGCTACACCGAAAGACGGCCCCAGTGCCGGTATTGGCATGTGTACGGCCGTGGTGTCGGCTTTGACCGGCATTCCGGTGCGGTCTGAGGTGGCCATGACCGGTGAAATCACCCTGCGGGGACAGGTGTTGCCGATCGGTGGACTCAAGGAAAAACTGCTGGCGGCGCACCGTGGCGGCATCCGTACGGTGATCATTCCTGAGGAAAATACCCGCGATCTCAAGGAAATTCCCGACAATATCAAGGCTGATCTCGATATTCGTCCGGTGAAGTGGATCGACGAGGTGCTGGAAATTGCACTGGCCTACCAGCCAAAGCCGTTGCCTGAACCCGAAGAAGATGCCGCAGCCGCTGATGCCAACAACGGTCGCAATGGCGCAAGTCAGCTTAGTACGCATTAACGCAAAGCCCCAGCAGAAAAGGGCTGCAGCCAGTTGACACCGGTTTCGGGCAGTTGGTATAAAGTTGCAGACTATGCGCTGGGCAACGACAACGGATAGAAAAGACAACGATTTTTACAAGGGGAACACTGTGAATAAATCTGAACTGATTGACGCTATCGCAGCATCTGCCGACATTCCCAAGGCAGCAGCCGGTCGTGCACTGGATGCAACTCTGGAGGCCGTTACTGAAGCACTGCAGCGTGGCGAGTCTGTTGCTCTGGTAGGTTTTGGTACCTTCGCAACCAAAGAGCGCGCAGCCCGTACCGGTCGCAACCCGCAGACCGGCAACCCGATCGAAATCGCTGCAGCGACTCTGCCGACTTTCAAACCGGGTAAAGCGCTGAAAGACGCGGTAAACAAGTAAGCAGGAACTGAAGTCCTGATTGCGACGGAGCGGTAGTTCAGTTGGTTAGAATACCTGCCTGTCACGCAGGGGGTCGCGGGTTCGAGTCCCGTCCGTTCCGCCACCCTGGAAGGCTGTATGTGCAAAGCGATCTGCCAGTCGGCTTTCCCCGGTCAAATGGGGTATACCCATTCGTTTCGCCAATTTTCGATCATGTTCGAGTCCATTTCGAATATTTAACGTGATCCAAAAAAGCGCATTCCTCCGAATGCGCTTTTTTTATAAATCGCTTTTTTATAAAACTAGAGTGTACGCAACCAATGCTTCAAACCATCAGGGAAAATTCACAGGGGATCATCGCCAAGGTGATCGTTGGTCTGATCATCGTCACCTTTGCACTCTTCGGCGTCGAGTCACTCATCGGCCTGGCCAACAGTGAAAAGGCACCTGCCGAAGTCAACGGTGAAGAAATCAGCAGCATCGACCTGCAGCGTGAAGTTGAGTTGCAGCGCCGGCAGATTCTGTCCCGGATGGGTGAAGATGCGGATCCGGCTGCCATCGATGAAGTGGCTCTGCGCCGCTCTGTCCTGGATAGCCTGATTAATCGTGAAATTCTGCTGCAGTCTGCCGACAGCCAGGGGCTCTATGTGTCCGAGCAGATGATCGATCAGATTATTGTGGCCGACAGCAGCTTCCATGGTGAGGCGGGTCGTTTTGACCGCAACCAGTTTGAAGCGGTACTGCGCAGTGTGGGACTGACCCCGTTGATGTACCGTGATCAGCTGCGTAAGGCACTGCTGACCGCACAGGAGCGCAATGCCTATGCCCTGTCCGCCTTTGCAACGCCGGTGCAGGCGGAACAGCTGGCCAAACTGGCGAGTCAGACCCGTGATGTGGACTGGATTCGCTTCACGCTTGAAGATGCGCTGGCCAATGTCGAGGTGACTGACGAGCAGCTTCAGGCTCGCTACGACGAAAATCCGCAGCGTTTCATGACGGAGCCCCAGGTAGTACTGTCCTATATCGAACTCAAACAGTCCGACTTCGCTGATCCCGACAGTGTCAGTGAAGCGGATCTACGCAGTGCCTACGAACAGGAACTGGCCCGTTTTCAGGGTGAAGAGGAGCGCCAGGCAGCCCATATTCTGTTCGAGCTGGGCGATGGCTCCGAGAGCGATACACGTGCCCAGGCCGAGGCGGTGCGTGAGCGCATTCTGGCAGGCGAGCTGAGCTTTGTCGATGCAGCAGCGGAGTACTCGGCCGACCCGGGTTCCGCTGCAGCCGGCGGTGATCTGGGCTTCAACGGTCGCGGTGTTTTCGTGGGACCTTTTGAAGATGCATTGTTTGCGCTGCAGGAAGGTGAGCTGTCCGCGCCGGTACGCAGCGAATTCGGTTACCACCTGATCAAGCTTGATGCGATACGTGCCACCGAGGCGCCGAGCTTTGAAGAACGCATGCCGGTACTCAAGGATGAATTGGCAGCTGCCGCGGCCGAAGCCAATTATGTTGAAGCACTGGATCGTCTTGCGGACCTGAGCTTCTCTGCAGCCGATCTGCAGGTTCCGGCCGAGGAGCTGGGATTGGAGATCAAGCAGACCCAGGCCTTTGGTCAAAGTGGTGGCGACAGTGAATTGACTGCAAACCCCAAAGTCCTGCGGGCCGCGTTCAGCGCCGAGCTGCAGGACGAACAGCTGAACAGTGCGCCTATCGAGCTTAACCGCGAACATGCCGTTGTCGTGCGTGTGCAGGAAAGCATTGCTGCCCGTCAGCAGAGTCTGCAAGAGGTCAAGGATCTGCTTGAAGGTGAGCTGCGTCAGGAGCAGGCGATTGCCGATCTGAAAGCACGTGCGGAAACGCTGGTCGAACAGCTTGCCGGCGGACAGACTCTGGAGCAGTTGGCACCTGAGTTGGTCTGGAACTCAGTCGAAGCTGCTGCCCGTGATGCTGGTGAGATGCCGCTTGATCTCAATCGCGCCGCCTTTGAAATGCCGCGTCCGAATGAGCAGCAGCCCAGTCTGGACGCAGTGGCTCTGGCTGGTGGTGACTATGCCGTGATTCGTGTACGCGCTGTCAATGAGCCTGAGCAGGCGGACGAATTGCTGGTGCAGCAGCTGCAGGAATCCCTGGGTGCCCGTCAGGCGGACTCCTTCTTCCGCGCCCATGTTCAGGCATTGAATGCCAGTGCAGAAATCGAGCGCAACTGAAATCGATTGATACTGCCACTAGATGCAAAAGAGCCACTGTAAAAGTGGCTCTTTTCATTTCAGGCGGTACAGATCTCGGCATCCAGGTTTACTGACAGTAAGGATGACCGGCGGTGGGTCAGTGATCCAGCAGTGCAGCAGCAAGCAGGCGCTGGGTATAGGCCTCTTTGGGCGCGCTGAACAGGGCTTCGGTTGGCGCAGATTCCACCACTTGGCCCTGCTGCATCACCATGACGCGATGGCTCATGGCTCGCACCACGGCCAGATCATGGCTGATAAACAGGTAACTTAGCCCGTAGCGACGCTGAAGCTCACGCAGCAGCTCAATGATCTGTTTCTGTACCGTGCGATCCAGTGCCGACGTCGGCTCATCCAGGATGATCAGTTCCGGCTTGAGCACCAATGCGCGTGCGATGGCGATGCGCTGTCGTTGACCGCCGGAAAACTCATGCGGATAGCGGTGCCTGACCTCGGGGTCCAGGCCCACATCCACCAATGCCTGACAGACGCGTGCAGTCTGTTGCTGCGGGTCCCTGCAGCCCTGAACGCCCAGCCCTTCGGCAATGATCTCCATAACGCTCATGCGTGGGCTCAGACTGCCAAACGGATCCTGAAACACGATCTGCAGCTGTTTGCGCAGGGGGGTAATCTGCTTCTGCTTCCAGGACGAGATCCGTTGCTGTTTGAACTCGATGTCACCCTGGCTGCGGATCAGACGCAGGATCGCCAGCGCCAGTGTGGTTTTGCCTGAGCCTGACTCGCCGACAATGCCCAGGGTCTCGCCGGCACTCAGCTGCAGGTCTATGCCGTCTACCGCGCGGTGAACATCGCTGACGCGATTGAACAGGCCCTTGCGCTGCTCGAAACGCACTTCAAGCCCGCGGGTCTGCAGCAGGGGCGAGGCATCGACGGCAACAGGTGTCGGCGTCCCTTCCGGCTCCGCTGCCAGCAGTGCGCGGGTATAGTCATGTTCGGGCGCCTTGAACAGCGCTTCGCAGGGGCGATTCTCCAGTACCTTGCCGCCGTGCATCACGCAAATTCGGTCTGCAACCCTGCGCACCACATTGAGGTCATGGGAAATCAGCAGAATTGCCATATTGAATCGCTGTTGCAATGACTGCAGCAACTCCAGAATCTGCTGCTGGATGGTGACATCCAGGGCGGTAGTCGGCTCGTCGGCGATCAACAGTTCAGGTTCGTTGGCCAGCGCCATGGCGATCATCACCCGCTGGCGCTGGCCGCCGGAAAGCTGGTGAGGATATTGCTCCAGGCGCTGCTCGGGCTTGTCGATGCCAACCAGTCCCAGCAGTTCAATGACCCGCGCACGGCAGGCGGTCAGGCTCAGGCCCTTATGCAGACGCAGGGTCTCGCTGATCTGTTTTTCCAGCGTGTGCAGGGGATTGAGCGAGGTCATGGGCTCCTGAAAGATAATGCCGACACGGTCACCCCTGATCTGCTGCATGCGGCCTTCGTCAACGTGAAGCAAATCTTCACCCCGATAGAGGATGCTGCCGGTGGGGTAGTGGACCTGGCGATCGGACAGCAGGCGCATCAGCGACAGTGCCGTGACCGATTTGCCCGATCCTGATTCGCCAACCAGCGCCAGGGTTTTGCCGGCCTCGATATCGAAGCTGACATCCTCAACGGCAGGGGCATCACTGCCGCTGAATTGAACCGAAAGGTGTTTGACCGAAACAAGCGGGGCATTCATGTCAGACTTTCCTTGGATCGAAGGCATCGCGGACTGCCTCGCCGATAAAAATCAGCAATGTCAGCATGATGGCCAGTGAACAGAATGCCGTGACCCCCAGCCAGGGGGCATGCAAGTTTTCCTTGCCCTGGGCGACCAATTCGCCCAGCGAAGGTGAACCGGGTGGCAGGCCGAAGCCGAGAAAATCCAGCGCCGTGAGGGTGACAATGGCGCCGTTGAACACGAACGGCATGAAAGTCAGGGTCGCGATCATGGCGTTGGGCAGGACATGTCGGTACATGATGCGCAGATCACTGAGGCCCAGGGCGCGGGCCGCACGCACGTATTCCAGGTTGCGACCACGCAGGAACTCGGCGCGCACCACATCCACCAGGTTCATCCATGAAAACAGCAGCATGATACCCAGCAGCCACCAGAAATTCGGCTGCACCAGGCTGGCGAGGATGATCAGCAGGAAGAGTACCGGCAGTCCCGACCAGATCTCGATAAAGCGCTGAAACAGCAGGTCGATGCGCCCACCGTAATAGCCCTGAATGGCACCGGCGCAGACACCGATCACCGAGCTGGCCAGGGTCAGTGCCAGTGCAAACAGCACGGAGATGCGAAAACCGTAAATCACTCGCGCCAGTACATCCCGGCCCTGATCATCCGTACCCAGCCAATTGTTACGGCTGGGAGGGGAAGGGGCAGGCTGGTCAAGATCATAGTTGATGGTGTCGTAGCCGAAGCGGATCAGCGGCCAGATCATTGTGCCGCCTGCGGTCTCAATCATCTGCTGCAGGTAAGGATCCCTGTAATCGGCCGGCAGGGCGAACTCGCCGCCAAAATCGGCTTCGGTGTAGTCGTGCAGCAGTGGCCAGTACAGTTGCTGCTGGTGGCTGATCACCAGTGGGCGGTCGTTGGCGATCAGTTCGGCAAACAAGCTGAGGCCGAACAGCAGCAGGAAAATCCACAGTGACCAGTAACCGCGGCGGTTACGCTTGAAGGTTTGCAGGCGGCGGCGCTGAATAGGCGTCAAAGTCATGCCTCACACCTCCCGGCTGGCAAAGTCGATACGTGGATCCACCAGCGTATAGGTAATGTCGCTGACCAGTTTCATCAGCAGCCCAACTAGAGTGAAAATATAGAGAGTGCCGAAGATGACCGGGTAGTCACGGTTGATCACCGCTTCATAGCCCAGCAGACCAAGGCCATCCAGCGAAAAAATCACTTCGATCAGCATGGAGCCGGTAAAGAAGATGCCGATCAGGGCAGCGGGCATACCGGCAATGATCAGCAGCATGGCGTTGCGGAATACATGACGGTAGAGCACGGCGTTCTCGCTCAACCCCTTGGCCCTGGCCGTCAGGACGTACTGCTTGTTGATCTCGTCCAGGAAGGAGTTCTTGGTCAGCATGGTCAGGGTGGCAAAGCTGGAGATGACCGATGCCAGCACCGGCAGCGTGATGTGCCAGAAGTAATCGCCGATCTGCTGCCACCAGGTCAGTTCGTGGAAGTTCTGCGAGGTCAGTCCGCGCAGCGGGAACCATTCCAGCCAGGTGCCGCCGGCAAAAAGCACGATCAGCAGGATGGCGAACAGAAAGTTGGGAATGGCATAACCGACGATGATGGCGCTGCTGGTCCAGACATCAAACGAGGAGCCGTCGCGCACCGCCTTGCGGATGCCCAGTGGCACCGAGATCAGATAGGTCAGCAGTGTGGTCCAGAGTCCAAGGGAGATGGAAACCGGCAGCTTTTCCACGATCAGCTCGGTAACTGTCTTGTCGCTGTAGAAGCTTTTACCGAAATCGAACTGCAGATAGTTGAGCAGCATCTGATAGAAGCGCTCATGTGCCGGTTTGTCAAAACCATAGAGGCGCTCGATTTCCGCGACCAGAGCCGGGTCCAGTCCCTGTGCGCCTCGGTAACCGGATTCATTCTGGCTTCCGGCGGCAATGTCGGACTGGGGGCCGCTGCCGATGCGGTTGCCGGCCGTTACACCCAGACCCTGCAGTTGCGCCAGTGTCTGTTCGACCGGGCCGCCGGGCGCAAACTGTACCAGCACAAAATTGAGCAGCAGGATGCCCAGGAGGGTTGGAATAATCAGCAGCAGGCGGCGAACAATGTAGGCGGCCATCAGGGCTTCATCCACCAGGTGTCAAGGCCCAGATCATAGGTCGGGCTGACGGCCGGGTGGGCAAACTTGTCCCAGTAGGCGATGCGCCAGGCGCTGATATGGTAGTGCGGGATAACAAAATGGTTCCACTGCAAGGCCCGGTCCAGCGCACGGGCACGCACGACCAGTTGTTCCCGATCCGGTGCCGCGATCAGCTGCTCAACCAGGTGGTCGATGGCGGGGTCCTGAATGCCGATCAGGTTGCGGCTGCCGGGCGTGTTGGCAGCAGTCGAATGCCAGTAATCACGCTGTTCATTGCCCGGCGAACTGGACTGGCCAAAGCCATAGACCACCATGTCAAAGTCAAACTGACGCAAACGGTTGATGTACTGCGATACATCGACGATACGAATGTCGGCACTGATGCCCAGCCGCTCCAGGTTACGGATGAAGGGCGACACCACACGCTCGAACTCCTTTTGTACCAGCAGAATCTCGAAGTGGAAGGGCATGCCTTCGGTGTTGACCAGTTTGCCGTCCTTCAGGCTCCAGCCTGCTGCCTGCAGCAGACGCAGGGCGTTGCGAAGCTGGTCACGGTTGCGGCCACTGCCATCGGTGCTCGGGGCCTTGTAGACCTGAGTAAAGACCTCGAGGGGCAGTTGGTCACGCATCGGTTCCAGAATCTCCAGCTCGGCGGCTGTTGGCAGTTCGTCCGCCGCCATCTCCGAGTTGGAAAAATAGCTGTTGCTGCGGGTGTAGGCACCATAGAACAGATTACGGTTGGTCCACTCAAAATCAAAGGCGAGGGTCAGTGCCTCGCGGACGCGTTTGTCACTGAACAGATCGCGGCGGCTGTTCATGACAAACCCCTGCATGCCCTGAGGATTGCCGTGGGCAATTTCTTCCTTGCGAATGCGGCCGTCATCAAAGGGGGCTCCGGTGTAGCCGGTAGCCCAGGCTTTGGATGCATGTTCGCTGCGGAAATCGTATTCACCCGCTTTGAAGGCTTCCAGCGCTACGGTACTGTCGCGGTAATAATCGAACTGGCGCTGATCAAAATTGAACCGACCGCGATTGACCGGCAGGTTGGCGCCCCAATAATCCTTGCGACGTTCATAGATGATGGACCGCCCCGGATCTATCCGGCTGACCGCATAGGGGCCTGAACCTACTGGGATGTCCAGCGAGGGGACGGTGAAGTCACGCCCCTCCCAGTAGTGCGCCGGCAGTATGGGGACTTCGCCGACGATGAGCGGCAGTTCACGATTGAGGCTGCTGCCGAAATCAAAGCGTACCCGGCGCTCGGTCAGGGCTTCTACCTTGCTGATACCGGCATAGTAGCTTTTGAAAAAGGGACTGCCCTGTTCAAGCAGGGTGTTGAACGTGAACACCACGTCCTCTGCGGTGACCGGCTTGCCATCGCTGAAACGGGCTTCGGGACGCAGGTCGAATTCGATCCAGCTGCGATCATCGGCGACGCTCATGTGCTCGGCCAGCAAACCGTAGAGCGAGAAGGGCTCATCCAGTGCACGGGCCAGCAGGCTGTCGTAGATCAGGCCAGTACCATCGGCAACGGTTCCCTTGATGATGAATGGGTTCAGGCTGTCAAAGGTGCCGATGGAGGCTTCGCGGAGGCGCCCGCCCTTGGGGGCATCGGGATTGACGTAATCGAAATGAGTGAAGTCGGCAGGGTATTTCAGTGCGCCATGCATGGCGATACCGTGCCGGGTGTCAGCGGCCAGGACCGGGATGGAGAACAGGCTGAGCATCAAGAGCGCAGCAACCGCAGGGAGCCAGCGGTGAAGGTTGACGGCGTCGGACACGGTATTCCCCCTTTCGGTTAAGCAATGATTCTTATAATGAATTCAAAAGCCTGTGACAATTCAATCCTGTGCAGGTTCGATATCGCGGACGTAGGCATGCAGGCGCTCATGACGTTGCGAACGTTTGATGCCCTGTGCTGCCAGTGCGTCGTGGTGTTGCTGCAGGCGGCTTTGCAGTGCCGGATCACCTCCGGACAACTGCTTGATCAGGTCCTGATCCATCCAGCGCTGGATCTTGCGAATCAGTATCCATTTGAACAGGATTGCCAGTACGACGGATACGATGATGATGACTATGCTCAGGGCATCCATGGTTTAGCTCGCATCGGCACTTTGATTGACATAGAGGGTCAGTGACTGACCTGCACGCAGAGTATCGCCGGGCGCCATTTGATTCCAGCTGGCAAGTTCGCGTACACCGACACCGTAACGTCTGGCGATGCTCCAGAAGCTCTCGCCGGCATTCACCTGGTGCAAGAGCTTGCGACTCTGTTGCTGATCACGGTGTGCGATGCGTACAGCTTTACGCTGAGGTTCATTAAGTGCGTAGTTGCCGACGTCGCGTGAGGGCTTGGGTACAACCAGGCTCTGGCCAATGCGGATGGTGTTGTTGGTCAGCCTGTTGCCCTGTCGAATGACGTCCACGGAGCTTTTGAAGCGTCGGGCAATGGTGCTCAGGGTGTCACCGGATTTGACTTGGTAGTGATGCCAGCTGACGCGTTCTTCGGGTGGCAAGTCGGCCAGTTGATCACGCAACAGTGCTGCCTTTTCGACCGGGACCAGCAGTTGATGAGGGCCTTCGGGATCCGTTGCCCAGCGATTGAAGCCGGGGTTGAGCTGGTACAGCGCCTTGAGTTCCAGTTCGGCCATTTGTGCGACTTGGGCCAAATCGATCTGACCACCGGTTTCAACGATTTCGAAATGCGGCTTGTTGTCGATGGGCGTCAGTGCCAGGCCCAGCTCATCGGCATCACGCACCAGCCTGGATACTGCCAGCAACTTGGGCACATAGGCCTGAGTTTCACGGGGCAGGTCGAGTGACCAGAAATCAGTGGGCTTGCCCTGTTCGCGATTGCGTCGCATCGCTCGGCTTACTGTGCCACCACCGGCGTTATACGCCGCCAGTGCCAGTAGCCAATCACCGTCGAAGCGCTCATTCAGCTGCTGCAGATAGGTCAGGGCCGCATCGGTTGACGCCAGAATGTCACGGCGACCATCATACCACCAGCTGGATTTAAGGCCGAAATGGCGGGCGGTACCGGGGATGAACTGCCAGGGGCCGGCGGCGCGGCTGTGAGAATAGGCAAAGGGGTTGTAGGCGCTTTCAACCACCGGCAACAGTGCTATCTCGGCCGGCATGTCGCGCTTGAGCACTTCGTTCAAGATGAAGTGATAATAGGGTCGGGCGCGTTCGGTTACCCGCTTGAGGTCGTTGGGATGGCGCTCATACCAATTAAGCTGGGTTTGGATGCGCGGGTGTTCCAGATCCAGCGGCAGCTGCATGTGCTGCCGGGTCAGGGTCCATAGATCCTGTTCAGTCTGAGTCGGTTGACCGGAGGAAATCAGGCGCTTGCCGGCTGTCGCGTTGGATGGTTTCACATATTCCGTTGTTTGAGGTTGTACGGATTGGGTCTGGCAGCCGGCAAGAAACACTCCCAATGTCGCGGCCATCACGGCGGCAGGTACAAGTCGCATCGAATTTCAGTCCTGAAATAACCATAAAAAACATGATTCTATGGACCCCGGTGGGGAGGGTCAATCAGAACTGGTTTTTCCATTCCCGCAGTGCAGCGAGCACTTCCACTTCGGAATGCAGCGGGTTGCCACAGAAGTGTTCCGCCGCACGCACTACAGTTGCCTGTGCGGTACGCATGAACGGGTTGATCCGTTTCTCGGCACCGATGGAAGACGGCAGTGTAGGCTTGTGGGCATGACGCAGCTGATGGCACTGCTCGTGGGTGTGCTGAATATCGATATTATCCGGTTCAACGCTGGCGGCAAAAGCCAGGTTGGACAGCGAGTATTCGTGGGTGCAATACACCTCGGTGCTGTCGTCCAGGGCAGCAAAGTACTGCATGGCTGCCAGCATTTGTCGGGCGCTGCCTTCAAACAGGCGACCGCAGCCGGCCAGAAACAGGGTGTCGCCACAGAACAGCTGAGGTGTCTCATCCGGCTGCAGGTAGCTGATATGATCACGGGTATGGGCGGGCACCTCATGTATGATCAGCGAGTGCTCGAGCAGTTGCAGGCGGTCGTCGTTGCGCAGTGGATGGGTAATGCCATCAAAAGGGGAATCGTCAGGGCCGTATACGGGAACATCGAACTGCTGGCGCAGTGCCTTGACCCCACCGGTATGATCATTATGGTGGTGCGTAATCAGGATTGCCTTCAGCGTGCGCCCTTGCTGCGTCAGCCACTGCAGAACCGGTGCGGCGTCGCCGGGGTCAACGACGACAGCAACGTCGGGATGGTTCGCCGTGGTCAGGGCCCAGATATAGTTGTCATTGAAGGCTGGAATGGGGGTGACGGTAAACATGATGAATTCCTGTTGGTTGCGGCAGTGGACAGGGCAATTCCAGGTTCAGAGCCCTTTGCGGGTACTGTATACTGAAACACATTCAGATTCAGGCCGGTACAGGGGCTTTGCATGAAGTTTACCGAGCAATTGCCTTACGCGCAGCTGATCCCCTTGCTCAGCGATTGGTTCGACAGTCCTTTGGGGCAGGAGTTGCTGCAGCAGGAGCAGGCCTTTGCTGAACAGGTGTTGCCGACGCTGTTTGGCTACCACCTGTTACAGGTGGGCTGGGACCATCGTCAGTGTTTGTTCAGTGCCAGTCCGGTCTCGCGCAAGGTGATGCTGATTCCACAGATGCAGTTGGGTGCCGACAAGCGGTCGCTGGTCGCTCAGCCCAGTGAGCTCCCCGTGGTGTCCAATGAGATCGATGTGGTTATCCTGCACCATGCGCTGGACTATGCCGACAACCCGCATCAGGTGTTGCGTGAGGCAGCCCGAGTGCTGCGCCCCGGTGGTCATTTGATCAGTTTCAGCTTCAACCCGGCCAGCTACTGGGGTCTGTGGCGTTACTTCAAGCGCCGCACGCCGCCCCTGTGGAGTGGCCATTTCATTGGTCAGGGGCGTTTGCACGACTGGCTGGGTTTGCTGCAGATGACGGAACTCAAAACTCGCAGTTCCTGCCATCATCTGCCCCTCGAGAGCCTGCACTGGCGCCGTCGACTGGGGTTGTTCGAGTGCTGCAGCCGACGCCTGCCGCTGCACAGTGGCGCGGCATTGATGGTGTTGGCGCGCAAGGACGTGGCCGGAATGACGCCGCTGAGGCCTGAGTGGAAACAGAAACGCTTGCTTGGCATGCCGGTCGCCGAGCCGAAACCGACTGCCAGAGGAAAAAGTATTTGAAAGCTGTAGAGATTTTTACGGATGGTGCCTGCAAGGGCAACCCGGGACCGGGTGGCTGGGGTGCGCTGCTGCGCTATGGCGACCAGGAAAAGGAGCTCTATGGTGGTGCGCCTGAAACGACCAACAATCGCATGGAGCTGCAGGCTGCCATTTCTGCACTGGCCAGTCTCAAGCGTCCCTGCAGAGTGGTTTTAACCACTGATTCGCAGTATCTGCGCCAGGGTATCATGAGCTGGCTGGCAGGCTGGAAGCGCAATGGCTGGAAAACGGCATCGAAGCAGCCAGTCAAGAATCAGGATCTCTGGCAGGCATTGGATGAGCAGGTGGTTCGTCACGAGATCGATTGGCACTGGGTCAAGGGGCACAGCGGCCACGCCGAGAATGAGCGCGCCGATCAGCTGGCGAATCGAGGAGTAGAGGAGTACGGCAAGTCGTGAGCGCACGTCAGATTATTCTCGATACCG
>JTFO01004090.1_pt1 | contig 12881 bp, 15 predicted proteins | sample 235411 | NCBI WGS metagenome assembly JTFO01 (sample SAMN03067590, study PRJNA260953) | activated sludge metagenome | biome: Sludge; feature: Wastewater; isolation source: CETP activated sludge from laboratory augmented bioreactor treating... | place: India:Gujarat | collected 2013-04
TGCGCAACGCGCACAGCGCACTGGCCGACGTACGCAATTGCCTGTCGCTGCTGCAGTATTTGTTGGGGCTCAAGCAGAACATCAACACCTGGGAACAGTTGTGGCAGCTCTCCGAGCACGCCCGCATTCCCACCGTTTTGCATTTTGGCAAACACAAGGGCATGGCTATTGCCGATGTGCCACAGGATTACAAGAACTGGTTGCTGCGCCAGCCGGACCTGGACCCTTATCTGATCAAGGCTTTGAAGGTATAAACCTCAAGGTTCGTAAAATCCCTAATGGCTACCAGCCTGCTTATGCCCAATGATGAAGGTCCCAACAAGAACTTCATGAGGTGGCAAATGATCGAGGTTGCATACGTCACGAAAGATATGCGTCGGGACCCTTACGAACGAATTACCCATCTTGGAGGAGCGGGCTGGCAACGCTCTCAACCCGATGTTGTCCAGCAAATTGAGCAGGGCCAAGAAGACTACTACATTCTTCTGGATGGCATTCCCGCCAAACTGACCGTGGCGCTCAGCCGTTTTGGTGCCAAGTACCTGAAAACTGAGCTTGAAGTTGAAGAGCCTCACATTTTGCTCAGCCTACCCAGCCAGGCTGCTTGAACAGCAGCCTGACTTTCCTTCCTCTATCTATCAGGGAACACAAAAAAACGCGGCGTGACGCCGCGTTTTTCATACCTGCCTTCAAATCTGCTTACGGTTTGAGCAAGCGCCATTGGCCGTTACGCACAGTGATCAGTTCACGACCACGCTCGTCAAAGCCGCTATGGTCCTCAGGCGACATGGTGTAGACACCTTGGGTTGCCACCAAGTCACGAGTTTGCTCCAGTGCATCACGCAAGGCAGAACGAAACTCAGGCGTACCCGGTTTGGCCTTGCTGGCTGCTTCAGGAATCGCCTTTTCCAGCAATAGGCCGGCGTCATAGACGTTGGCACCAAAGGTAGCAGGGGCCTGACCATAACGCTCGGAGTAGCGCTGGATATAATCTTGAGCAATGGGCTTGGCAGGATTGCTGTCTTCAATTTCAGGCAACACCAGCATCAGGCTGGCAGCCAGAATCGTGCCCTCCACCTGCTCGCCCCCCAGGCTCAAGAACGCAGGCAAAGCGGCACCGTGCGTTTGATAAATCTGCCCTTTGTAGCCTTGCTTGACCAAAGTCACTTGCGGCAACACGGCAGCCGCGCCCGTGCCGGCCACCAGAACCACATCCGGTTTAGCGGCGTAAACCTTCAAGGCCTGACCCGTTACCGAGGTGTCCGAACGTACATAGCGTTCCGTAGCCACAATCTTGATATTGTTTGCATCCGCCAAGTTTTTGAACACGTTCAACCAGCTCTCGCCATAGGCATCGTTGAACCCGATAAAACCCGCAGTCTTGACGCCATTGTCAACCATATGCTTGACCAGGGCCTGAGCAATAATGTCGTCGTTCTGGGTGGTTTTGAACACCCATTTCTTTTGCTCAGTCATCGGCAACACAACCGATGCCGCCCCCACCGGTGCCAACACCGGCGTGCCCGAATCAGCCGCAAACTGAATCAGGCCCATTGCGTTGGGCGAGCCAGTAGGCCCGATCAGGGCATCGATCTTGTCCTCGGAAATCATTTTCTTGAACAAGGTGACGGTCTGGTTCGGATCACTGGCGTCATCCATGGAGATGTACTCAACGGTCAGATCTCCAACCTTGGTTGGCAAGAGGGGCACTGTATTGCGCTGCGGCAAACCAACCACCGCTGTCGGCCCGGTTGCCGAGGCGATCACGCCGATTTTGACTTGTGATTGGGCCGGAGCGGCCAAGGTGGCCAACACTACGGACAAAGCGAAAGCAGTTCGAGTCAATTTCATAATATACAGAGCCAGTTAAGCCCTTCCCCCCTTGATATCAGCGTAAGCGCGCCTATATGGATTGATCGGGACACAAGACACCCAATTGCCCATGCCATACCCGCCTTCTTAGGCGACTTTCCCCGGCAGGTCTGCTTACAATTGTACGCGGGCGCGCCCAATAAAGTAGTTTATAACGAAGCTACTGTTTACCCCTTACCTGATAGAGCGAATCCATGTCACTTCAGCAAATGTTGCAACAAATTCTGCAAAGCGGCCAAAGCGCCCTGAAACAAGGCCAAGGCCAGTTAAATACCTCCGGCCTGGGTAAAAAGATCAGTGAACAGGCGGGTGGTTTTGGCGGTGGGGCCGTTGTAGGCGGCGTTCTGGGCGTACTGCTAGGCAACAAGAAATTCCGCAAAATGGGGGGCTCCATGGCCGCCTATGGTGGAGCCGCTGCCCTGGGCGCCCTGGCCGTCAAGGTGTACCAGAACTGGCAAGAACAAAATGCGGGCCAACAAGCTGCCCCTTCTCCAGTGCAAGCCGTTCCTCCCGCCCCACTGCCTTTGGCCGCCAGCAGTCAAGCCGATACACACGCCATGGTCATCCTGGCCGCTTTGGTCTCTGCTGCCAAGGCAGACGGTCACATCGGCGATGCCGAGCGCGAACTGATCGATGCAGAAATCGATAAAATGGCCGCCCCCGAACAGGCACGCCACTGGTTGTCCCAGGAGCTGCTCAAACCTGTTGACCCGCAAGCCGTTGCCCAACTGGCTCAAACACCCGAGATGGCGGCCGAGATTTATTTGACCAGCGTACTTGCCATTGACGAGCAAAGTTATATGGAACGAGCCTATCTTGATGAGCTGGCACGTTTACTATCCTTGCCAGACTCTTTGCGCAAAAGCCTGGATAATCAAGTACAGGCTTTAACAACAAACTAACTCCAACTGGCAACTGTTCCGTGCAACGACGTCACCGGAGCGCGTTTGTTTTCCTCAAGGGCGCCACACAAGGCAAGCCAAGGACTCAACAAGGAAACCACCCATGAAAAGCACCTTCAAGTTAACGATTGCGTCAATCGCACTAATGGGTCTGGCCGCCTGTGCGGCTCCAAACAACTCATCCAGCCCCGCTAACTCCGAGCGCCATATGGACAAAGAAACCGCTTTGCAAGCTTATCACTGGCGTCTATTTGCCACTGCAGGCAAAGACGGCCAGCCAGCCCCCGCTATTGCTGGCGCAGGCGGTGAACAAGTCACCCTGAATTTCACCGACAAGATGATGTCGGTCGACAATCTGTGTAATGTTCTGGGCAGCGGCTACACCTTGAAGGGCTCCAGCATTAGCTTTACTTCGCCGGTCAGCACCATGAAAATGTGCGCGGACCCCGAACTGATGCGCAATGAGCAAGCCGTGGGCAAGCTGCTGCCTACGGCAACGACATGGAGCATGAGCAAGGCCGACTCTGCGCCGAACAACCCAGCCCCTGTCCTGACTCTGAGCTTCAAGGACGGCACCCAATGGCGCCTGAAAGGGGAGCCTACTGCCACGACCCGTTATGGCAGTGAGCCTACCCGGGTGTTTCTGGAAGTAGCGGCGCAGCGCGAAGCCTGCTCGCATCCTCTCATGCCCAACTACCAGTGCCTGAAAGTACGTGAAATCCAGTACAACGACTCTGGTGTCAAAACCCACCTGGGCGAATGGATGTACTACTACGGTGACATCGAGGGCTACACCCACACACCAGGTGTTCGTAACGTGCTGCGTATCAACCGCTACGAACTGAAAAACGTCCCTGCTGATGCCTCTTCCAAGGCCGACGTGCTGGACATGGTGGTGGAATCTGAACAAATCGGCAAATAAGTCAGGCAGCTACCCTATCTGAGTGCTGTCTTCACGAATGGCCGAATTCAATACCCCCAAGGCTGGTTTAAGCCATCTTGGGGGTCATTTATTTCAGGCTGTTTTTTTATTAGGCTTAGAAAAAAACCCTATTTCAAATTGCCACAACAGGATAAGAAATCGCAGCCAGGGAGCCACAAACAGTTACGCACTGCTATGCATTGAACCTAGTCAACAAGCTTACTCATCCGTAATATGGGAATACCGGATAACATTTTCCACCTCCCTATTTATCCGGCTTCAAGCCTTGCAATATGCGAGGCTTTTTTTTGTCGCCGGGCCGCCCCAAGACAAAAATCCCCCCCGGGGGGCAGCAAGCCAAAGGCGTAGCGAGGGGGCCTTTTTTGTACCGGCAATAAGGTATTCCTTATTTCAGTGGCCCATAAAATATAAAAAATGCCCCGGCACCAATCAGCGTGAAACCGACCAGGTGATTAAGCGTAAAACTCTCTTTTAGATATAGCACCGAGAACACCACAAACACCAGCAAGGTAATCACTTCCTGCATGGTCTTTAACTGGGCCGCACTGTAAACGGTATGCCCCAAACGATTAGCCGGCACTGCCAGGCAATATTCCACCAAGGCAATACCCCAACTGATCAGTACAACTTTCAGCAATGGGCTATTGGGATACTTCAGGTGCCCATACCAGGCAATGGTCATGAACACATTGGAGACGACCAACATCAAGATAGGGAGGATCTTAGCCATTCTGGACACGAAGAAAAAAAGCGACCTGCGCCGCGACCCGGCCAGTGTAGCGTCACATTGGATTAGCGCCTATGAGGATAATCAGGCAGCAAAAAAACGGGGTATCAAGCAACGGTTATCCGTCCACGGTTTTCAGAAAATCCGCCACGATCTGCCCGCGACCACCAGACAACAGAAACTTGTGGTGGGCCGTTTGAGGTAGCAGATGGCCTTGCTCCCGCACGTCCTGATCATCCACAGGATGTTTCAAAGCTTCCGCTTGCGTCGTCTGACTACTCTCCGACGGACCCGTGTACTGAGCATGGGAAGGAAACGACAGCACGCTTGAGAACAAAGTCAGTGCAACGGCCAAGCACATTTTGACCTAAGTGGGCCCAATAACTCGTATTGTTCATCGTTTGAAACCCAACCATAACAGCAGCTATCATCAGCGTCCTGATCACAATAGCGGTGTTGGGCTTGCCTGCTTACCAAGCGCGACACCGTGGCCAGCGTTTAATTTTCGCGTCTACCGCTACTACAAACCAACCTTCATCACACCAGCACTGCACCCTGCCCCTTTTTGAGAGCATTGGCACACGCATCTGTGCCTGTCCGAGCGCTCTTTTGCTCTGCAGATCAAGGGCGACTCCATGTTGCCGGACTTCAAGGAAGGCGACCGAATTATTGTTGATTGCGAGCTCACGCCCCGCCCCGGTGATTATGTCGTCGCCAAAAATAGTGAAGAAGAAGCCACTTTCAAGAAATACCGCCTCCTGTGCATTGATGAAGGCGGGCAAGAAATCTTTGAGCTGGTGCCGCTGAACGAAGACTACCCGTCCATTCGCAGCGACCAGCATGCCATTGAAATTATCGGCACCATGGTGGAACACCGGAAATACTATCGCCGGTCATAAGCCATTGACTGCGCGGCCTACCCGGCGTGGCGCGGCCTAACGCTTTTTCATTTCCTGATCGACCTTCTCCATCCAGGCTTGGTCGCAAGGTACGGGCTCTACAGAAGCTTTCCCGTACAAACGAAAATGGACCACGTTGCACCACTCCTGCGAGCCATAATCGGGACCATGGCCTTGGCCATCTGAAACAGCTAATTGGCGATCCACCTGTTCCAACCATGCTTGGCTGCCAACTGCCTCGGTGGGCGCCATCGTTTGACAAGCGGCTAATAATAAAGCGGGGAAAAGCATTACGATTCGCATGACATCATCCAAAATAAAATAGCTATTACAGCAGAGCACAAAAAGAAATGTATTTTCAACGCTCTTTCTATGGCAAAACCCTCGGGGGTTCAAGCTCGTCCCTGGCGCGTGAGACAAAAATGAAATGCTTGTTCCTGTGCCTGATCATGGCATTGCTACCTCTCGATACGCAGGCACGAAATACCCCCTGTTCAGGCAAAAAAGGGGGTATTTCCCATTGTGAGGGGGAGGTTTTTGTATGCCGTGATGGTTCTGCCAGCGGCAGCAAACGATCTTGCCCCGCGTACATCGGTACAACAGGACGAAGTTTGCCATCGGCTCCACAAACGCTGCAGTCAAACAGCGCTTGCACATGTGCCAGTGGCACCTATTGCACGGGCCCGCGTGGGGGCCGCTATTGCGAAACCAGCACAGGTAGCAAGCGCTATCAACGCAAATAAAAATGCCGGCTGAAGTGCTTGCTTAGCAATTGCCTTTTTTCGCCTGGCCGGGTGGACAGTGGCGCTGTCCATATCCGCCGTGCCCATCTGGATCCACAATGACAGAACCTCTGGGGGTATGAACAGCACAGGCAGAAAGAATGGATGTCAGGGTCAGGGCTAAAAACAGTGTTTTCATCATTATTCTCTGGATTTCAGACGCACCCATTGTCCTCCAAGGATAAACAACAAGGTGCTACCAATCGCGAGCAAATACGGTTGGCTTCCCAGACGCCCCCATCTCTTGCGTTGCGCGCAGCTTCGCTAGGCATAAACACGGACTTTATGTAATAATTGCGGACTTGTTGCCCCTCTAGCTCATGCTTGGTTAGAGCAGCGGACTCATAATCCGTTGGTGCGCAGTTCGACTCTGCGGGGGGGCACCAGAATTCATGCGGGTTTCATGACATTTTGGACTCTCGCGCAAAATTTCAGTGGGGGAAAATTTGACGCCCTCGCATATAGCCCGCCTTAGTGCGGGCTTTTTTGCGACCTCAGTTTTTGCCTTGAACTGTCAGAGCATACCTCTGCAGCGCCATCAGATCGCCCCGGTAGCCGTCAGCGACTCCTGCCAGCTCTGTATATCGTGCTGCGCACATTCCGACCACGTTGCGCAGTTCGGCGGCAATTCTGGCGTTCTCATCCAGCGCACGTCCGGCTCTGGCGGCTTGGGCGGCTGCACGCTCATTGGCGGCTGTGAGCTTGCCGCGCAGCCCGTCAAGATCAGCACGGGCAGAAACAGCAGCGCCAGCCGCCGCATCAAGCTGCTTTTGATATTCGGCACGAACATCCTCTACCTCCTTTTGTTTCTGTTGCTCGATCTGCCGCGCCCTGCCCTGGGCATAAGCAACGGCGACCGCGTTTTCGGCTTGCGCCTGGCTGTACCCCTTTCGGTGCTGGGCTGAGCCGTAAAGCTGCAGCCCAATAAAAAGGGCTGCCAGTACAGCAGCCCCCACTATTGCAGATCGGATAGACATATCTGCCTCTCTGCTTCGCGCCGTCGCTCCAGACCACGCAGTTTCTTGCCCCCGGCATAGACCCATCGCGGCAACTGATTGCAAGCCCCGGCCAAATCGCCTGCCCGTAGTTTGCGCACTAATGTGGAGCCACCGAAAGCGCCGGGGCCGACGTTGTAGACGAAGCTGGCCAGCGCCACACGCACACCATCCGGCAAAGGCTGTGGAACCGAGAGATCCACCACACCCAGAGCCTTGCGCACTTCCTGCTCAGTCAAAGCATCGCACCGCTCCGGCGTAGCCACATCGCCCAGCTTGACTCCGTGCGTGTAGCCATCGCAGATAGTCGGGATGCCCACTGGGTCCACATATGCGACCAGCGAACGCCCCTCCCACGCAGCAACCAGCGCCACCGCTGACGCAAATACGCCAGCGGCAATCTTTCCTTTATCCATGACGCCCCCTGCGAAAGCGGTTAACCACCCAATCACAACCGCGGCGGAAAACCGGGTTCTTCTCATAAAGCTCAGGCAGCTTTATCGCGATAAGAATCAACACATACACGCCCCACAAAATCGGGACAATAAGGCTAAAGGTAGTGATCCAAGCAGCTAGCCCGCCGCCTGTGCTGACAGCGAAATTCAAGCCATCGTTATTCATTCGTAAAGTCCTTTGGGGCATGGCGGCCTCCTGTGTTTATCTGTCAGCCAGCCCTGTAGCAATGGACTGTCCCGAACGCAATAGAGTCGTTTGTGCTATCTGTCATCGCGAATAAATCAAGAGACCTCGAAACGTCATCATCCATAATCCGATTTACTTCTTGGTATTGCACGACAGCCTCTCCGATACCTGCAGCGGAGCCTGATGTGCCAGCACAGTTACCGAAACCGAAAGGTAAGACAAAATCACCCGCCTTCTTAATAAAACCAAGCTCTACGTAAAAAGGGCCGGCAGCAGCAGCCGGAAATGTGATTGAGCAGATTGATGCGCCATTCGTAGACAGCCGCAGGCTTTTTGTTGATGTGGTTCCAGACAGGGTTCCTTGGGCTACGATCTTCATCATCATGCCTGGTCGATTGTCGCGACCGTCCCACGAGTAAGGTGATGAAATCAGTTTCCACGTGGAGCCAGAGGCGCTAATTGCTTGAGCATCCTCCCAGCCGACAAGTTGAACCATGGGAGCAGTCATGGTGTTGACTAGAGTTCCGCCGCGATAATTGCGGGTGATGGTGTTTCGGTTGCTGCCTCTTGGATTCCACCGGGTGTTGTTGTCGAACACGTTTGCTCCTGCCTGAATATCAGCAGCTACGGAGTTGCGCGTGAACTCTGAATATTCAATGTGCGCACGAGAAGACGAGAGCGCTTCCAAGCCAACGGAAAACCGGTCAACTAAGCAGGATCTGACGTGGCCGGTAGAATTTTCTGATAACGAAATAGCGCGAGCGCTACCATTCCCGTAGAGTCGGGGGCCATCGTATTGCGGGTCGCCGGTAGAAACCCAGTTTTCCTCATTGATCCGATATCCAATGTTGTGCTTGCTCAAGAACAATGCACGAAGCAGCGCAAACCCCGAAAAACCTGTCTCAAATCGATGAATGCCGCCTGATACATAGCATTCAGCATGAGTACCCCAAGTCAGTCCTTGCGCACAGTTCGTTTGATGGACATTGATCCACTGAACAACTGCGCCCTCCGTTGCAGACATAGCCGCCCCAAGAGTTTCGCGCATATGGATGTCTTGCAGTTGTATACGTAGCCCCCACCCTCGCGCCACAAAGAGTGTCGAGTTTCCGCCCGAGCCATCAATATGAGCAGTCGGTACATTGGGGTGCCCACCGACATCTGGGCCAACAAACTCTACAAACCTAGCACTAGATAGCCCGGAGATTCTTGATGCATTCGCTAATCCACCATAAACACCCGGCGCAAGTTTCACCCGCCATTTGCCACGCAGAACAGGGCCATAGTTTTTCAGGTACGCAGCAACGGAATTCAATGTGGTGGGCTCTGTACTGGACAGCCCATCATTAGCATCTAAGCCGGTCGCACTGATAAATATTTCATTAACTGTGTTGTCCCGCTGATCGCCAGGGGTAAACCGATTTCCGCTTCGATTAACCACTCCACAACCGGTATGGCGCACGCGGTGGAAGCCAGGAATGTTTTCTGTACTGATGTAATCTCCTTCCGTAGCTGGCCAATCGAGATCCGCCTTTAGGGCCTCAGCTGCTGCGACAGCAGCGACAATTCCCTCTTGATTGCTGGTGGCCCCGTTGACAGGCACATCAATGAAGTCCAGAACACTGACAACATCTCGATTTTTCGAAAGCAGAGAACGGCGCTTTGCGCCAATCCCTTGTTGGACAAAACCGATTTGCTCGGCACCATCAACACTGTTTGCCCCGCCAACAACATCATTCTGAGACCAAACTAAGGCCCCAAACCAATCACGCAGCACAAAGGTGTACACCTGGGCCGGATCAAGCCAAATTACAGCCTCCCCCCGCGCATCCAGAACAACCGGATTGGTGTTGTAAGCCGTCTGGTCCTTGTCCCGCCAGGTGGGTGCCGGGGTCGTCGTTTTGTTCTGATACGTGTAAAGCGTTGCCCCCACCATCGGGCGGCCGAGCATATCGATGGCCTGAAACCGGGGCATGCTGTATGAAATACCGGACATGGCGTTATTCCAATAAAAAAGCCCCGCTCATTGGCGGGGCAGTTTGTGTTTGGTCGGATATGCTCTATGGGCAATCCGGGTTAAAATTCACGCATGCTTGATTCAGGTCGACCGGCGTGGAACAAGAAAAAGCCCCGCAGATTGCAGTCTGACGGGGCTTTATTTTTCTAAACTTAATGCCCCAAAATGGGCGGAGTTTCTATGAACGACGAACAGATGTTGAGAATTGCTGTAGGTGGCGCGATTGTTAGCGGCCTTCCATTTGCGTCTCTACTGATTAAGCATCTGATTAGCAAGTGGTGCGGCAACGAACGGTGCAGGGACGAGTCCTTGCGATATTGCCTCGGCTACGCGTGGGGCAAACTGAGGGCGGCGAGCAAGCGCAGCCGCAGCTAAGCGATTGATCGCTGGCAAGTACGGCGTACTTGCTGCGCCCAGACCAAGAGCCGACATCGGGCTGACTAGAGCTGCGCCGCCAGACAATAGAAGCCGGTCGGCAGTCCCACTGTTTGGAACCGTCCCTTGCATCACTCCCTTTGCGGCATCCGATAGATCCTGCATCAGTGCATCACCCCGAGCGAACGCTCCTTTTCTTGCGGTTCTATCAGAGGCACGAACTGCGCTTGATAGCTGCGCTGGCGTGAATACACCGTCAGTTGCGCCCGACCCACCAGCTGCACGCTGGATCCGGGTCAACATTGCATAAGACTGGTTGATCCGCCCCAGTTCGCTGGCCACGTCTGGGTTTGTCCGTTGCAGCGCCTCCCTCATTGAGCGCTGTAGCTCAGATAGAGCCGTGCCGAGCTGACGCTCACCCGCCGCTCCTGAGTGCAAGTAATCTTGGGCCAACCGACCAAGCTCGCTCTCAATATCCTTGAAGTTGCGGCCAGTGGCTACGCCCTGAGGGGTTAAACGGCTGCCGACTTGAGTACGAACGATATTCTCAAATTGCTGCGCCTGAGCTGGGGGCATTGAGGCTGCCATCTGCTGCAACTGCCCAAGTTCGCGGGCAAACTGCCCGTCTGCCCGGAAGGTAACCCGTGGCAGAACATCGTCATACGCCTGACTGATGATGCTGTTTGCTTGGCGTACACCTTCGCGGCCAGTCGCGTTGACGGTCTGCCCGAGGGGCTTAACTACCCGATTCAAGGCTGCCTCATTCAGTTCCTCAATGCCTCGATTACGGGCGCTACGGATAGCGTCACCTAAGATCGGCACCGACATGGCCTTGTCCTCAACTTGACGGGCTGTACCGCCCATAATCTGGCCCGGCGTAGGGACAACACCCTCATCGAGCAAGGTTTGCACTTGCGGATTGGTAGAAGCGCGAGGACTTACCAAGCGTGCGAGTGCGTTACCGACACCAGCAACAGCGCCCCCGGCAGCCGCGCCAGTTCCCATCTGGAATAGTTTGTTCTCAGCATATGGGCCTTCCGTCACTGGCTGTAGGCCGCCAAATAGCGCCCCCTGTCCAGCACCAACCGCAACTCGACCTAATCCAGTAGCGGCAGCCGGGGCAGCGCCCGACATTGGAAGTGTCCCAGCCACGTTACCAGCCAGCCGCCACCAGTCCATGCCCTCCTGACCGGTTGCGCGTCGCGCCTCTTGGTATCGCTGCTCGTCCTGCGCAACCCGCTGATTCATTTGGTCAGCAGTCGCAGGCCGAATACCAATAGCTTCTGTAACAGGGCCAATGACAGGAAGGTCATTAATCGCCTGCACTCCAGAATTGACCGTATCCACCAGCGTCTCAGGCAATGAGTTCACCAGCATCTGCGCGCCACCTGTTACCAGATCAGACGCCCCCTGCAGAAACCGGCCTGGCGCACTGGCACGTATCTGCTGATCGAAAGTAGCCGGTTCATCGTGGGCCATGTTGATGGTCATCGGATCACCTGTAGCCGCCATTTCAGCGTCAGGAAGGCTGCTCCACCAATTTTCTTGCGACGCTGGAGATGATTGCGCTTCTATCCCGTCAGCATCAGGAAGGGAGTCCCACCAGTTCCCCTGCGGTACTTCTTCAGCTTGAGCGGCCGGAATAATAGCGCTTGCGGCGCGCTCAAGCAGCCCAGGCGAGTTCTGAGGCAGCCTAGAAGTCACTTGGTCAGCGTACTGAAATGTGTCAGGAGCGTTGGGGTTGCGTGGGTCTCTGCGGGCCTTGCCTGCTTTTGCAGCCTTAATGGCGCCAGGTCCTCCGTAGTAACCAACGGCTGCCATCCTCGGATCGCCACCGCCCAAATCCTGCATCTGCTTCAGATACCGGATACCGGCACGCGCATTCTGAATGGGGTCGTTGATATCCCATCCTTTATCAGCAACGCTGGAGAACGTGCTGGGGATAATCTGCATACCGCCCACGGCACCAGCATTTGAGGTTTTCGTGTTCTTCCCGCTGCTGGACTCTTGATGGTAAACAGAGCGGGCAAGATCAGCCAAAGGCCCAGAGACCCCCTCTTGTGAAAGGGCGGCATCCATAGGCGTAGCGTCTGGAAGGCTATTCCACCAAGTCATTAAGGCACCTTTTTCAATGAGCCATCAGGAGCGCGAAATACTGTCCCAGGTGGGAGGTTCTGCAGCTGCTGAGGACTGGTAATCGATGGAATGCCATCATTGATTGTTTGGGGCTGCTGTGGCGCTGATGGCGGTTGGCTACCGCCAGCCTCTGCACTCGCTTGCTGAACAGCATCGAGCCAGTTTTGGTAGTGCTGCTTGATCTGGAGGAGATTCTGACGAAGAACCTTATCATCCAAGCCTTGATCTAGCGATGCGATCGTGGATTGAAGCGCCATCAACTCCTGGACAGCCACCGATCCCAAAGCCCCACCAGTCGGTGATGCTTCCCGCATAGCCTGGAGTTCAGCAAACCCAAGGTTGGCCTTAATCGTGTCGAGTGCGCTGCGCAATGCTCTGGCGTCCGTGCCACCAACGGATGCCATTGTGTCAGCGCCCATCCCGGTAGACCAAAATCCGATTTTGTCGATAGCCTCATCGACTTTGCTCATTACACGATTAGCTTGAGAGATGGCGGCCTTCTGGCGCTCTGCCGTCTTCTTGCCAAGTTCTCCCGCCTTAATGTCAGCCGGCCCACCAGGGATGGCCACCAAGGATGAGCCATCATCAGAA
>JTFO01005837.1_pt1 | contig 12881 bp, 9 predicted proteins | sample 235411 | NCBI WGS metagenome assembly JTFO01 (sample SAMN03067590, study PRJNA260953) | activated sludge metagenome | biome: Sludge; feature: Wastewater; isolation source: CETP activated sludge from laboratory augmented bioreactor treating... | place: India:Gujarat | collected 2013-04
GAAGAATTACGTAAGCACAATGATAACTTTCTTGAAGTTTCAACTATGTGGTTTGATAGGAAGCGTAAGTCAGTCAGCTCATTTCATGCAGAGCGAATCTGGAGAACACTGGAAAAGTACGTATTTGATAGCTTAGGGGATCTTCCAGTAAGTAACATTACTCGGCGCGATGCAATTGAAATGCTACGCCCTCTCGAAAAAGACGGAAAGCTATCCACCATCAAAAGAATTTGTCAGAGCTTAAACCAAATTATGGAGTATGCGGTAGCAAGTGATGTGATTAACGCTAACCCATTAACCAAGATGATCAATTCATTTGAGAAACATAAAGTAGAAAACATGCCTACCATACGCCCTGAGCTGCTAGGTGAATTTATGACTCGTTTGCGGCAGAATGAAAACATTCAAGATAAGACTAAACTACTTTTGTTATGGCAGTTGCACACTATTTCTCGCCCAAAAGAAGCGGCTAGAACACGCTGGAAAGACATTGATTTCAATAAGCAATGCTGGACTATACCCGCCGAAGAGATGAAGCGAAGACGAGAGCATAGAGTTCCTTTAACCAAACAAGCGATCGACATCCTTGAAAAGATCAAAGTTCAAAGCATCGGCAAAGAGTTCGTGTTCCCTAGTGAACGGAACCCTGATAGCCATGTAAGCGTCTATACAGCTAATGCTGCTTTAAAACGTAGTTTAGGATTCAAAGATGAACTCGTTGCACATGGTTTAAGAGCTATTGCATCGACCGCTCTGCACGAACAGGGCTTTGATACACTTCATATAGAAGCTTGTTTATCACATATGGATAAGAATGTGACAAGAGCAAGTTATAACCGCTCTGACTTTTTCGAACAAAGGAAAGAAATCATGAGCTGGTGGAGTGAATTTATTACTAAAGCTAAAGCACAGGATAGCTAATAAGTTAAGTTGGTGTAAAAGTAAAAGCCACTTAAGGGAGAGGAACAAATCAGCACTCCCGAAACTGTAAATAATTCTGTGTAACTGTCGGGGTTAAATATAATCACTCAGTCTGTCTGTCTTCGAACATAATCATAAAACGGTTCAGGGCTTGTCGCCAGTTTCTAATGGGCATCGTCCACTTCTTGGAAGCACCTTGGATCGCTAAGAAGATGACCTTCTTAGCCGATTCATCTGTTGGGAACAGCTTACATTTTTTGATGGCTTTTCTGATCACTACAGTTCAACGACTCGATGGCGTTAGTCGTGTAAATCGCCTTCCTGATTTCCTCTGGGTAGTTAAACAGCGTATTGAGATTAACCCAGTGGGTTGTCCAGGCCCGGCTGATTTGAGGGTACTTAGCGTCCCATTGAGCAGCGAACTTCCCTAACGCTAGCAAGGCCTCATCTTCAGTTTTGTCGAAGGACATTAAAGTTTGAAACTTTTCTATCCTGTAAGGTTTAATACCAAGTAGCTCTAGATACAAAAAGTGACAATAAAGTTTGAAACTAAATTGATCAATAACCTTCTGTACAACAGAATTATGACAGTAAAGTTTGAAACTTTTTGAGCGTTACAAGAGACAGTCCTTTCTAGGCATTTAGTTGTTGGTCAACCCGAGTCTCGCTTAGCAAACTTTTGGATAAAGCGGAATGATGGGGGCTCGTTTCAGTTAGTGTAAGTGCTGCTTTTAATTAAATAAAAGAGCTCCTCTCTTACCTCAAGAGCCCAAAATGCTTAATCGACTTTTAGTACTTATTGTACAGCTTCATGTGACCTGTCTTGTCAAAAGACACCACATTAAAGCCTTTGTACTCTTGCCCTGGTCGTGCCATTCCCGGCGAATGCTGCGGCATACCAGGAGCCGCAATTCCTGAAATATTTTCAAGTCTCTCCTCAAGCAAACGTTTGATATCAGACTCAGGAACATGCCCTTCAATCATATAGCCACCAATGACAGCTGTATGGCAGGACATCAGTTGATTAGGCATACCAAACTCTTGTTTGACATCACTCCAGTCACGAGCATGGTTAACATTCACTTCGTAGCCTTTCTTCTCCATAATTGCTGCCCATTCCTTACAGCAACCACACGTAGGCGATTTATAAAGCTCAATAACAGGCTTAGCAAAGACGTTAAAGCTCAAAATCAAAGATGAAAGTGCAATAAGTCTCAATTTTTTACTCATATAGTTACCTAACTAAAATCTATTTTACGTTAATACTGACGGCTTCATCGCCATAACTCAGCTCATACACTCCTTTTTCAGGAATCCACTCAAAGTGCTGAGTTTCATACGGCTCTACGCGCAGTGTTAAATGTTTACCAGCCAAAGGGGAGAGGTCAATTGACATTGACTCAAACGTTTTATTTAGTACCACCAATTGACTCTTCTCACCGCTATCTATAGAAACTGAGAGTAGCGCCTCTTTGGTGCCTTCATACATCCAATCCACTAACTGAAACGTTCCAAGATGCTCCATGTAATCTGCTAGATTTATCTTATCTTGTTCACTTAGTGCATCGCCTAAAAGCTTCATTGTTTGTTCATGCTCTAGGCTATATTTCAGATCATTTAAGGAGCTACCTCTGATGTTCCCACCAACGTTACCTCCCCCTTGACCGTATAGCCCATGACACGCAATACATCCATATCCACCTACAGTAAGAAAAGTGGACTCACCGGCTGAAATTGAGTCTTCTGAAGCATAGGTGAACAAACTCACACTAAACATACCCGCTAGCATGAATAAACGCTTTAACATCATCAGGTTCCTTTATAGCGTCTATAAACTCACTTTTTTAATCATGCCTGCTTCTGCATGCCCTGGAATATTGCATGCAAATTCAACCTTGCTATCCCCATGGAAGTGCCAAATCAACTGCTTAGCTTTACCCGGTTTTACTGTAACTGCATTCCCAGAATCATGCATATGATGAGGCATTTTCTTCATCATTTCTCGATGTTCAAGTTGCTCTTTCGCTGAGCCAATAGTGAACTCATGATCAATCTTGCCAACATTCATAACCACAAATTGAACTACATCATTAGGTTCAATTTGTACTTCTTTTTTGAACTTGATTGTCATGTCATCTGCCAACACAACATGAACCACTTTATCTGGCTTTGCACCTGTTGCTGGCATACCAACGTCAGACATCCCCTCCATCGACATCATCGAATTACTCATTTGACTGTGATCCATATCGCCATGGTTCATGTTGCTGCTATCCATATCAGCGTGATTCATCGAGCCATGATCCATGTTTGAGTGATCCATTCCTGCCATTACCGACATTGAAGTCACAGAGAATAATGTGGCTAGTAGTACCTTTTTCATGGTTATGTTCCTTACTAATTCATTAATGAATGTCTACGGGCTAGGTTTACTCTTAGCCCGTATATGTGTTTAGTTTCTTTTGAGTTCGCGTATTTTCCAAAGCTTGAAAATCGCTGGAAGAACGAGAAGTGTGAGGAGCAGAGCTGACGCCATACCTCCGATCATCGGCGCAGCGATGCGTTGCATAACTTCAGAACCTGTACCTTCACCGTACATAATTGGGATCAAGCCGATAATTACTGTCAATACCGTCATCATCACTGGGCGTACGCGTAAGCCTGCCCCCTCTTGAATCGAGTGACTTAAATCATCTTCACTAAGTGATTTGTTCTGTTCTTGGGCATCCAGTTTGGTGTAGTGCCATGCTTGGTTGAGATACACCAACATGATGACCCCGATCTCGACGGCAACGCCAGCCAAAGCAATAAAGCCAACGCCCACCGCGATAGAGAAATTGTAGCCAAGGTAATACATCAACCACAGCCCCCCAACCATGGCTAACGGTAGAGTTAGCATGATGATCATCACTTCACCAATACGGCGGAAACTCAAGTAAAGCAAAAGCATAATGATGGCAATCGTAATAGGCACCACGACAACTAAGCGCTCTTTCGCTCGCTCCATGTACTCATATTGGCCTGACCAAGCAAGTGAATAGCCAGCTGGCATATTAAGTTGTTTTGCAACCGCCTGCTTTGCCTCTTCAACGTAAGAGCCTAAGTCTCTGCCATCAATATCAACAAACACCCAACCATTTGGACGAGCATTCTCTGTTTTAATCATTGGTGGACCATCTTCATAGCGAATATCGGCAACATCAACTAAAGCAATTCTAGCGCCACTTGGGGTAACCAATGGTAATTGCTGTAGCTTAACGACTGAATCACGATAGCCTTGAGGGTAGCGAACATTAATTGGGTAACGCTCGAGGCCTTCAATCGTTTCACCAATGTTCATGCCACCTACTGCGGTAGAAACAACTTGTTGGATCTCCTTAATGCTAAGAGCGTAGCGAGCTGCAGCTTTGCGATTGATATCAATAGTCACATAGCGACCACCAGCAACACGCTCTGCATATACAGATGCAGTGCCTGTAATGTTGTTTAGGATAGGTTCAAGTTGAGCACCTATTTTCTCAATTTCAGCTAAATCACTTCCAGCTATTTTTATTCCAATTGGAGTTTTGATACCGGTTGACAACATATCGATGCGCGTCTTTATAGGCATCACCCATGCGTTAGTTAAACCAGGAAATTGAATCAAGTCATCAAACTCTTTTCGTAGCGACTCAGTTGTCACGCCCTCACGCCACTGATCACGCGGTTTAAGCTGAATAACGGTTTCAATCATAGTTAAGGGAGCAGGGTCTGTCGCAGTGTCAGCACGACCGACTTTACCCCATGTTGTCTGTACTTCGGGTACCGTCTTAATTAGCTTGTTTGTCTGCTGAACCAACTCTCGCGCTTTACCAATAGAAATACCTGGATAGGTGGTTGGCATATACATCAAGTCACCCTCATCAAGAGGAGGAATGAACTCACTACCGAGCTTCATTGTTGGATAATAAGCAGACCCCATAAGAGCAATAGCCAATACAATCATGCTTTTCGGGTGCTTGAGACTAATATTCAGTAAGGGCTTGTAAAGGGCAATTAGACCTTTATTAATAGGGTTCTTGTTCTCTGGTAATATTTTACCGCGAACAAGATATCCCATGAGCACCGGCACTAACGTAATAGCAAGGCCGGCTGCTGCCGCCATTGCATAAGTTTTAGTAAAGGCGAGTGGCGAGAACATCTTGCCTTCTTGACCTTCCAATGCGAATACAGGAACAAAACTTAGCGTGATGATCAGTAGCGAGAAGAACAGCGGTGCACCAACCTCTTGCGCCGCATCACCAATCACTTGCCATCGGTTTTTGTCAGTCAATGGAGTCCGTTCAATGTGCTTATGTACGTTTTCTATCATAACGATAGCACCGTCTACCATTGCACCTATCGCGATTGCAATCCCTCCTAGCGACATGATATTGGCGTTGATACCTTGCCAATGCATGACAATAAAGGCTCCTAAAATACCGACAGGGAGACTCAATGCGATAACGAGCGAAGACCGAATATGGAATAGGAACAACGCACATACAATAGCGACAACAATGAACTCTTCTGCAAGCTTTTTCCAAAGGTTCTCAACCGCTGCATTGATTAACGTAGAACGATCGTAAGTAGCCACTATCTCAACACCATCAGGCAAGCTACCCTGAAGCTCGTTTAGCTTATCCTTAACATTATTGATCACTTCGCTCGCGTTTTCTCCAAAACGCATGACAATTACGCCACCTACGGCTTCGCCCTCTCCATTTAATTCAGAGATTCCTCGTCTCATCTGTGGTCCGAGGTCAATATCAGCAACGTCACCTAATAATAGGGGGGTTCCTTTTTTGCTTACCTTGAGTGGAAGCGCTTTAATGTCATCAATACTAGACAAGTAACCAGTGGTTCGAACCATGTGCTCAGCTTCAGCAACTTCTACTACAGACGCGCCACTTTCTTGGTTACCATTTTGAATAGCCATATTGACTTGTTGTAAGGTAAGGTCATATGCGCGTAATTTAGCTGGATCAATTTGTACTTGGTACTGTTTAACCATACCGCCAACAGTTGCAACCTCAGACACCCCATCAACAGTTTGCAGCTCATATTTCAAGAACCAATCTTGTAAGCTACGCAGTTCAGCAAGGTCATGCTTTCCAGTTTTATCTTGCAATACATAATTATAAATCCAGCCCACACCTGTCGCATCCGGACCAAGGGTTGGCTTAGCGCTTGGGGGAAGGTTTGGCGCAACTTGACTTAAATATTCAAGCACTCGCGAACGTGCCCAATACATGTCTGTTTTGTCATTGAAGATGATATACACATAGGAATCACCAAAGAACGAATATCCACGAACAGTTTCAGCGCCAGGAACCGCAAGCATCGCCGTTGTCAGAGGATACGTAACTTGGTCTTCCACCACTTGGGGTGCCTGACCCGGGTAACTTGTTTTTATGATAACTTGTACGTCTGATAAATCAGGTAAGGCATCTACAGGAGTGTTTTTTACGCTATAAAGCCCACCAAATACGAGGGCAAAAGTGGCTACCAACACTAAGAAGCGATTGTTGATAGACCAGCGAATAATGGCACCTATCATTACTTATCCTCACTTTTAACTAACTCTTTGAGAAGATAATCGGATCCTTGTTTCTCAACTAGAAACCGAACTTTGTCACCCTCCTGAAAACCTGAGAGTTCAAAGTCACCACCGACTGAAAAGTTGAGCTCACCTGCATCCCAGGACCAATCAGCCACAGGGGCATGATTTAGTGTCACCATACCAAAGTCCGCCATTAACATAGAGACATCACCGTCTATCCATACTTCTGTATTTATGCTCAGCTCACTTACTTTGTAATCAACGATTTCATATTGACCCGATTCAGATTTTTTCATTTCAAAATCTATCGTTTGACCTTTTGAAAGTTGGTCCATTTCAACGTTCTCTGATACCATAAAATTCATGGTCATTCTTGGCCAGTCCCACTCAGGAACAGGTTTATGATTAATAGTTAGCATTCTATGCCCAGCCATTACGTCTGTAATTTCGCCGGTTGCCCACGCCGTTTCAGCAGTTGGTTCGACACCATTGATTCTTGATAGGTCGGCAGACTGGCTTGATTCAGAGTCCAACATGAAGTGCGCTGAAGTAACAACTCGCTCCCCTTGTTGCAATCCTTTTAGAACCTCAATCTTGTCAGCGGACTCACGACCAACTTCAATTCTGGCAGAGCGATATTTTCCATCTCCCTCAGCCAGAACCACGCGAGTCATACCGCCAGAGCGGATGACTGAGGAACGTGGAATGGTTAACACTTCATCACTTGATACCGGTTTTAGCGCGACGTTAGCGAACATATTCGGCTTAAGTTCACCTTGTGGGTTATCGAATCGAAGGCGGACACGCAATGTACGCGTACTAGGGTCAAGAATGGGATAAACATAATCCACTTCACCATTCCATTCTCCACCTGGTAAGGCATCCAATGTCATAGATGCTTGACTGCCTTGTTTAATCCAATGTGATTGACGTTCAAAGACTTCTGCATCTACCCATACTTGATTCAAAGGACCTGCGCTGATCACCGCTTGAGCTGGAGAAAGGTAGCCACCTTCACGAATATTGAGGCTTGCAATAACGCCGTCTGCCGGTGCTTTAATTTCAATGGATTGTGACGCTTTACCTCGACGGGCGATGGATTTAATTTGATTGCGGTCAACCCCCAAAGAGATCAAACGATCGGTAGCACCTTGTATCATTCCTTTACGTTGGGTCTTATAGGCACTGATCAGTTCTTCTTGTGCTTTTACAAGCTCTGGGGAATACAGAGTGAACAGCGTGTCACCTTGATTCACTTTTTCACCAACGGCATTGATATAAAGCTTTTCAACCCAACCCGATACTCGAACATTGGTCTGCCAAAGTTGACTCTCATCAAAGGCGACATAGCCGACAGTTTCGATGCGTGGTGCAAGGATCTCTTGCTTTACGGTATCTGTTTTTACACCGAGGTTATTTTCAACCGCAGGATCGATTTTTACTGTTCCTGGCTTGTCGTTACTACCATTGAGGTCATCAGCATACACAGGAATAAGATCCATCCCCATAGGCGACTTTCCCGGTTTATCTCGCTGATAGTTTGGGTCCATCGGTGCGACCCAATACAGTGGTTCATCACTTGATTTAGACTCAGAAGCTGTCATTCCAACCATGTTATAGTTCATGCCTGAAAGGTAAATATTCGCTCCATAACCCAATGCACTGCCGATCAGTAACGCTAGGCTTGCAACTTTAAATGTACTCATCTTGATTCCTTTATTATTGTTCATTGTACTGAGTGTTTGGCGCAGAAACTTTATATTCGAAACCACCAAGTAACATGGATAACTTGCTATTGACCTGGTTCATATCGGTTATTAGGCGAGCAAGCTCCATTTGAAGAGCCAATTCATCGGTTGATGCAGTAATGACATCACCAAACTGAGCGGTATTGTTCTGATAACCGCGCTCAACCGCTTCAATACGTGCTTTCGATTGAGGAATAAGTCGACTTCGATAACGTTCGATGCGCTCAGCAAGATTCTCTCTATCAGTCATTAAGGCAACGACTTGGGCATTCATCTGTGCAAGTAGCGTGTCTTTTTGATATTGAGCAGCACCTACTTGATATTGAGCAGCTGCTACATTTTTATCTTGGCGGTTATCAGTGAACAAAGGGATATCCATAGTAAGATAGGCACTCAGCAAATCTGAAGCTGGTTCACCTTTCATGTTGTCAGATTGACGGTAGGCATACATCACTTCGACACCAAATTGTGGTGTATAAGATTGTTCAGCAACCTCAACTTGGGTGCGATTAGCAGAAATGTTGGCGTCAGCCATTTGCGCCATAGGATGTTGATTAAGCAGCATGTAGTACTGGGTGTCACTCGTTTGCTGATCTAAAAGCGCATTCAAATGCGACCAGTCTAATTGATAGCCAGCCTGATTCGAGTCAATAGAACGACGATTCAACCACTCTGAACCTAGCCATTCCGATAACTGGGCAACGACTCGATTTTGCATTTGTTGATTCGATTGCAGTTTTTCGTCGAGCTTATTGACTTGAAGTTGGGTGTTAAGCAGGTCTTGCGCTTCGCTCTTACCAATTGAGTAATTGGTTTGAATATACTGCTCCATCTCTACCATGAGACGTTGATTAGATTCAATCAACGTTTCTGCGTATTGAAGGTAGCCCAGCTCCAACCATAGTTGAGTAATACTATTCGCCACTTCACGTTCACGAACTTGAACCTGATACGCCATACCATCGGCCTGTTGATTCGCTTTACGTTGGTTAAGATCTAACGTTGCACCCCGTTCAAACTGTTGCATTAATCCAACAGAAATGTTCGTCATAGGATCTTCGTCAAACTTAAATGAATCCACAGGTAAACCGCCAAAGCCCACCTTAAGTTTTGGATCCATGAGAGTCGAGCTTGCAACGCCCGTTTCACGCATCGCCTGTGACTGCGCAGCATATTGAGAGCGACTCGTATCATTTGCTAGAGCCGCTTCAATTAGGGCATTCAACTGCTGCGTCGAAGCCGCGATAGTTTGTGGAGTCGCGTTCGACCCCGAATGTGACAGGGCAGGCATTGCATAAAGTGCAATTGCAACCCCAAGACTCAGGGATTTAAATGCCCTGAAGCCGTTTAATTCAATACTCATTGTTGTTTATCCACGATAAAACGATATGGACATACCTCAACCTCTGCCTTCCAGCAGAAAGAATTGAGAGCTAAATAGCTATGATAGTTGAATTAAACAGAGGGTGGACGCAGTAAGCTCTGAATACGAGTTACTGTAACGCCTATTTTGATTGGGTGACGCAGGGCTAAATCAGATTCAGATGTACTGATTAAGCGAGAAGATGAGAGTGGGAAAAATACGCTAGTACACACGCTTTTACAGCAGTCACCACCAGAGGTAGATGAGCTATCGCAATGAATAGAACTATCGCTCTTTGTCACCTCCATCGATGGGCAGCCTATCATCGCATAATGGCTTGCTGTAGTCTCAGACATTTCCATCGAGTCATGATTAGAAGGTTGAACTGAAGAGGTCGATATTGGACTCATATCCATCATTGGCATACTTGAGACGTAGCTCGACATCAACATCGCTAAGATGCTGATAATCAAAATACTTGTTTGTCTCAAAGAGTTTGTCATGTGGTACCTTTTCACTTTGCATTCATAATACAGTATCAGAACTGATGGGCAATAGTGATATTTAAAACTTGTTAGAACTAAAGGTTATTGAAAATAAAGACGAACTCACTTCGCTCATCCTTCGCATTAACTAAAATATCCCCATTGTGTGCTTTCATAATAGCCTTAGCTATAGGAAGCCCTAACCCGGCACCAACACTTCCATTATGGACACGAGATTTATCGGAACGATAGAACCGTTTAAATATATAGGGCAAAGAGCCCGTAGAGATAGGCTCACCAATGTTGCTGATTGTCACCGTGTTGGTCGTCTCTGACTCTGTGATTACAACCGATATCTCCGTATTATGAAAGCAGTGCCTCAACGCATTAGACAACACATTACCAAATGCTCGTTGAAGCATATCTTTGTCACCGAGTAAAGTCGATGAGCCATCGAAGGTAAATCGAACGTTTTTCTCTTCTGCCAACACTTCATAGTACTCAAGTAAGGGTGTGATCACCTCTTTTAAATCAAGCATTTCTTCGATCTTATGTAAAAGTTTATTCTCTGATTTAGCTAGGTAAAGTGTATCCGAAATGGTCTTATTGAACCGCCCTAACTCTTCAAGATTAGACACTAAAATATCTTGATACTCTTCAATTGAACGCTCTAAACCAAGCGTTACTTGAGTCTGGGTCATGATATTGTTCAAAGGTGTTCTTAGCTCATGAGCAATATCAGATGAAAATTCACTCAACCTGAGGTAGCCTACTTGCAGCCTCTCTAACATTTCATTTTGAGAAATAACTAAGCTGCTTAACTCCTTTGGAAGTGAGTCACTTGGTATACGCATACTGAGGTTGCTCGTGTTCACTTGCGCGATATACTCTTTTAATTGTTTCAGTGGCTGTAATCCATTTCTAACAATAATTAATGCGTAAGTACCCGACAAACTCAGTGTCAAAACTAATGTCCAAAATAGAATAGTATTTAGTTTGTCGAAAAACACCTTATGGTGAGTCACATCAATTGCAAGAACAACCGCACCACCTTCTATCTCTGGGTAATCAAACTTAAAAGCATGAAAACGGTTATTGCCTACACTCCATTCATATGAGGAGCTGCCTATCAGCTCAGATGGAAAGTCAATAGTTTCATTATTTGTTTTCACCACCTGTTTGTTGTTTAAGACCCAAGCGGAAATATCCCAAGAATAGAACAAGTCTAAATCACGCTCAACAGTGCCTATCAAAGGGCGGAGTTTTGTTTCTAGGTGCCTATAGTCCTGTTCATTAAAGTGGTTCTTGATAGCGTATTGGATCGTTAAAGCAAACACGACTAAAACCACAAAAGAGGCTGTGACAAACATAAACACCAGTTTGCGTGCGATTGATTGATTTAGTAATTTTTTCATTCTACGCCGTCATCAAGCTTGTACCCCATACCTCGCACGGTCTGGATGAGTTTGTTTTGATAAGGCTTGTCGATTTTAGACCTCAATCTTTTCACTGCTGCATCAATAACATTCGTATCACTATCAAAGTTCATATCCCAAACAGCGGACGCTATCTGAGTGCGAGTGACGACTTGACCTCTTTTCGCAAATAGATATTCCAACAAAGAAAACTCTTTTGCTGTCAGAGGGATCGTGTCATTATTACGAGTCGCCTTTCGTTTAAGCAAGTCGAGGCTCAAATCAGCAACACATAGAACAGACTCTGTCTTGACTGTTGCGGCTTGATGACGTAATGCGTTTTTGACTCTTGCTAGCAACTCAACAAAGGCAAAAGGTTTGACAAGGTAATCATTCGCTCCTAGCTCAAGCCCCTTAACTCTATCTTCAACCTGATCTTTAGCGGATAGAATAATGACAGGTGTAGTAAGTTCACTGCTGCGAAGCGTCTGTAATAGCTGCCACCCATTCAGCTTTGGTAGCATAATGTCTAAGACTATAAGATCATATTCATTGGTCGTAGCTAAGTACAAAGCATCTACACCGTCGGTAGATAGATCTACATTGTACCCTGACTCCATTAAACCTTTTTTAAGATAGGATCCTGCTTTCTCTTCATCTTCTACAACGAGTAACTTCATATAAGAAAAATACCTTGGTTTCCTTCGGTGTTATACATCAAGCTTGTGATTATATGATGGGTTAGAAATCTGTTTTTTCATATTATTATCAAACAACAAAACGTTCTCTATAACAGACGTAACACCATTGCCTTCTTGTGACACACATAGGGTATCCAGTAGTGCCCCAACCAAGCTCTGAGTATGGCTATGACCAATGAAAACATCTAGTTGGTAATGTGTGTTTAAAGCATGGGTATCAATTACGTTCGTATGCCTTCCACGCCCTGCACTTGACTAATCGTGAAGTTTCGCACACCTTCCTCTGCGAGGATCGATTCTATATCGTCAAGCTTTTGCTCCTGAAATATTATCGAAATTTTATCAATTATAGCTGCTCCTTAGCCCTTAGAACAAGTTAAGGTTCTAAGGGCTCTGCTGAGTTTAGTTGCCATCTCGTTCTTTATAATGGACATAAAGATGTACTTTCGCTACATATTCTAGCTGACCTTGAGTATTCAATCTTTCTTGAACAGTTACATACCCTCCATCTTCTAGGTGAGTCTTATCTCGACCAATACCATAACTTCTTATAAGGACTAGAGCTGCATTTAATACCTCTCTAATCTTAATAAGTCTATACTCAAGAACCTCACGAGCATATATCTCTCTTGCACCTTGTATAGTGGCTCTGTTTGAATTAGTTATC
>JTFO01002679.1_pt1 | contig 12847 bp, 12 predicted proteins | sample 235411 | NCBI WGS metagenome assembly JTFO01 (sample SAMN03067590, study PRJNA260953) | activated sludge metagenome | biome: Sludge; feature: Wastewater; isolation source: CETP activated sludge from laboratory augmented bioreactor treating... | place: India:Gujarat | collected 2013-04
CCGTAAGCCGTCAAGGACCCCAGCAAAACAATGTACTCACGCAGAAAACCAATGAAGTTGGGAAGCAAGATAGCGGTCGCAATCACACCAATCGCAATGGCAATACGGCTGCGGAAAAACGCAAAGGTCATCAAACCAGCAACAACACCACCGCCAATCGATGCAGTCACTTCGTAGAACAAGGCCACCACACCCTCGATAGGGATCAGCTCAAAGCGGACGATCGTAAACAGCACAACAGCGCACAACACCGACCAAGTAAACGCTTTGTTGGTAACACGATCCCAGTAAAAACTGACAATGACCGGGAACACAATCGCGCCCCACAAAGCACCGACAAACACTAGCATCACCAAAATATCCAGACGCAAACTGGCGAAGATCACCCCCACCATCGTGGCAACGACCATCGTGACACGGCCCCACCACAGCATACGAGCGGGTTGTGGGCGGCCACGAGCAATGTTCTTGGCGTAAATATCCGTCATCACGATCGCTGACAAGGCGGCCAGGTCCGAGTCCGCAGTGGAAGACAAGGAACCCACCACCAGCACGAAAAACAAGGCAATGCCAACGGGTGGCAGATACGTAGACGCCATCTGCGGGATGATGTTGTTCATATTGCCATCCACAGGCTGCAAGCCGGTGAACAAAGCCAGCAGACCCAACATACCCAAACCAATGACAACGGCACCGTAACCAATCGTGGCCGTCAGGAAAGTGGGCTTGATCAGATCCTCTCGCACTGCAAACAGGCGTTGGGCAATCGTCTGGTTACCAATCGCGTAAGCCAGTACCGCCACAAAGTACGGCGCACCTTGCTCCAAAATGGCCTTGGTCGAATAGAAGTTGGCTTGCTCGGAATCCAGACGCCACCAATTGGCCTGAATCATCTCTGTGCCACCAGCGTTAAAGAAGATCAGCGGAATAATGACGACGGCTGACAAAATCATGGCAACCAATTGAGCAAAGTCCGTCATCACCGAGGCGCGAAAACCTGACCACAAGGTGTAGGACAGCACTCCCAGACCCGCAATCAGCACACCTTGAATAAATGTCAGAGGGCTAAGGACCGAGACCAACGCACCCGCGGCGGTGAAGTTCACCATCAGGCTGATGCTACTGCCCACCACGTTGGAAATCGCCATAATCATCTGACTGGACGAGCCGTGCCGTGCGTGCAGCACCTCGGCCAGCGTATGTGCCTGCGGGGCCAGTTGGCGAAAACGTCGCCCAAAGGGGTAGATGAACAAAATCATCAAAGCACCCCATAGCCCGTAATGTAGAGGGCCTGATAGCCCATATTTAAAACCCGAGGTCGCGCTGGCATAAAAGGACGCGGCCCATATCCAGGTGGCAATCATGCTGGCCGCTGCAAGGCCAAAACCCACTGCACTGTTGGATACCATGTATCCATCCACGTTTTCTTTCTTTTGGCCAATCACGAGCGACATCAGAAATGTCGCACCATAAAAGCCAACCAGCAACAATATGGCCGTTGTGGTTGAAAGCGTAAAAAACTCCGCCTCTTGCATGTCTTTCCCTTTCTCTTCTGCGCGATGGCTGCTTGCAAAACAGCTCTCACTCGCATGCGTGCCGATTCCGCAGTAACGCGCTGGGCGGCACCGATCCCAAGATCAGAACCGAAACACCTGAACCGAACGCGCGCACACGCGCCTTCGCCCTTGACCAGAGCCAAAGCGAAAAAAAGCAAGACACAGCGCAAAGTGCCTCACATTACGGCAAGTCTGCGGGCCTTACAGCAAATAAACATGGCCAGAGACAAGCCGCTCTGTTGCAGGCCGAAGTCGTGTGAGACCGTCGGCTGGTTGTTCCGCGACCCAAGGGTCGGGCAAGGTGTTTCGGGCTAAAGCCGGGTTGTTGTGCAACAACCTGTTGAAGAACGGACCGCCATTTTTTTATGCAATTTTGTCGCACCTGAACGGCCTGTTCGAGAAGCTGATTCAATGAACCAGAGCGACCAATTATACATATTTAAAATTTTAGGGTCTATATCATGCTGTTTCAGCATCGAAAAAGGGGATTTCAGGCCTTTTCAATACACTCGTAGACCTCATCAGTACTCAAACTGGCACGTGCCAGTTCTTGGCAGGCAGCAGGCACTTTGCCTACAAAAGCGTAGCCCTCCCCTCGCACCGAGCGTATGGGCAGTTCCTCTCCGATCGCCGTTATTTTACGTTTCAAGCGACTGATCAAAACGTCCACAGAACGGGCAGTCGACTCCCGCCCTTCTTCCGGAGGAAACAAACGATCACGCTCTACGGTTTGCGGACTGACCGCAAAGAGAACCTGCACAATACGTCGCTCACCGCGCGTCAACAGGACCGAGTGACCGCGTGGCGTGAGCAAAGTCCAACCGTTCTCCATCAAGTCCCATCGTTGCAGATCCGGCTCCAACTCAGTTCTCTGAGGCAACAGCCCCGCACCGACGGGTTCTGCCAAATCAGTTCGCAAACTTTGCTGCAAGGCATAGCCGCGACGCCGCAAAGCCTGCACGCAAGCCACCACTTCCACCGGCAAAGCATCCTGGTCAAAGCAGGCATCAGCCCCGGCAAGCAACAAATGCCCTCGCTCCAGGCCAGCCATCTTGTCGCGCCGCACAACAAGGACACCTGCAGCAGGAAATTCCATGCGTAAACGATTGATATGCCAAAAAATCTTCTCTGCCTGACACACGAGAGCAAATACCATCTCCGCCCCGATTGAATGCGCTAAGGACAGGCATTGCTCTATCGTCTCTACCGTCTTTACCTTGACGCCCCACTGCTCCGACTCCAAGGCGATCTGCTGCAAACTGGCCTTGTCGTTATGTAACAGAAACATTCGTTCTACCGTCATAGTCCTTACCCTTGTGGGCCCACACTAGGCAATTGATGTTTTTACCCTTGGACTGGCCGGTAAATTCGCCACTGGCTGCCTTGACCAGGAACGCGGCTATCAAGGAATCCATGTTGGGATCAGGATTCAGAGTCACTGGAACTGTCCCGCCCATTCGCTTTAGAGTAGTCTTGCGGACCGCAGTCAAAGAAACAGTCTCGCCAGAAATCAGATGGAAAAAGGGGGTACGGTGCCGCAAAGACACGCCCTGCACCCATTCCAGCACAAGCCTGGCTGTCGCCAATGCCGCCGCAGCGGTATGTAGTACGCGTCTTGGGGTTTTCCGTAACTGCCATCAATGTTGTCGTTTTCTCGTTTCAAACCAACTTATAAATGCTGTTCATAATCTGTCCGCTTACAAAAGAAATTAGCCAAAATTTTCTCTGACCCTCTTGTATTGCACTGACATAACCGAGTTTTCGGGTGCAATACCCTCTCGCCTCGTCACGACGATAATTTGAATGTTTTCTCAAGAACCCCTTACCGAAATCTCATCCCTATTCGGTTTTTTTATTTTCTTACCATTTTTTTATAATGGCTTTTGAATTCTTACAGAACCTGTTTGAATCACTGCAAAAAAACACCTTAATAAACCGTTTATTTCATTTTTGTTTTAAATATTAGGATTTTTGTGCTGTCGGTAAACCGAGGGAGACAGGCCGCTGTATCGACGAAATGCGGTGGAAAAATTGGCCGGATTTAGATAGCCGGACTCGGCCGCCACGTTAGTGATGGCCATATCGGTTTGCCTGAGCAAATGCATGGCATAACGCATGCGGCTGGAATACACAAAATCGCGCACCGTTAAACCACCACTCTCTTTAAAGAGCTCGTTCAAGCGGCGAGCGGTCGTCCCGAACCTCTCCGCCAGACTATCGACCGTCAAATAATCCGACAGATTGTCCCGCACGTGCTGCTGTACTGCATCGACCAGACAATGCTGAGCGGATGAACTAGAAAGACCCTTCCACCCCTTGTTAGCACTGCTTTCTTCTCTACTTGCTTCCATCTCCCTCAGGCCCAGATGCAGGCGAATACGCTCGATCACTAATTGCACATGGGTTTGGTACGCAATGAAATCGCGAGCACCGCTGCGTAAAGCCATGAGCTGACTATCCGCACATAAAACCGCTGACAGGAACACCACCGGAATAGAAGCGGTTTGGGGATTGGCACGCAACATCCGCATAAAAGTGTCGCCCCGCAAACCAGGCAAGTGGTATTCACTCAACACACAATCAGGCTGCAAGGATTGGCAACGCGCCAAGCCCTGCTGTGCATCCAGCGCAAAACTAATCCGAGCAAAACTAGTGCGTAACAAAGCCAGTAAATCGGCTATGCCGGCAGGTTCTGGAGCAATAAGCAAAATATGAGCTTCAGACGAGACATGCATAAGCAATCCACCTATGGGGACAAATAAGTTTGTTTTGTTCCAATCCGACGCTAATTCTAATAATTAAAAACACTTCCAAATAATTCGCTTATTTCCCCGGCCTTTATATTTCTATTTATTTCCATAAAAACAGTTACATTATTTCGTTTCATTTCTCTAAAACCTAGTAAACTTCGCTTTTGAATGCAAAGATTCGAAAACAAAGCGCCATTACGTTCAAATATTTTTCTTTTGTTTCAAATGAGTAAATTAAGATTCAAAACAATACTCAAATACACAAACAGACAAATAAAAACCCCGCCGTAGCGGGGCTCATCAGTAAAGCAGGGCAAACCTCAAATCAACGATTATGCGTTGCTGGTATAGCCCGCCCGCGCCAGAACGCCCAACGGGCCGATCTGGCGTACCACATCAATTTGTTCGGGAGTACGCACATAAATGCAGCCAGCATAAGACAGGGCATTGACTGAAATACCGTCAACCAACTCCATGCTGCGCGGCACCACCAGCATCCATCCCTGGCCAGCCAACATATTATGTGGCGGTAACTGTCCGTCCTGCCCTGGCACCAAACCCAACTCATTGCACGCCAGGCGGTAAGAATTCAAAAGACTGTCACTCAAGGCGACCGGATCTCGACTATCGGACAAGCGCACAAAACAATGCTCAAAAGCCAAGGCGGGGTGTTGATGCGCGCTGCCTGCAGCAGCCTGGGTGGGGAGTTTGTCAAGATAGAGAGCCAGCGAACCATTGCTGTCCGCCTGCGGAATCCATTGTGTATGTTTGTGACGCTGGCTGGCACCTGCCGGGCCACCGCCGTTGTAAAAGCCCAAACCATTCTGCAAGGCCAGAAAGTCCGCCAGAATTCGGAAATCAATATCGCGTAGCGGGCTGAGCTGTTCGGAAAACACCTTGTCGGCCAGCACCAAATGCAGATCACAGACAGCAAACTTGTTCAGCACAATATTGTGTGTGCTGCTGGCATCATCCACCGTCAAAGCGGGGGCTGGCGGCAAGAAAGGATTGAAGTTGGGGTCGCGCGGTCCACCTGGAATCGAGACGCTGGCAGCATCCTTGGCCGCCAGAGTGGATACCCAACGCACAAAAAATGTCAGCCCTTGATCCCGCATCAGTTGCTCTTGAGCTTGCACGGGCAACAAATCACCACTGGCCAACGCGGCCCGACTTAGTTGGTCCAGGCGTTGCAAAATTTCCTTGCTCACGTCGTCTCGCTCCTCATTTGAAGTTGTATAGTGACGCCTTATTGTAGGCAAGAGACGCGAATAAACGCGCATGCTGCCTAACGCAAATTTTCCACCACCTCTATCAGGAGTACTCCATGTCCGGTATCCGCCGTATTGCCAGCCCACTGCCACTGCCCTTCTCGCGTGCCACCATGGCTGGCGGTTTTTTGTTCTTGTCCGGCCAGATCCCCTATGACGCCCAAGGTGAAGTGGTGCGTGGCTCCATCCAGGACCAGACCCACGCTGTTTTTGACCGCCTGATCGAAGGTCTGGCTCTGGCTGACGCCACCTTGGCTGATGTGGTCAAAGCCACTGTCTGGCTGTCCGATATGGCCTTGTTTGCCGACTTCAATAAAGTCTATGCCGAGCGCTTTGGCGACACCTTGCCTACCCGCTCGCTGGTTGAAGCCAAACTGGCCAAAAGCGTGGACGTAGAAATTGAAGTTCAAGCCTGGCTGGGCGATCGCGCCTAAGCCGCTTTCAGACCGACGGGTCGTCACACAAATTCACGCTACCAGGCCTTGGATATGGCACACTGAATTCCTCTAGTCCAAGGAGAATTCTGATGCGTTTTTTTGCTTCGGCCCGTCACACTTTACTGGCTTGTTCTGTCTTAGGTCTGGGCACCAGCATCACCGCCTACGCAGCCACGACTGACCAAGCCGCAGAACCGACTGCGATCAAACGCTTTCTGGGCGATTCGGACCTGCCTTTTTCCCGCGCCGTGCAAGCCGGGGACTTTCTGTTCCTGTCAGGACAAATCCCGCTGAACGCGAAAGGCGAGATCGTGCGCAGCAGTATTGAAGATCAGACCAATGCCACGCTGGACCGAATTGAAGAGACGCTGAAATTGGCCGGTGCAGACCTTAGCCATGTCGTCAAAGTGACGGTGTATCTATCTGATATGGCCTTGTACGATCAGTTCAACAAAACTTATAAAGAACGCCTGGGCAGCAACTTTCCGGCACGCTCGTTGGTACAGGCCAAACTGGTGGGTGGTGTGGACGTAGAAATCGACGTTCAGGCATGGACGGGCACTAAAACCAGGCCAGCCAAGCATTGATACCAGCCCCTTGCCATAGCCGATCCCTTATAAGCGGCACGCTTACTGCCTGACTGTCTTGTATGGCACACTAGCACCCTTAGCCAGACCTTTTACCCGCGCCAGGCTTACCGCCTGGCGTTTTCGTTGCCTTTACGGACTCTCTCATGATCTACGCGATTACTGCCCTTTTCGCCTTTCAGTTAATCGGCGAAATTCTGGTGCAGACACTATCTTTGCCGCTGCCAGGGCCTTTGGCAGGCATGCTGCTTCTAGCTGCGGCCTTGCTGATTCGTGGCGGCGTACCGGCCTCGTTGGAGAGCACAGCCAGTGTCATGCTACAGAACCTGATGCTGCTATTTATCCCCGCCGTAACCGGCGTGATGTTGTATTTTGATCGAGTAGCCCAGGAGTGGCAGCCCTTTTTGATCGCCACCTTGGGCGGCACCGTCATCACCATGGTGGTCACAGCCTTGGTGCTCAATCGTCTGCTTAAAAACCACCAGGAAAAAGAGTAATGACGGACGGACTTTTTCAAATCTGGGTCTTTCTGTCCAGTTCGCCCCTGCTGTGGCTGACCTTGACCTGCTCGGTCTACGCAGGCTCGGTCTGGATGTACCGCAAATCAGGCAGTAGCCCGTTCTTGCTGCCGATTCTGGTCTCGGTTCTGGTGATTGTGTCCCTGCTCTTGCTGACCCGCACGCCCTACCCCGTCTATTTTGAAGGGGCCAAGTTCATTCACTTTCTGATTGGCCCTGCCACGGTTGCCCTGGCTGTGCCGCTCTACAGCCAGCTGCGTCAGTTGCGCAAGATCTGGAAGCCGCTAACCATTGCCCTGCTGATTGGCTCGGTGACCGCTATTTTCAGTACGGTGCTGATTGCCTGGGCCTTGGGTGGCTCGTTTGAAACCATCATGTCGGTGGCACCGCGCTCGGCCACCATGCCAATTGCCATGGCTTTGGCAGAACAATTTGACGGGCAACCTTCCTTGGCGGCTGTCGCTGTTGCCATTACTGGGATCGCGGGCACCATTATGGCGCGCCCGCTGCTGAACGTGCTGCGAATTGATCGCCCCGAAGCCCGTGGCTTTGCTGTGGGCGTGACGGCACACGCCATCGGCACCGCCCGCGCCTTGCAGGTTCATGAAACGATTGGGGCGTTCTCTGCCATTGGCCTGAGTCTGAACGGGATCATGACCGCCGTGTTGGTGCCCTTTGTTCCTATTATCTTGCGCTGGTTAGGTGTGGCCTGAGCCAGGCGGGACAGCCTGGCTCTAGCGCCACTCGTCTCGATAGACGAAACGGGGCATCTGCCAATTGCGATGCAAAGCCAGCATACGGAAACCCAGACCGATAATCATGGGGCCCAACAGGGTGACATACGGGTTCCAATCCAGATGCTGGGCGCCCAAATACAAAGCGCCAGTCAGCATGGATACACTGGCATACATCTCCTTGCGTAGCAGCAAGGGGATGTCATTGCACAAGATGTCACGCAAGACGCCACCTGCACAACCGGTAATCATGCCGCTGAGCAGCACCACCGTAATCGGCAGCTTCATCTCCAGCGCAATCTGGCAGCCAATCACGGTAAAGACCACCAGCCCCATGGCGTCGAGCAGCAGGAACAGGCTGTGTAAGCGCCGCATGATGGGGGCGATCAAAGCCGTAAGGATAGCCGCACCTGCCGTAATCCACAGATATTCAGGATGCTGCACCCAGGTCAGCGGGTAATGCCCCAACAGCACGTCCCGCACCGAGCCGCCACCCAAAGCGGTGACACAAGCGATGGTGCACACACCCACCCAATCCATGTCGCGACGGCCTGCGGCCAGCGCCGCAGTCATGGCTTCGGCGGTGATGGCAATAATGTAGAGAACAAGTAAGAGCATGATATTTTTTAAGCATCAAGCTGTTGAAGAAGCCCCCGATAGCAACGCAGCATCAGCAAGCCAGGCACAGCAATAAAGACGGTACAAATAAAAAAGCCCGGCCAGCCCAGGGATTCGACCAGTACAGGTGTCAAAGGCCCAGCCAAATACGTACGCCCCACTGCCGACAAGGCCGACAGAAGTGCAAATTGAGTAGCGGAATAAGTCCGATTGCACAGGGCCATCAGCAAAGCGACAAAGGCTGCTGTGCCTAGACCACCGCACAGATTTTCCAGACCGACCACCATGCCCATCAGCCACATGGATGGCGCGGTTTCAATCGCAATCCACCAATAACCCAGGTTGGAGACAGCCTGCAACACACCAAAGATCATCAAGGCCCGGTACAGACCCAGACGAGCCATGATTGCCCCGCCCATCAAGGCCCCAACCACCGTCGCCGCCAGGCCAAACACCTTATTGATCGTGCCAACCTCGGACAGCGTAAAACCGGCCGCACGAATCAAAAAGGTGGTGGACAAGGCACCGGCAAAGGCATCGCCCAGCTTGTAGAGCACGATCAGCGCCAAAATACTCCAGGCGCCAGGGCGCGAGAAAAAATCTGCCAACGGTGCCACGACCGCCTCAGACAAGCTACGGGGCGGACGGCTCTGTTCCTGTGGTTCTGGTGAAATCAAGGTCACCAGCGCACACAGAGCCATGAAACCACCCATCAGAAAATAGGTATTGGACCAGCCCAACCAGCGATCCGCCAGAATCAAGGCCAGACCACCGGAGACGATCATGGCGATGCGGTAACCCATGACCTTGACCGCCGCCCCCGCCGCCCGCTCCTGCGCTTGCAGCACATCGGTGCAATAGGCATCGAAGGCAATGTCCTGCGTCGCTGACAAAAAGGCCACCCACACGGCCAGCAAGGCCAACGCAGTCAGGTTTACGGAAGGAGAAAACAAACCCATGGCCGCAATCGAGGCGGCCAGCAGCAATTGGGTCAACAATATCCAGCCACGCCTGCGCCCCATGAACGGTGGTGCATAGCGGTCAATCAGGGGGGCCCACAGAAACTTCAGCGTATAGGCCGAGCCAACCAGCGTCAGAAAACCGATCTCGGTCAGCGAAACATTTTCAACCGTCGCCCAGGCCTGCAAGGTGCCTGAAACCAGGGCCAGAGGCAGGCCGCTGGCAAACCCCAGAATCAGCAAAGGCAAGACTCGGGGACTGGTATAGACACGTGACACGTCAGGCCTTATTAGCGCTAAGCAGCAAGAAAATGGGGAGACTCGAAACGATACATGGCCAAAGTACTGCGCCAGCCCGGTAAAAAGCGCACCGTGTCGCGACCATTGAATGCGGCACGATCAAGAATGCGTACCCCCACCGCCTGGGCCAGATCTTGAAAGTCTTTCATGGTGCACAAATGGATGTTGGGCGTGTTGTACCACTGGTAAGGCATTTCGCCAGTGACCGGCATGCGTCCGCGCAAAATGCTCCAGCCATGCGGCCAATAACCGAAGTTAGGAAACGAGACGATACCATACCGCGCCACCCGCGCCATCTCGCGCAGGATGTGCTCGGTATGGTGCATGGACTGTAAGGTTTTGGACAGCACAACGGTGTCAAACTGCTGATCGCTAAATAGCGCCAGACCCTCTTCCAAGTCCTGCTGAATGACATTGACGCCACGACGCACCGAAGCAATCACGAACTGGTCGTTCAGCTCTACGCCTGTGCCAACGACCTGGCGCGTATCGCGCAGATGCGCCAGCAAAGTGCCATCGTTACAGCCCAGATCCAGCACACGCGAACCTGGCTCAATCCACTGCGCAATGCGCAGCAAATCCGGTCTTAACATGACATCATCCACCTGTGTTTGCGGCTTAGTCATTCTGCCAGCACCCCTGTCGTGCGCGTGCGCGCAGGCAAGCCCAAATTAGCGGCGATCTGGTCATAGTATCCCTGCACAACGGCATGATAACGAGGGTCTTCCAGCAAAAAAGCGTCGTGCCCGTGCGGGGCATCGATTTCAGCATACGTTACCTGGCGCTGATTGCGCAGCAGGGCCTGCACGATTTCACGCGAACGCTCGGGCGAGAAACGCCAGTCCGTGGTGAAGGACACCAGCAAGAACTTGGCCTGCACATTTTCCAGTGCCTTGACCAGGTCCCCCTGAGACTGGCGCGCAGGGTCAAAGTAATCCAGCGCACGAGTGATGATCAGGTAGGTATTGGCGTCAAAATAGCGCGAGAACTTCTCGCCTTGATAACGCAAATAGGATTCGACCTCGAATTCCACGCCGTAGTTGTAGTTGTATTCGCCACCTTGGGCTGGCGCACGCTGATTACGGCCAAATTTTTCGGCCATGGCCGTATCAGACAAATAGGTGATATGGCCCACCATGCGGGCAACGCCCAGACCTGCTTTAGGCACCACACCATGCTCGTAGTAATTCCCACCGTGAAACTGCGGGTCGGACAAAATGGCGCTGCGGGCCACTTCGTTAAAGGCAATGTTCTGGGCCGACAGGCGCGGGGTGCTGGCAATAACCACACAGTTCTCCACACGCTCGGGGCAACTGATGGCCCAGCTCAGGGCCTGCATGCCACCCAAGGAGCCCCCCATGACGGCAGCAAACTTGCGGATGCCAAAGTAATCGGCCAAGCGGGCCTGAGCACGAACCCAGTCTTCTACCGTCAGCACGGGAAACTCGGAGCCCCACGGTTTGCCAGTGGCAGGGTTGATACTGGACGGGCCGGTCGAGCCAAAGCAGGAGCCGATATTGTTGACGCCGATGACAAAGAAACGATCGGTATCCACTGCTTTGCCAGGGCCGACCATATTGTCCCACCAGCCTATGCTTTTAGGATCGTCGTCGTAATACCCGGCCACGTGGTGCGAGGCATTGAGGGCATGGCACACCAATACGGCATTGCTGCGTTCGTCGTTAAGGGTGCCATAGGTTTCGACTGCCAGCTCGTAGCTGGGCAGCACTTGCCCGCTGCGCAGATGCAGGGGTTCGTCAAAGGCGATGAGTTCGGCTTGTACGGGGCCCACGGAACCTTCGGGGATCAATCCGCAGGATGGGCTAAGGGCGCCAGTGTCGGCGCTAGGGACGGAATCAGTGGCCATCAGGACCTCTTTAGCTGGATTTATGGAGCGCCCGCAAGCGGATCAGGCAAATCGGCGCAAAACGTATAAGACAAAATTCTAGCATCGCTGCGGCGCGGCGTCCAAATCGACCAAGCTGGATCGATTCAGGACCCTGGGCAATGAACGCAGCCAAGAAAAGTCAATGCTTTGATTTACATCATTATTTTCATTCTCATCTGTCTGCCAGCTAAGCTAAATTTGAGTACATTGGCCCGACGTTTACCACGAATGCATGAGGAATGGCTTTACCGTGACGCATTTAACTTCACGCGAACAGTCCTGCCTGAACTGGGCTGCCCATGGCAAGACCAGTTGGGAAATCAGCATCATCCTGGGCATTACTGAGCGCACGATCAACTTTCACTTTCAAAACGCCTACGCCAAGCTTGGGGTCTACAGCCGCCAAGCGGCCATTACCCTGGCCTTGCAGCGGCGTCTGATCAGCGGCGACCCAGCTAGCGAGCTAAGCCGTCAAAGAAAACCTTTGCCTGAGCCGCATCCGGAGCCTTACCGGAATCCGTCATAACAAAGCCCTGCACTATCCAGCCTGGCTCCATACGGATCATGGCCTCCAGCCGCAAGGCGACGCCCCCCACATCGCGCGTCATGAAAAACACCTGACCTGGTGGTGGCAGTTGTATCTGGCTTTTCTCGCTGACCTGCCCATCCGGTATAAATTTCCCGCGCAAAGAGTCATGCAGCGCCTCGTACAAGCGTTGGCGGGCGGTCTCGTCCTGTTGCAGCTCCATTGGCAAAATCACATGGCCCACGGTGTAGCTTTGTCCACCCGCCGTGGCGGTCGTCAGATAAAAATCCAGTTGATACTGCTCGAAATCCAGCAATCGGTGACTGGTGGTGGGCTTACCGGGCAACATGGCCGACAGGCCAGTGTGTTCAAGCTGAACCTTGCGCCAGTTAAACTCCGGACTGCAGGCGGCCAAAGTCAAGAAGGCCGCCAGTATCGCAATAATGCGCCTGATCATCATGGTGCTAATCCCGTATCCCGTTTCATGCTTTTCATCGGCTGGCTGAACAGCCGCCTTATACTCGCCCTGCCCGATACGCCTTTTGGCGCAACTTAACAAAGCAAGTGTGGTCGGACTACTATTTATAGACGGGGCCAGGCCCCTTTGAACAGTCCCGTATCTTGCACCCGATTTCGAAAGTGGGAAACACCACCATGAACACCAGCCACGAACGCCGCCTTGCCCTGCAACAGAATCCCGAGATTT
>JTFO01025747.1_pt1 | contig 12797 bp, 13 predicted proteins | sample 235411 | NCBI WGS metagenome assembly JTFO01 (sample SAMN03067590, study PRJNA260953) | activated sludge metagenome | biome: Sludge; feature: Wastewater; isolation source: CETP activated sludge from laboratory augmented bioreactor treating... | place: India:Gujarat | collected 2013-04
AAGATTTGTCATAGAGTGGCAATCCTTTTGTATCTGCTTTTTGCATCAAAACAATCTGCTCGATCGCTTGGATATAAAGAGACTCAAAACTCTCTTGACTCAGTTGTGAGAGGAGATTGGTATCGCCAAAATCTTCTAGGATGAGATAGCCCTCTTGGAGATCTTGCTTGTAGATCTGAGGGGCGAGCACGCTTACCTTATGGAGCCTTTGGGTGACATCTAAGAAGGGGTGGAGGGAGTCTTTCTCCAAAGAGGCATCCATAAGTAGAAAGCTGTTTAGATTCCGGGTCGAGCCCGGAATGACGGATTGTTCGTCATTTTGAACAACACGCTTGTTATGCTGAACAACACCCCCGTCATTCTGAACTTGATTCAGAATCTCACCCAACTCACCCACATCACGCAACCTAAAATATTTCCGAAAACTCGCATCCGCAGAGGCTATTGCAACGGAGTACTCTTTATACTCAGTACTCTCAAGCCAGCTCTTGATCTTATCCATAGATCGCTCCTAAAAGGGAATTTTTTCTCGCTCCTGTGATGGCGCGCAGATCAACAGGCTCATTATGGATACGCTTATAGGCAAACCACGCAAAGACCATCGCCTCCATAAACTCAGAACTCACGCCATAGTGATCGCTTGAGACGACATCTGCCTTGCAAAGCTGTGTGAGCCTTTGGATCAAAAAGCTATTTTGCACCCCTCCGCCACATACGATGACTTCTGCTACATCGAAGTGATTGATCTCATTTGCGATAGTTTGTGCGGTGAGTTCGAGTAAGGTTCTTTGCACATCCGCATCTTTGTAGCTTGAAAAAAGGGGCATGAAGTTTGCAAGCCACGTACTGTTAAAATACTCTCTACCAGTACTTTTTGGAGGCTTTTTGGCAAAGTAAGGATCACGAAGCATCGCGTCTAAAAGCTCCTCTATCACCTCACCACTCGCGGCAAATTTCCCCTCCTTGTCATAAGGCTCGCCAAGACTCTGCATCGCCCAATAATCAAGCAAAACATTCCCACATCCGGTGTCATATCCAAGATAGTTCTCACCCAAAAGAGTGATGTTTGCCATGCCGCCGATATTGAGCACGGCGCAGTTTCTTCTTCCAAATACAGCGCGGTGAAAAGCGGGTGCAAATGGGGCGCCTTGCCCACCGTTTGCGATATCTGCGCGTCTAAAATCTGCGACCACCTTTATATTTGTCGCAGCCACGACGAGGTTTGGATCCCCCAGTTGCATTGTAAATGGATTGACACTCTCAGGCGCGTGCCAAAGGGTTTGACCGTGTAAACCGATCGCGCAAATGGATTCAGCTGCAAGGGAGTGTTCTTGTAAAAAACTTGTAAGCGTTTGGGCATATAAAAGCCCGAGTTTATGATCAAGTGTACCTAGTTGTTCTAGGGTTACTTGAGTATTTATCGCTTCAAGTATCTCCTCTTTGAGTTCACGAGGAAATGGATAGGCTTTTGAACGGATCTCTTCGATAGTATTGGCACCAATTCTGCATAAAGAGATATCGACCCCATCAAGACTTGTACCATTCATCACACCTATGTAAAGCTCGCTCATTCTTTTCCCTTTGCTATGAACATGATGCTAAAAGCAACTAAGGTTCCCAACACTATCTGCCATGCATAGCCAAGTGTGATACCAAAAATATAAGGCTGTAAAAAGAGTACGGTGAAAAAACCGCCTAAAAGAGCAAAGAGTACTGAAGTGCTATTGCCACGCTTGGTAAACAGAGCAGCAAAAAAGACGCCTAAAAGCCCAGTATAAGCAAATGCCATCACCCCAAGGGCAAAGGTGACAAGCCCCACACCGCTGTGTTTTTGCCAGTAGTAACTCAGTAGTGCCATCACTCCCAAGATCAGAGCAAAACCCAAAACAGCCAAACGTGAAGCTTTGATAAAATGGCTATCTTTTTTGGATGCTTTTCTTTGGATGTAGGGTTTGTAAAGATCCTCGATCGCCACAGATGCCATCGCACCCAAGACAGAGTTGGTACTTGAGAGTGCTGCTGCGATCGCACCCACGGTAACAAGCCCACGCAAGCCCTCTGGCATCTCATGTAAGATATAGTACATAAAGATGGTGATGCTTTGTCCTTCAAAATTTTGCTCAATAGAGCTGTGAGCATAAAAAAGATACAACAGCGCACCGATAGATAAAAACAAAAGCACCACAGGGATGGTGAGCGTGAGAGAGAGGAGCAGTGATTTGGCAGCGGCTTTGTTGTCTTTGCAGGCTAAAAGTCGCTGGGTCATATCTTGATCAAGCCCAAAAGCGGCGATATTGAGCAAGAGCCAACCTGTAAGAAGTGAGGCGATACTAAAGTTGCCCTCAAAACTCTCTTGAAAAAGGGAGAGTTTGTTCCCCTCTGCTAAGAGGCTCAAAATATCGAGGTGGTTGAGCGAAAAGTAAAGATAAACAAAGACAAGAACCCCAGCACCGATATATACAAAAGCTTGAAGTACGTCGCTGAGGATCACTGAGCGTACTCCGCCAAAATAGGTATAAGCAAGAGCTCCCAAAAGTAAGAGGCTTATTGAGAGCGCGACATGAGAAGCGGAGGTGTCAAAAAAGAGGATCATCGAGACCGCTAAAGCACCAATATACAAACGTGCTCCACTCGCTAAAACACGCCCAAGCAAAAACATCACCCCCGCACTTTTTTTGGCACTCTCTCCGTAGCGTGATTCGAGGAGCTCGTAGACGGTGACAACCTTGTGCTCATAAAACTTTGGGAGCAATACATAAGCGATAAAGAGCGCTGCTAGAAGTGCTGAGAGATAAAAACCAATAAAGCTAAAGTCGTTTTTATAGGCGTATTCGGGTACCCCTAAAAAGGTCGCGGCGGATTGGGATGTAGCAAGAACTGAGAGGGCAACAGCAAAGATCCCCATCTGGTTGCCCCCTAGAAAATACTCGCGCGAAGAGCTTACCTTATGGCGTGAGAGCCACCATGAAGAGAGGGCTAAAAGGGCAAAATAGAGCCCAAAGACAAGCCAATCAAGTGGAGCAAAAATACTACTCATTCACACCCTTGAGCTCTAGGGCTTCAAGCTTTGCGCGCACCGCTTGCATAAACTTTACACCTGGATCTGCTTTGTCGGTACGATAGTTTGGATCTCTCTCAAGCCAAAGGGGTGAATCTTGCATCTCTAAATATTCGTGGTGCCCGATGAGGTATTCTATTTGCGGATATTGGTGTTTGAGATATTTTATCAAAGCGATATTTGCCTCAACCTGTGCTGGAGTGAGATCTTCTTTGACATTCCCTTCGCCACCCACATTTTCGATACCGATACTTGAGTAGTTCAGACCTATCACATGGCGCGCCATCCAGTCAGTTGGCATAAGCTGGTAGATACTGCCATCTCGCTTGATGAGAAAATGTGCCGAGACGTTGAGCGCGCCTGCATCTGAGATATCGCTACGGTGTGAGAGGAGATGCTCAGGTTCTAGAAGAGAAAAACACTTCTCAAAGTCCATGATTGCCGTCCAATGCAGTACGATCACTTTGGGTGTGATCTGTATATCTTCTACATCCAAAGCGTAGTGTTCTTGGATGTAGTGCTTTGTCATCTCTATGCGCTCTTGCTTGAATGTGATAGGTTTTTGGATAATACGTGAGTGGGTGATAAGATGCTCTATGCGCTCATTCGCCTCTATGATGCGCTCTTGTGAGATGGCACCATTTTGTACCTGTGCATAGATAGTATTTACGATCTCATCGGCGCTATTGTGTGCGAGTTGATTGCCAAAGAGGAGCATATCGATCCCTGAATTGATCGCGAGTGTCACAGCCTCTTTGAGTGAATAGTGCTCGCTGATCGCTTTCATCTGCAGATCATCACTTACAAGCACTCCATCAAAGCCGAGCTCTTGGCGTAAAAGCTTGGTGTTGATAGTGTAAGAAAGCGTTGCAGGGTATTTGGTATCGAGCTTTTTGTTATAAACATGCGCACTCATGATCATCTGCGCATCACCGTTTTGTATCAGCTGTTTGTAGGGTTTGAGCTCTTTTTCGCTCCATGTATTGGTGATATCAACAAAGCCCTCGTGAGAATCTGCTAGCGAAGAGCCATGACCAGGGAAGTGTTTGAGCACCGAGATGATACTATGTTTTTCTTGTGCATCGATCATGATCTTGGCAAACTTTGCTACATCCGAAGCCTCCTTGCCATAAGAGCGCTCAAGTGCGTAGATCACTTTGTTTTTTGGCTCTAAGGCAAGATCGACAACAGGGGCAAAGTTGAGATTAATGCCTAGATCTTGAAGCATTTGCGACTGAGCATCATACACTTTTGCACTCTCTGAAGTACTCTGCGCTGCGAGCGATGCAGCAGAGGGAGCAGGGGTAAAACCATCACGCGCTTTGAGTCGCGCTACCTTGCCACCCTCTTGATCGATAGCGATAAAGAGTCTTTTTTGTGCGTAATCTTGAAGCTGGGATGTAAGGGCTCGAACTTGCTCTGGCGAGCTTATGTTTTTGACCTTATTTCGATCATGATAAAATCTATCAAAGAGGATCACTCCACCGAGGGTGTGCTTTTGGAGTGTTTTGGTGATCTTTGAGTTTGCATCTATTGTATGTTCATCAAAGCCTACTATGAGCATACGTGCGATCTGAGATTTGAGTTCTTGGTCTGTTTGGGCACAGAGGGAGGATGTGAGTAAAAGTAAAAATGTGAGAAGTGTTTTCATCTTTTTCCTTGGTATGTTTTTATACGGACTCAAGTCCGTGTTACGCTCTTTTCGTAACACAGGCTTCAGCCTGTAAGAGCAATCTTATAAAAGTAGATCTATTTTTTCTAACACATCGCCAATAAGCTTTTTCGTCCCATCTTTTGTAACGCTTTGTGGCTCAAAATGATCGCTCACCACTTTATAGATGTGAAAGTTCTTAATAGCACTCGAATGACGCACTGCATCATAAAAGCCAAAACTCTCCATATCGACAAGCTCGGATGTAGCATCTGTTTGCTCTACATCCACACAGTGAAGTTGTGCTTCAAGATAAGGGTGAATGATATACTCTTTTTCTTGATAGATAAGACTCCCTACCTCTACAAGTGCACCGATCTCATACTCTTTACTCGCCCCGCAAATACCAAGATTGATATAGATATCTTCATCACTAATATCATAAAAATCTATCAGGGTCTGCGTCGCACGCATCGCATTTTCAACCCCAACACCACTGATGATGAGTCGCATCTTTTCATTTTCAAAAAGGGTGTAATCGCGAAGTTTTGATTTGTGGAGTTTGTATCTCTCTACAAGAGCCTGCGCTTCACTTTTGAGTGCCATAACGATATATTTCATGGCGTTATTGTAGCAAAAAGAGCTAAAGTTTTTTGTTGTTTAAGTTTTTTTGGTTATAATTCCACCGCTTCCCTTTAGACCTGTGCAACGGTGTTTTGAGATACTGTGTCAGGGTAGGAATACAGCAGCACGCCTTATTTCGTCGTGTGCCGCAGGTATCTGGAGGGGAGTCTTTTGACTTTCATTCATTAAAAATCCCCATTTATACATTTTTTCAACACTCTATGCTAAAATCAGTACATATAACTTTTAAGGTGGGTTGCATGCGTTTTAGTATCAAAAACAAGGGTCGTTTTCTTATCTCATTTGTACTTGTTGGGTTTATTGCTAACTTTTTTCTCTTTTATACCGTCTTAGACAAGGCGAAGAGTGAATATGACCATCTCAATGTTATCATTGGGCAATCAAGCAACGCGCGCGTGATTATGGAAAATGGCTTACTCTTTAACTCTGCGCGTCAGGTTGTTAGCAACGATATGACACAAGATAGAGCCAAGCAAACGATGCTCCAAGCGCTCACGCAACTTCAAAAATCGATGCAACAATGCCAAAAGATCAGCCCAGAGTCTTATCAAAAAATTGCGACACCTGCACTTTTATTTATCGATCATGCACAGTTGCTTTACAAGATGATCGAATCAGGCACAAAGCCAAGTGTTGTAGACGCAAAAAGATCGCTTGGTCTTTGGAGAGATCTTAAATTTACCCTCGAAGAGGAGATCGCAACACTTACTTCGGATGTAAAGAGTGGCAGAGAGAACTTTGATGCGCTTTTGAGTAGCGCGCAGCAGTTCTTGCTTATCTATTCTATTATCGGAGCACTTGTTTTTGTGGGCTTTATTATTCTTTTGATCCGCACAATTGTCACACCTATAGAGCAGATCGCAGAGGCAGCGTGTGATTTGGCAACAGGAGATGGAGACCTCACCAAACGCCTCGATGAAGCGCGCGAAGATGAGATTGGAGCGTGTAGTAGAGGGCTCAATAAATTTATAGAAAAATCACAGCAACTCGTAGGGGAAGCAAAGCGCCTCTCTAATGAAAATAGCACTACATCCCAAGCCCTTTGCAAGCTCTCTTCGGATGTAGGAGCGAGTTCGGAAAAAACACTTCAAGCAACCAACAATGCCAACGAAAAAGTGCAAACGATCAAATCAGAGGTAACGCTCGCAGTAGAAGATGCACGCAAAAGTAAAGAGGGGATCATCGAGGCAACGAGTGATCTGGAATTTGCAAAAAAAGAGATATCTTTGCTTACATCCAAAGTACAAGAGAGCGTGCATGCTGAGAGTGAATTGGCGCACAAAATAAGCTCACTTGCCCAAGAAGCAGCGAGTGTGCAGAGTGTTTTAGAGGTGATCAACGATATAGCAGATCAGACCAATCTACTAGCGCTCAATGCGGCAATAGAAGCGGCACGTGCAGGGGAACATGGGCGCGGCTTTGCGGTGGTCGCCGATGAAGTAAGAAAGCTTGCTGAGCGCACACAAAAATCACTCGTAGAGATCAACGCAACCATCAGTATCATCGTGCAATCTATCAACGACGCGAGTGAGCAGATGGGCTTAAATACTCACGAAGCAGAGGAGCTCTCTTCTATTTCGATAGAGGTGGATGAAAAGCTCAGCCAAGTGGTCTCAAAAGTGATGGCAACTGTCAATGCCACCGATAAAACGGTCAATGATTTTATAAAAACGGGAACAAATATCGACTCGATCGTAAGCGAGATCAACCATATCAACGAGATCTCGACCAATAATGCGAGCTATGTGAGCGAGATTGTCAAATCTGCAAAACAGCTCGAGAGGGTCACTCAAGATCTACATACAAAACTCGATGAGTTTCGTACCTAGTCTTCTCGAAACTTTGAGATCCCACACGGCTGATTTGGCGTGGGTGGGTTGTCGCGAAGATACTCTAGATCTTCAAGCGTTTGTGTGAGCACTTTTTTTTGTTGCAAAAGTGGAAGCATCAAATTGTCTTTTTCATTGAGAGGAATATCCCAATTAAGCAGTATCTTCTGCACCTCTGCATCAAGCTCGCCAAGAGCATTTTTTATATGTTGTATTGAATTCATAGAGCAATTGTAGCAAAGTTTTAGAATATTTTAGATATAATCCCACCCTCAAAGTCTGCAAAGGCTTTACATGAGAATTTTACAAAGGAGCAAATGATGCCAAAGATGAAATCAGTAAAAGGCGCTGTAAAGCGTTTTAAAGTGAAGAAAAATGGCTCTGTAAAACGTGGTACTGCGTTTAGAAGCCACATCTTAACAAAACAAGATGCAGCAACTCGTCGTACGCAAAACCAACCAAAAGTGGTTGCAAAAGTAGATGAGCAAAACATTAAGGCTATGATCAACTAGTTGTCATTCTCGGCTCGATCGGGAATCTAGTTATCATTACAACTCTCCAGTGAAAACTGGGCAAGTCCATACAATTTTTAAATATGGCACCTTGATTACGAAAACGTAACTGGGTCAAGAAAAGGAAAATAATATGCCAAGAGTAAAAACAGGTGTTGTTCGTAGAAGAAGACACAAAAAAATATTAAAACTTGCAAAAGGTTTTTATAGCGGTCGTCGTAAACACTTCCGTAAAGCAAAAGAGCAATTAGAACGCTCAATGATGTACGCATTCCGTGACAGAAAGCAAAAGAAACGTGAGTTCCGTAAACTATGGATCATCCGTATCAATGCAGCATGTCGTTTAAATGGAATGAACTACTCAAACTTCATGAATGGTCTCAAAAAAGCTGGCATCGAGCTTGACCGTAAAATTCTCGCTGATATGGCTATGAATGATGCAGCAGCGTTTAGCGCAGTTGTAGCTTCATCAAAAGCAGCACTTAAATAATTCGGATGTGCGACCTCTCAGTCGCACCCCATAATATAACCCCCGTAACACGGACTTCAGTCCGTACAAAATCCAAACAACTCTTACAGGCTAAAGCCTGTGTTACATCCCCCGTATCGCTTCGAGCCACTCTTTCATTTTTTTCTCATAACCGATCTCTTTAAACTCAACAAACTGTAATGGTTTTTCTAAATATTGCTGCTTCACATAGCCGCCAAAATCGTGAGGATAGAGATAGTTCTCTTTATTGTGCTGTATATTTTTTGGAATTTCTAGCATCACCCCATTATGGACCGCTTGCAAGGCAGAATTGATCGCCATATAAGCAGAGTTTGATTTGGGGGAGGCGCAGAGGTAGATCACCGCTTGTGCGAGAATGATACGCGCTTCTGGATAGCCTATCTTACTCACAGATGTGAGAGCGGATGTGGTGAGTGTGAGTGCTTGAGGGTTGGCATTGCCGATATCTTCACTTGCGAGTATCACTAATCTTCGTGCGATAAAATCAGCGCTCTCCCCGCCATCAATAAGGCGCGCGAGATAATAGATTGCCGCATCCGCATCACTTCCTCTAATCGATTTGATAAGCGCACTTGCTAGATCATAATGCACTCCCGCTTCGCTACTTCCAGCACTCAGCGCATGGGGGCGGAGCGATTTGAGTGTTTTGAGATCTACATCCGAAGATAAATTGCTTGCAAACTCTAAGAGCTTAAGCATCGCGCGTGCATCGCCACCACTACTAGCCACGAGATACTCCGCTGCTTCTTTATCTATGGTGATATTATGAGCTTGGGATGTAGAGGTTAAAAGGGAATGAAGTGCATCGTTGTTGATATGCTTTACCTCAAAGAGCATCGAGCGTGAGCGGATCGCAGAGGTGAGGGAGTAAAATGGATTTTCGGTCGAAGCACCGATCACCAAGACACTATTATTCTCCATCACAGGCAAAAGTACCTCTTGTTGGTTCTTTGCCAAGCGGTGCACTTCATCGATAAAGAGAAGTGGTCTTTGCAGGGCATTTTTGTATTGCTCAAAGATCTTGCGGAGTTGTTCTATTTTGAGTGATGTTGCGTTAAATTCATAAAAGGGGAGTTCCATAACAGAAGCAATGACGCGTGCCAAAGATGTTTTGCCACATCCTGCTGGACCGTAGATAAAAGAGTGCCCAAGATTGCCTTGTTCACAAAGAATACGCAGGGGAGCACCTTGGGATGTAAGGTGCTCTTGCCCCACTATTGTATCAAAAGATTTGGGGCGAAGCAGATGGGTGAAATCTGCCAAGACTTAGCCCGCTACGACTTTGATATGTACCTCACGCGCTTGGCGCGGCCCATCAAACTCTCCAAAGAAGATCCCTTGCCATTGCCCTAAAATTGGGCGCGCATTTACCACTGGAATAGCGATCGAATTTCCCATACGTGAGCTTTTAAGATGGGCTGCTGCATTCTCTCCTACATGAAGGTACTCCTCATCACTTGGAGCGATACGGTTAAGACCATTGAGTAGATCTCGGCGAAGTGCCTTGTCTTGGTTTTCAAAAAGAAAGATACTCGCTGTAGTATGGGGTGTAAAAACGACACAGATCCCATCTTTGACACCCGATGTGATGATCGCCTCTTTGATCTCTTCGCTGATATCCATGAGTTGCGTTTTATGACTTGTTGGAAACTTCATTGTCTTCATCTATTTATGACCTCTCTCTTTTGCTTTTTTCTCTTCTGCTTTGATAAATGTATGCAGCGCGCTATATTCACTGCGCGTTAAAAATCTTGTTTTTCCCGTAGGGAGATTATTGAGCTCGATCTCAGCAAAGCTGATACGTTTAAGATCTGCTACCTCCGCTCCAAAGTGGGCAAAAAATCTTCTGATCTCTCTATTTTGCCCCTCAGCGATCGCGATCTTGAGTGTTGAATAGTTGTGCGCATTTTTTTGGATCTTATAGCCCAAAAACGGTGCGAAGGTCATTGAAGTGATCTTGCTTTTTTCATGCGCTCCCGCTGTTGCATCTTTGAGTTCAAGCCCGTTTAACATCGCTTCTTCCATCTGAGGAGTGATCTCCCCTTTGATCTTGACCTTGTAGATACGCTCTAGGTTCGATGTCATCAATGCCGTTGCTATTTTTGACGCATCGGTGAGGAGTAAAACCCCCTCTGTCGCATAATCGAGCCTGCCCACAGGGATAAAGTGCTTGTACTTTTTCTCTAAGCTATCATAGATAGTGCGGCGCCCTTTAGGGTCACTCTTGGTGACAAGCTCCCCTTTTGGTTTGTTATAGACGATCACGGTATATTTATCGCGCGGAGCAACTTTTTTGCCGCTGATAAATACCTCGACATCGTTTTCATCGATCTGTGTCGCTGGGTTTTCCTCTATCACGCCGTTGACGCGAACGTATCCACTTTGGATCGCTTTGTCCGCTTCACGGCGAGAGTAACTTGAATGGTGTGCTATATATTTGTTAAGTCGGATCATGAAATCCCTTTTTCTATCAGTGTATGAATGTGAAGGACACCTTTTACTTTTTTATTTGTATCAGTCACCACAAGCAACTGAATCTTTTTTTCTTCTATAAGGACAAGCGCTTCGCTTGCGAGCATATCTTCATTGTCAATGCTCATGGGATGGTGCGTTGCGTATTCAAATACAGCATCATCGAGAGAAAAATCCTCACGCATAAGTGCGCGACGGATATCTCCATCACTCATAATCGCAAGGAGTCTTTGCTCCTCATCGGTGATGAGGACAGTTCCAATGCGCCCCTCACTGATCGCCATAATCGCCTCTTTGACACTTGTGTCTTTGCCCACCATTGGGATGTTGTCGCGTTTCATCAAGTCTGAGACCTTGATAAAGAGACGTTTTCCAAGGGCGCCACCTGGGTGGTAGGACGCAAAATCGCTCTTTTGAAAGTTGCGCGCACGCATCAAACAAACTGCCAGAGCATCCCCAAGTGCGAGGGTGAGTGTCGTCGAACTCGTCGGTGCGATATCCAAAGGACATGCCTCTTTTTTGACAAGCAGATCGATCACTCTATCGCTGTATTTTGCAAGTGTCGATTCCCTGTTACGCGTCATTCCGATAATAGGGGTCTCAAACCTTTGGATGTGTGGGAGTATGGAGCTAAGCTCTTCACTCTCGCCACTATAACTGATCGCGAGAACTACATCCTCTTTGCCGATCATTCCGAGGTCTCCATGAAGTGCTTCGGTGGGATGTAAAAAGAAGCTAGGTGTACCAGTAGATGCAAAAGTTGCAGCCATTTTTGCTCCAATGAGCCCACTTTTACCCACACCTGTGACAATGAGCTTGCCTTTACAGTTGAGAATGATCTCTACAGCGTGTTCAAAGTCTTGGTGAATGTTTTGTGCAGCATAAAGAAGTGTTTGTGCTTCGATGTCGAGTGTTTCTTGTGCGATTGTCTTATAATTCATAGCGCAATTATACCCTATATTAGTTATAAATTTTCATCGCACCACGCTTTGCCATGAAGATAGCCCAGCTCAAACCCTTTATCAAGATCTTTAAACGAAAACATCCGAATCTCTTCGAGTGCATCGGGCGAGACATACCAGCGTGTATGCTTGATATGTTCAGCAACTTTACACGAGAGTAAGATATGGATAATGTGGCGACTGAGTGAGAAGATAGTGCGCTTTTGTGGCAAGATATTGGGGACAAGATTGATCCCAAGGATGGGATAGCCACACTCTAAAAGAGGCGTGGTTGGGAGCATATCTTTGATCCCACCATCGGCAAGCAGAGAATCGTAAAACTCAATGGGAGCAAAAAGGGGAACAAGCGCACACGAAGCGGTGATGAGTTTTCTGCCATCACCCCTTTGAAAATAGACCACCTCATTGCTATTGAGATCACTCACACAAACAAAAAATTTGATCGGTGTCTCTTGAAGTTTTTCTAAAGGAAAGATCGTTTGCAAAATAGGTGCTTGTGTATCGATGCGATAGAGGCTACTTCGAAACCAGTTGAAGCGAAAGATACGGCGAAAGGGCTTGGATTTGATCACCTCTAATACATCCCGAGGTTTTACACCACAGGCGATCGCTCCTCCAACAATGGCACCCGCACTTGTACCGCTGATCGCTTTGATGCGTACATCGTTTTCTTGGAGTGCTTGGATAAAGCCTAAGTGAAACGAGCCACGAGCCGCGCCTCCTGAGAGGGCGAGTGCGATCTCTAGTGCTGGTTTGGTTGTAGTTGAATTATCTCCCATACCCCATCTTCTCTTTCTGCTATGGCGGTGCAATTTTCTACCCAATCTCCACAATTGAGGTAGTGAATCCCATCGATCATTTTGTTTTCAGCTTTGTGAATATGTCCACAAATGATACCATCAAAACCCTCTTTTTGCGCATGAGTCGCCAGGATATCTTCAAAGCCAGTGATAAAGCTGACTGATTTTTTGACATTGTCTTTGACATATTTTGAGAGCGACCAATATTTGCCTATCCCTAAGAGTTTGCGCAGCTTATTGATATATTTATTGAGATGCAAAAGCATGTCATAGCCTACATCCCCAAGGTAGGTGACCCATTTTTTGGTCATGGTGATGCTATCAAAAAAATCTCCATGGGTCACATAGTAGCGTTTG
>JTFO01003949.1_pt1 | contig 12752 bp, 8 predicted proteins | sample 235411 | NCBI WGS metagenome assembly JTFO01 (sample SAMN03067590, study PRJNA260953) | activated sludge metagenome | biome: Sludge; feature: Wastewater; isolation source: CETP activated sludge from laboratory augmented bioreactor treating... | place: India:Gujarat | collected 2013-04
TGTGCCGTTAGCCAGAAGTCGGTTAATTGCTGTACTTGGGCGGCTGGCGCTAGCAAGTAAGTATCACCACTACTGCGCTGTTGCATCAGGGCTTGGTGATAAACGCCAACACTCAGATCCGGTAGTTCAATGTCTGCCGTTGCTAAGTTGGGTAACTGTTCTAAAGCGCGGCCACAGTCATAACTCCAGGCCCCAGCAAGGCCCCCTTGAAAGGGTAAAAAATCAGGACCAGTATAGGCTGGTACTTGGGCTAACGCTTGCGCCAATTGCTGCGGCCAAGCCTGGCTATTGGTTACAGTGGTCACCGGTTGACGAAAGATCATATCCCATTGCGCTTGAGCATTATTACAACTATCTAGCAAGAGTGCCCAAGGCTCGCTGGCGCAGTAGCTAAAAAGCTGCGCTAAGGTTAGTTTAATCGGAATTTTTACGGCAACTAACTTCAAACTGATAACTCCTGTAACTTATTCGCCGCTAGCATAGCATAAAGTCGTAGTCTGCAAGCATTAGCAAAACTGGTCAGAGCCGTGACAAAAGGCTATCATACCGTCAACTTTACGTTACCTGCCGCAACTCCGAAGAGTTCCTTGCCCGCGTTCTATTAAGCTAGCTCGAGCAAGGATCAGAGAGGTGGCTATTAGGTATCCCATCTAAGTGACAACCTGAGGTATCCATGGCTATTATTCGTCAGTCTGATTTTATTGAAAGCATTGAAGATGCGTTACAATACATTTCTTATTACCATCCACTTGATTTTGTTCAGGCATTAGAAAAAGCCTATCACCGCGAACAAAGCGAAGCTGCCAAAAATGCCATCGCACAGGTGTTAACGAACTCCAGAATGTCAGCCCAAGGGCACCGTCCAATTTGCCAAGATACTGGTATTGTCACTTGTTTTGTGAAAGTTGGCATGGGAGTGCAATGGGACAAGACTGATATGACAGTACAGCAGATGGTGGATGAAGGCACACGCCGCGCTTATACTAATCCAGATAACCCATTACGTGCATCGATTGTGGCGGACCCAGCAGGCAAGCGAAAAAATACTGGCGATAACACCCCAGCCGTAGTGCATATTGATATGGTTGCTGGCGATCACATCGAAGTGATGATTGCCGCCAAAGGGGGCGGTTCGGAAAACAAATCCAAAATGGTCATGCTCAATCCTAGCGATAACATCGCTGACTGGGTAGTGGAGACTATGCCTAAATTAGGCGCAGGTTGGTGTCCACCGGGTATGATTGGGCTAGGAATCGGTGGTACGGCAGAGAAATCTGCGGTGCTAGCTAAAGAAGCTCTGATGGACCCTGTTGATATTCAAGAGCTATTAGATCGCGGTGCGCAAACTGCCGAAGAAGAATTGCGCTTAGAAATTTATCATCGCGTGAACAAGTTAGGGATTGGTGCCCAAGGTTTAGGCGGTGTCACCACAGTGATGGATGTGAAGATTAAATCTGCACCAACTCATGCCGCATCAAAACCGGTGACCTTGATTCCGAACTGTGCAGCTACACGGCACGCACACTTTGTTTTAGACGGTTCTGGTCCGGCGGACTTACAACCACCTAAATTAGAAGACTGGCCAGATATTACCTTTGAGCTAGGTGATAACGTACGTCGCGTTAACTTAGATACCGTAACCCAAGCGGATATCGAAACATGGAAGACCGGTGAGACTGTGCTGTTGTCGGGTAAAATGTTAACTGGCCGCGACGCAGCACATAAGCGAATCAAAGATATGCTGGATCGCGGTGAGCAGCTACCCGTGGATTTCCGTAATAAGTTTATCTATTACGTGGGCCCTGTTGATCCGGTAGGTGATGAAGTAGTGGGTCCGGCCGGCCCAACTACTGCAACTCGCATGGATAAATTTACCGACATGATGCTAGAGCAGACCGGTATTCTAGGCATGATTGGTAAGGCTGAGCGTGGGCCAGCAACGGTTGCAAGTATTAAACAACACAAGGCAGTGTATTTGATGGCCGTGGGTGGTGCAGCTTACCTTGTTGCTAAGGCGATTAAAAAAGCAAGGGTAGTAGGCTTTGAAGATTTAGGAATGGAAGCCATTTATGAGTTTGACGTAGAAGATATGCCAGTGACGGTGGCAGTGGATAGTACCGGTGAAAATGCCCACGAGACTGGGCCAGCCATTTGGCGGGTAAAATTGGAAGCTGCCGATGCTTAACTTGCCGTTATGGCAGATACTAGCGAGTGTTGCTGGTATCGCGGCGATTGGCATGTTGTTAGCTTGGTTCGTCTGGGTGCCGCGTTTGCGCACCCAGCTGCGGCATCAACAACAGCACGCGCAGCAACAGCTGGACTTTGCCCAGCAACAGTTGGCTCAACTGCAACAGCAGTTACAACAGCAACAAAGTGATGCGGAGCAGCGGTTAGCCAAGGCTGAGCAACAGCGTGAGTTAGCTCAGCAACAGGCTCATACTGCGCAAGCTGAGCTGGCCGCCTTAACGGCCGAGTTGCAAGCAAAACTTGCTAGTGCAAAAGAAAAGCAACAGCTGCTAGAAGACAGTGAAGAGCGCTTAAAACAGCAATTTGAGCGTTTGGCACAACAGATTTTTGAGCAAAAATCTGAGCGTTTACAGCACACAAGTAAGCAAACGCTAGAAACGACTCTGGCACCTTTTAAGCAGCAACTTGAGGCTTTTAAAACTCAGGTGAGCCAGCAATACGCTGATGAAATAAAGCAACGTTCTGCGTTATCAGAGCAGGTGAACTCGTTGCGTGAACTCAATCAGCAGATGGCGGCCGAAGCTGAGGCCTTAACTAAAGCATTAAAAGGTGATGTAAAAACTCAGGGTAACTGGGGCGAGGTTGTGCTTGAACGTATACTTACCCAATCAGGTTTACGCGAAGGCCATGAGTATGAAACCCAAAGTCATTATCGTGATGACGATGGTAAAAGTTTTAAACCTGATGTGATTGTGCACTTACCTCATGCCAAAGACGTAGTGATCGATTCAAAGGTCTCACTGGTTGCCTACGAGCGTTATTTTAACAGTGATGACGAGTTAGCCCGCGAACAGGCACTGAACGAGCATGTCACGTCGCTACGAAATCACATTAAAGGCTTGGGTAAGAAGAATTATCAACAGTTAGACGGGGTTCGAACTCTTGATTACGTGTTGATGTTTATACCTATTGAACCTGCTTTTCTATTGGCTGTTGATAGAGATCCTGAGCTGATTCGACTGGCGCTAGACAACAATATTATGTTGGTAAGTCCAACCAATCTGTTGGTGGCATTAAGAACGGTTAACAATATTTGGCAATACGAGTATCAGAATCAAAATGCTCAGAAGATAGCTACAGATGCAGCAAAATTATACGACAAGTTTGTCGGTTTTATTGATGATATGCAGCGAATTGAAGGTAGTTTAGATGCTCTTCGTAAGCATTACGATGGAGCTATGAACAAACTTTCTACAGGGCGTGGCAACTTAGTAGGTAGGGTTGAACAATTCCGTAAGATGGGAGTGCAAACCAGTAAGCAACTTGATCCTAAATTACTACAAAACGAAACTACCGACGATAATGAGTGATGGTTCTATTTGGATGTACAAAAAAGCCCGCTATAAGTAGCGGGCTTTTTATTTGTGACCGTATTAACGGTTAAACCAGAGAACCCCACAAATCGTACTCGTCTGCATGCTCAATGAGCACCTCAACACGGTCGCCAGGTTGTACGTTGTGTTCGCCATTGAGGTAGACCAAACCATCAATTTCAGGGGCGTCTGCATAACTACGGCCAATAGCACCTTCGTTATCAACCTCATCAATCAAAACGGTTAAAGTACGACCAATTTTAGCCTGTAACCTAGCTGCACTGATTTCTTGCTGCACTTGCATAAAACGTTCATAACGCTCTTGCTTAATATGTTCTGGCACTGGGTCAGGTAGATCATTAGCTTTGGCGCCTTCGACATCAGAGTAGGTGAAACAGCCCACCCGATCCAACTGTGCATCGCGCAAAAATTGGAGTAGCTCTTCAAATTCTTCGTCAGTTTCACCCGGAAAGCCAACGATAAAAGTGCTACGAATGGTTAAGTCTGGGCAGATTTTTCGCCAGTTTTGAATACGTTCAAGCGTGCGTTCTGCTGAACCTGGGCGCTTCATTAAGCGTAAAATACGCTTATTGGCATGTTGTAACGGAATATCCAAGTAAGGCAAAATTTTGCCCGCCGCCATCAGTGGAATCACATCGTCTACAGAAGGGTAGGGGTAGACGTAGTGCAACCGTACCCAGATGCCGAGTTTACCAAGGGCTTCGCACAGAGCAAGCATGCTGGTTTTAACCGGTTGGCCATCCCAAAAACCGGTCTTATGTTTCACATCCACGCCGTAAGCACTGGTATCTTGAGAGATCACCAGTAATTCTTTTACACCAGCATTTGCCAGTCGTTGGGCTTCGCTTAGTACATCACCGATAGGACGGCTGACTAAATCGCCACGCATGGATGGGATGATGCAGAAAGTGCAGCGATGATTACAGCCTTCTGAAATTTTTAAATAGGCGTAATGACGGGGAGTTAGCTTAACTCCAGTATCTGGAACTAAGTTCTCAAACGGAACTCGCTCAGGTGTTGGCACGTATTTATGCACATGCCCCATCACTTCTTCATAAGCATGCGGGCCCGTAATAGCTAGCACGTTAGGATGAACTTCACGAATCTCGTCATCTTTGGCACCGAGGCATCCGGTGACAATTACTTTGCCATTTTCAGCCAAGGCTTCACCGATAGCATCTAACGATTCCTGTACAGCTGAATCGATAAAGCCACAGGTATTAACGATAACAAGGTTGGCATTATTATAGCTGTTAACGATATCGTAGCCTTCGGTACGCAGCTGCGTAAGAATGCGCTCTGAATCGACCAAGTTTTTTGGACAGCCGAGGCTAACAAAGCCAATTTTTGCGCCAATATCATTGGCTGTTTCAGGGGTAAAGGTTTCAACACTCATGCCAACACTCTGCAAGTTTCATAAAATAGCCGCAGATTATAGCACCCACGGCTATTTGTTGCCTATGGCTACGAGCTGATCCGATTAAACTTAATATGATCTACCCATAATGCAGTGGCACCACAGACTGCGACTGGAATCATGATTAAGTTAACTAGCGGAATGGTCGCTAAAAAAGCAACTAAACAGCCAAAAGACAGGCTTTTTCCTTGGCGCGCACCCAGTTCTTGGCGCATTGCTTTGAAGCTTATCTTATGATTATCGAACGGGTAATCAGCGTATTGAATGGTCATCATCCAACCACTAAACAAAAACCAAAGAACCTGACCAATAATAGGCACAAATAGAAGCAGTAAGCCAAAGGCTAATGCTCGAGGTATAAAATAAATGATTTTCTGAAACTCGCGACCAATAATGCGCGGGATATCTTTAATCATACCGCTAACGCCGCCATCGACAGGGACAATCCCGGTAAGTTTATATTCTACTTTTTCAGCCAACAGGCTGTTAAAAGGAGAGGCGATAATATTAGCGACACTGGTAAAGGTGAGAGCAAAAATCAAGACCACGCCAATCACGATGAGTGGCCATAGTAAAATTTCTAACCAACGTAACCATTCGGGTAGCCAAGCCACCAATTGCGTAACACCGATACTGGTGTAGTGAAAGGTAGCGTAAATGGCCACAGAAAATAAGAGAATGTTAATGATTAGAGGAATAAGCACATAACGTCTTACTCCCGGCTGAAAAGCTAATTCAAATCCGCGCGCCACGTAGCTGGCACCAAAATCGCTGTAGGCAGTCATTCTTGATCCTTGAGTTGAATTATCCATTGCAGTATATCTTGCCCAATGGCCGTTCTATAGGTCAAATTGTAAGGTTAAGTTACAAGCTTGAAAATAAGTAAATAGATTACAAATAACCGGAATATTTGTTAAGGTTTTGCCTGTATCTTTAACGGGGCTATGTGCACTCATATGAGCTCACAATATAACGACAATAAATGCGCTTAAAATACATAAAACTCGTTGGTTTTAAATCTTTTGTTGATGCCACTAAAGTTCCTTTCCCACACCAGATGACTTGTGTGGTTGGCCCTAATGGTTGTGGCAAATCAAATGTCATCGATGCGGTGCGTTGGGTGCTGGGCGAGAGTTCGGCCAAAAATTTGCGTGGCGATGCCATGACGGATGTCATTTTCAATGGCTCAACGGCACGTAAACCGGTATCACAAGCTAGCGTTGAGTTGGTATTTGATAACAGCGCCGGACGGATGCAAGGCGAATATGCAAATTACGCCGAGATTTCTGTTAAACGTCTAGTGACTCGCGATGGCCGCTCTGATTATTTTTTAAATGGGAGCAAATGTCGCCGTCGTGATATCACTGATTTATTTCTTGGTACCGGTTTAGGTCCGCGTAGTTACGCGATTATTGAACAGGGCATGATTTCGCGCCTGATTGAGTCTAAGCCGCAAGAATTACGTGTTTTTCTTGAAGAAGCCGCCGGTATCTCTAAGTACAAAGAACGGCGTCGAGAGACTGAAACGCGCATGCAGCATACTCGCGACAATTTAGATCGCTTAAACGATGTCCGTGAAGAACTGGGCAGTCAATTAGACAAACTGCAACGACAAGCCGCAGCAGCCCGCCGTTATAAAGAACTTAAACAGCAAGAGCGACGTTATAAAAGTGAGCTACAAGCATTACGTTGGTTAGCAACGGAGCGTCAAGCTGAACAGTTGCGTCTACAACAAGCTGAACAAACCACAGAATTAGAGCGCTGGTTAGCTGAGCAACGAGGTAGTGAGCGAGGCAGTACTGAGTTACGCGAGCAAACGGCACAGAGTAAACAGCAGTTAGAACAGGTACAACATCAGTTTTATCAACTAGGTAATGAGGTAACTCGGCTCGAGCAGCAGTTGCAGCATCACCAGTTACAACGACAGCAACGACAACGTCAGCAACAACAGTTACAACAAGAATTAACGCAACTGTCAGAAACGCTGGCGCAGGATAACGATCAACAGCAGGTATTGGCCGCGCAATTACTTGAACTTGAACCTGAGCAAGCGCTAACTGACGAACAAGTAGTTGAAGCTCAGCTCCGATTTGAACAACATGAAGAAGCTTGGTTAGCTTGGCAAGATGATTATCAAGCAGCATTGAATCAGGCGCAGCACCAGCTGCAGCAACAACAGCAAGTACATTTGCAACACGAACGCCAACGAGACCAAGTAGCTAAGTGTGCAGAAGCAATTGATGCGAATCAGCAGCAACAACAGCAACTGCTAGCTGAACTTGAGCACTATAACCTAGCCGCTACGGATCAACAGCGACAGCAGTTACAGCAGCAGATTAATGCAGCACAACAACAGGTTGCAGCATTATCAGAACAACTGAATGTGCACCAACAACAGTTTGAGCAAGTTGAACAGCAACGCCAGCAGCAGCAAACTCAGCAGCAACAAAACTTAGGCCTGCAAAGTGCCTTGCGACAAGCGCTCAAACAAGGCACGCATGAAGCGACCACCATGGACGTGCAACATTGGTTGCAGCAGCACCAATGCCCAGCGTTGGGGCAAGTACAACAATTACTGAAGGTTGAACAGAGCTGGCAGTTAGCGCTAGAACAACTGGTACAGCCCTGGCTGGGGGCATGGGTCATCACGCAGCCGTTGCCAGAGTGGCCTCTCTTCGCTGGTGCTCAAGTGGTACAGTTACAAGTAAAGCAGCCCCCAAAGGGGAGTGTGGCAGCGCTAGTAAGCGGACCTTTGCAACAATGGAGCTGGTTGCATTGCATTGCTGCCGTTGATGATGCGGCACAGGCGCAACAGTTGCTACAGCAAAACCAGTGGCTAGGTGCTATCAATCAAGCTGGGCAACTATGGTTAGCTGGAGGGTATCAAGCCAGCACAATGGATGCTGCTGCTAGTAAGCTCTTGCAGCAGCAACAGTTATTGCAGGTAGAAGCAGATCTAACTCAGTTACAACAGCAGTTACAAGATTCCAGCCTTCGTAAACAGCAACTTCAGGAGGAGTTAAAGCTCCGGCATCAGGAATTGGATCAGGCCAAACAGAATTTGCACCTCTATCAAGCGGATTTACGTTCGATAGATGAGCGTTTTCAATGGCAACAACATCAGCAGCAGCAATTGGAGCAACGTCTACAGCAAGCCAAACAGCAGCACCAACAGTTGCTACAACAGCTCGTTACCGGCCAGCAGCAACAGCAGCAATTAGCTGAGCAGTGTGAGCAAGCAACGGAGCAGTTGCAGCCACTTGATGAGCAGCATTGGTTAACGCAACGCAATCACTTGCAACAACAACGTCAGCATTTACGTGAGACATTAACAGCCCTACAACAAAGGCAAATGACGCAAGCAAGTGAGGTACAACAACTGCGCCAACAATTAACGCATTATCAGCAGTTAGCTCAACGAGCACGACAGCAACAGCAACATCTCCAAGCGCAGTTACAGCAATTGAAGCACCCAGAACAGGATGACGATACTGACGTAGAAGTGTTAGCGCTAACGTTAGAAGAAACCTTAGCGCAACGCGAGTTGATTGACGAGCAACGACGCGACTTAGCTAATAAAGTGCATGAATACGAAGAGCAATTACGCCAGTTGACCAGCGGTGCTCAAGGAGTGCAGGCAAAGATTGAGCAAGCAAGGATGCGAGTACAAAGCACGCAAATGGAGCTAGCTGCAGTGCAAGAGCGTAGTCGCAGTATTTTAGCTGTATTAGCTGACCTGCAACAGTCACTTAAACCTATTCTTGAGGGGTTAGCTGAGGATGCTAACGAAACCGAGTGGCAAAGTAAGTTGGAACGCATCCAGCAGGCTATCAGTCGCTTAGGTGCAATTAACTTGGCAGCTATCGAAGAAGCTGAGACACTAGCTGAGCGTAAGCAGTATTTGGATCAGCAGAATGATGACTTAGCGGCATCATTAGCAACGCTCGAGGGAGCTATTCGAACCATAGATAAAGAAACCCGACAACGATTTAAGGCAACCTATGATGCCGTGAATCATGGTTTACAAGAGCTGTTCCCAAAAGTGTTTGGCGGCGGGAATGCGTATCTTGAACTTACTGATGATGATTTACTTGAAACCGGAGTGACTATTATGGCGCGTCCCCCCGGTAAGAAAAATAGTACAATTCACCTGCTTTCTGGTGGTGAAAAGGCGTTAACAGCTTTATCATTAGTGTTTGCCATTTTTAGACTAAATCCAGCGCCATTTTGCTTGTTGGATGAAGTTGATGCACCTTTGGATGACGCCAACGTGGGACGCTTTTGTCGGTTGGTAGAAGAAATGTCGCAAAGTGTGCAGTTTATTTATATCAGTCATAATAAAGTCGCGATGGAAATGGCCTCGCATCTAGCCGGTGTTACCATGCAAGAACCCGGCGTATCGCGCTTAGTTGCTGTAGATATTGAACAAGCTGTAGCATTAACAGAGGCTTAGAGTACGATCCAATGCACCTGAGTGCGAGCAACATACAACAGGAATATCGACATAAATGAGTCACATGTTATGAATACAGTGCTGATTATTGGTGGTTCGTTATTAATTATTGCCATTATTGCTCATGGTATGTGGACCATTCGTAAGAATGAAAAACGCCAGCGTGAGCAAGTAGATGCTATTGCCAACAAACGGCGACAGGTGGATTCAGGGGGCTTTGATGATGATGGCGTAGGAGCGGTTCGGGTTATTGCTAGTGCTAACAAGAGCAAGACTACTGCGCCAACAAGCGGCGCCAAAGCGCGCCCCAGCGAAGCTAATAAACCAGCTCAAACCAATGAAACCACGCCGGCTGTAACTCAGTCAGCAGCCGTGGTAGCGACGGCTGCCGAGGATGCGGCTATCCCTGCGGTGGCGTCCGATACCTCGGCAATTCGTGCTACGGATGATGGATTACCTGACGAGCTGCCTTTGGCGCCGATTCGGGCTGAACATGATGATTTGTTTGCGCGAGGTCAACAGCCAGCGAGCTCGGTTGCGGACAAAGCAACAGCCGCGGTTAAAAAAACCCGAGATTCAGCGCCGGCCGAAACACCACAAAGTATGGAACTACCGTTACAACATAGTGAGCAGGAGCCGGTCCTAACTGAAGAACCAGAAGAAGTTATTGTGCTGCATGTGGTCGGTCATATTGAAGGCAGCGTGTTGTTGCAACAAATGACCGAGCTTGGATTTAAATATGGAGATTTTGATATTTTCCATCGGCACGTAGATACTGCTGGTACTGGCCCTGTGCTGTTTAGTTTGGCTAATATGTATAATCCCGGCACGTTTAACATAGACACCATAGAAACCTTTACCACAGGCGGGGTTGCCCTGTTCTTAGCGTTGCCGATAAAGAGTAATTCGATGACGGCCTTTACCATGATGCATAACGCCGCAGTCAAATTGGCAGCTGCGATCGATCAAGGCCAAGTGTTAGACGAGCACCGTAATCCGCTCACTCGTCAAGCGACACAGCACATTCATCAGCGCATTCGAGAGTTTGAACGCAAGCGCCTGATAAGTGGTAAAGCTTAAGCCAAATCAGACCAAGACAGTGAGTTATGACCAACGATTTATTTGCTGACCAAGATGCTAGCAACCAGACTAGCGCAACCCATACACAACTGCGCTATCAGCAGCTGGTGCAACTTATCATGCGTTACAATCAAGAATACTATGAGTTGGATCAGCCGAGTGTTCCTGATGCTGAGTACGATCGTCTATTTCGTGAGTTACAGCAATTAGAGGAGCTTCATCCAGAGCTAGCTAGCCCCAGTTCACCCACCCAAAAAGTAGGTGGAAAGGCCTTAACGGCTTTCACCCAAGTGACTCACGAAGTACCCATGTTAAGTTTGGATAATGCATTTGATAGCACCGAATTTATCGCTTTCGCTGAACGTGTGGCTGAACGATTAGATAGTGCAGAGGCAATCAGCTTTTGCTGCGAACCTAAACTTGATGGCGCTGCAGTAAGTATTCTATACGAGCAGGGCCAATTAGTTAGGGCCGCAACTCGTGGCGATGGTCAAACGGGTGAAGACATTACTGAAAATGTTAAAACCATACGTAATGTACCGCTGCAACTGCAAGGGGATTTTCCGCAGCGCTTAGAGGTACGTGGTGAAGTCTTTATGCCGCTAAAAGGCTTTAATTCATATAACCAGCAAGCGGCAGCTGCCAGTGAGAAAGTGTTTGCGAATCCGCGTAATGCGGCAGCTGGTAGTTTGCGGCAATTAGATTCCACTATTACGGCAAAGCGGCCACTCCATTTTTATGCCTATAGTATGGGTGTGGTCAGTGATGAGACACAACTCGCAGGCACTCACTTTGGACGATTGCAGCAACTACAGCAATGGGGTTTACCCATCAGTGATGAGATTAGAGTGGTTGCTGATGCCCATGGTGTTAGTGCTTACTATCAAGATATTTTGCAACGTCGAGCTGAATTGAGATACGAAATTGATGGGGTTGTGATCAAGGTTGATGATATTGGTCAACAACAAAATTTAGGCTTTGTATCGCGCGCACCTCGTTGGGCAATTGCATGGAAATTTCCGGCTCAAGAAGAGCTGACGCAACTGTTAGGGGTGGATTTTCAAGTCGGGCGTACTGGTGCAATAACGCCGGTAGCAAGGCTTGAGCCAGTTACCGTGGCCGGCGTAGTGGTCGCCAATGCCACCCTGCATAACGCCGATGAAATAGCTCGGCTTGATATCCATATTGGCGACACAGTGATTATTCGCCGAGCTGGTGATGTCATCCCGCAAGTGGTACAGGTGGTGTTAGATAGGCGTCCAGCCTCTGCCCAGTCAATTCAATTTCCACAGCACTGCCCGGTGTGCGGATCGCATATTGAACGTGCCGAGGGCGAAGCAGTTGCCCGTTGTACAGGTGGACTTATTTGTGCAGCACAGAGGCGTGAAGCCTTGAAACATTTTGCCTCCCGAAAAGCAATGGATATCGATGGACTAGGTGATAAGCTAATTGAGCAACTGGTTGACAAAGAGTGGGTGAAATCGCCCGCTGATTTGTACCGTTTAAATACTCGTGAATTAGCTTTCTTACCACGTATGGGAGAAAAATCGGCTGATAAAATAGTAGCCGCTATTGCCGCAAGTAAACTTACGACCTTGGCTCGATTTATTTATGCCCTTGGTATTCGAGAGGTAGGCGAGGCTACTGCGGCTAATTTAGTGGCTCACTTTGCGTCACTCGAGGCCTTGCAACAGGCTAGTTTAGAAGAGTTAGAGCAGGTTAGTGATGTTGGCCACGTGGTAGCAAACCATATTTTTCAGTTCTTTCGAGAGCCGCATAATCAAAAGGTGATTGACGAATTGCTTGAACTTGGCATTCATTGGCCGGCGGTGACTAAACTGAGTAGCAGCGAGGCTACATTGGCAGGTCATACTTACGTGCTAACTGGCACTTTGACCCAATTAACGCGTGACCAAGCTAAGCAAGCTTTGCAGGCGCGAGGAGCTAAAGTTGCGGGAAGTGTATCAGCAAAAACGACGGCAGTGATTGCAGGCGATAATGCGGGTTCAAAATTAGCCAAAGCTGAGCAACTCGGTGTGAGTATACTCAGCGAAGATGATTTAATTCAGTTAATACAGCCAGATTAACTTTGTGAGCTTAGCCGGGTGACATCAACAAACAGTTTAAGTTGTTGTCCCGGCTGAAGGTATTTACTGCGACTAATTTGGTTCCATTTTTCAATATCCTGAATACTGACATTAAAGCGCGAGGCAATGCGAGC
>JTFO01003402.1_pt1 | contig 12747 bp, 11 predicted proteins | sample 235411 | NCBI WGS metagenome assembly JTFO01 (sample SAMN03067590, study PRJNA260953) | activated sludge metagenome | biome: Sludge; feature: Wastewater; isolation source: CETP activated sludge from laboratory augmented bioreactor treating... | place: India:Gujarat | collected 2013-04
ATCAGGCTTTGCACACGACTTGTAGATAGGGAGACACGAATGACTTGTCATCATATAAACGCAAAAACAGTAGCGGGTTACGGTCTGATTTTATTGGCTGCCTTGCAGGGCCATGCGGTGGCCCAAAGCCCGGAACCCAGGCTGGATACCAGCCAGCTTTATGCGGACGTACATTTCCATGCATCCAACTATGCCATGCAGGGGATTCCTTTAAAGGAATATGCAGAAAGGTATATGGGCGGCAATTTGCAGCAGATTGTGCGCTCGACCATCATGCCTATTCCTTTGCAGCAGCGTTGGGATGGGTTCGAGCTCTATCAGGCTCAGGGCCCTGGCAATCAGATGTACGGGCCCAATTACTATATTGGCCCTAAGGCCGACCTGTATTACTACTCCTTTGTCGATGCCATGTTTGCCCGCGAGTACGAGCGGCTGCCACCCCAGTATCAGGAAAAACTGGATGTCATGATCACGGCGTTCAATCCAATGGACGTCTATGCCTCGCAACATATCAAGCGTGCGGTGCTTAGTTTTCCAGGCGTGTTTGCCGGGGTGGGCGAATTCACCATTCACAAGGAGCTGGTGTCCAGCAAACTAGCCGGTGAAACGGTAGAGCAAACCAAGGCGCCCTCCGTGCCCTTGCCTCCGGACGCGGGTGATGGCAGCAAGGTGTCGCTCTATTCCGAATCCCTGGAGTATCTGTTCAAAACGATCGAGGAAATTGGCCTGGTCGCGATTTTGCACAACGATATGTACCGGGTAGAGGTCAATTATCAGGGTGAGCTGGAGCATGCCTATCCCGATCAGGACTATGTGGAGGGTTTGAAACATGTGTGCGGACATGCACCCAAGGCCAGAGTGGTATGGGCGCATACTGGATTGGGGCGTTTTGTGAAGCCGACTCAGGATCACATTACGCGCGTAAAGAAAGTGTTGGATGCTTGCCCAAGCTGGTCTACCGATATTTCCTGGGATCTGGTGCAGGACTATATGCTTCACCCCGAACCCGGAATGCCCAGCCGCCAGGATTGGCTGAATTTCTTCAAGGAATACCAAAACCGGATTCTGTGGGGCTCGGATGTGGTGATCTTCACGCGTAACCGCTTTGAATCGACCCCTCCCACGTCTGTGACGCCGGGTGGCTTGATGTCGCCAGAGCAGTATCACGCGGACTTGTCCAAGATGCGGGACTTCCTGGGAGAACTGCCTGTGGAAGTCGGTAACAAGATTCGCTATGAAAACTATCTGGGCCTGTTCAACCGTGCCAAGTTCTCTGTAAGGGCGTGGGAGCGTGAGAATGCGGGCCTGAATATCTGGGACATTCCTACCCCTGTTCATCCTTGAAAAGGCCCTGCTGTTGAGGCTGGTCATCAGCAGCTTGCGTGCAGCGGGTAATTTGCAGGAAAGACGTGGGTTAGCAGTAGTAAGCGCAGCAGTCTGAGTCTTCCATTTGCACAAAAATGAATTATGTTCAGGCTGCTGCTAAAGCGGTGTTCTTCACAAAAGCCTTGCTATTTCAGTGCTAAGTGCCTTGAAACAGAGCGACCATAGCCATAGCCATAGCCAGAACCCAAGCCTATGTCTCTGATCCTGGCAAAAGCCAAGGTAAAGGTACAAGCAAAAAAACTGCCCCCCGAAAGTTGGATAACTATCCACACCTTCGGAGGGCAGTTTGCTATCGCACTTCAAGGCCGCCTAGATTGGCTCCTTGATTGTGCTGTCTGACGCTGGGTTTGATGCCTGCCTAGGCGTCGCTTAAACCACCTTGTTTTGCGTAGCCAGTTTGTCCAGATCTTCTTGAATCAGCTTGCGAATAGCGGTTTTCAAGAGTTTGCCGGTTGCCGTGTGGGGCAGTTCATCTACCACGATCAGCTCGTCAGGAATGCTCCATTTGGAGACTTGTTCTGTAAACAGATCAATCATGTCCTGCTTGGTGAAGGTGGCATCGTCTTGCAATTGCACCACCAGAACCGGGCGCTCGCCCCAGCGCTCATCAGGCTTGGCCACCACGGCGGCTTCCTTGATTGCCGGGTGAGCCTGAGCAATGTTTTCCAGCTCGATCGAGCTGATCCATTCACCACCGGATTTCACCACGTCTTTTGTGCGGTCCACGATCTGGATAAATCCGTCTTTATCGATGGTGACCACATCGCCTGTATTGAACCAGCCATCTTTTGTGTGGGCGGAACTGTCCTGATTGTTGAAGTAAGCGCTGGCAATCCAGGGGCCGCGCACCATCATGGCACCAAACATTTTGCCGTCGCGCGCAATGGGCTGGCCATCGTCGCCATCTACCCGGAACTCGACGCCAAAGAGCGGACGCCCTTGTTTGGCCAGCAGTTTGAGTTTTTCGTTCTCAGGCAAGGATTCGTGCTGGGGCAGCAAGGCGGCGGCCAGACCGACGGGGCTGGTTTCAGTCATGCCCCAGGCGTGGCGCACTTTTACGCCCAGCTTCTGGAAGCGGGTAATCATGACGGGTGGTGCAGATGAACCGCCAATGACCAGACGTTGCAGGCTGCTGAAGGTTTTGCCATTGGCCTGCATCCAGTCCAGCAGGCCTAGCCAGACGGTAGGTACACCGGCCGTCATGGTGACGCCTTCATTTTCAAACAAGGTGTGCAGGCTGGCGCCGTCCAGTTTTGGACCGGGCAAGACCAGTTTGGCGCCCACCATCAAGGCAGCGTAAGGCAGGCCCCAGGCGTTGACGTGGAACATGGGCACAATCGGGGTAATGGTATCGGAGGCCGACAGGCACAGGGCATCGGGCATGCTCAAGGCAAAGGCATGCAAGATGGTGGAGCGATGGCTGTAGAGCACGCCTTTGGGGTTGCCCGTGGTGCCGGAGGTGTAGCACAGGCCCGATGCCGTGTTCTCGTCAAACACCGGCCAGTCGAATTCGTCTGGTTCGTTGGCAATCAGAGTTTCGTAGCAGGTCAGATTGGGTAGCAATTCTGACTTGGGCATGTGCTCTTCGTCCGTCATGATGACCACGGCTTTGAGCTTGGATAAGGGCTCGGCCAGAGCCTCCAAAATCGGCAGGAAGCTCAGGTCAGCAAACAGGACGCTGTCGCCAGCGTGTTTAATGATGTAGCCGATTTGATCCTGAAACAGACGCGGGTTGATGGTATGACATACCAGCCCGGAGCCTGAGACGCCGTAATACAGCTCCAGGTGACGATAGCCGTTCCAGGCCAGGGTGCCTACGCGGTCTCCTTGCTGCAAGCCCATTTTCTGAAGCGCATTGGCCAGTTTTTGGCTGCGCTTGGACAGGTCTGCATAGGTGTAGCGGTGGATATGGCCTTCTACCGTTTGTGAGACAACTTCGCGGTCTGCGTGGTAGTTGGCCGCATGACGCAGTATGGATGACACTAACAGCGGGGTATTCATCATCATGCCAAGCATGGTTTTCGTCCTCCCTGGGGGTCAATCAAACAAAACTGACGGGCCTTCAGACGGTGAGTCTACGCGCAGAAAATGGACGAAACACATCGCTGACTGTCATGGCCTTCTTATGCACAGTAGCCGAAAGCTCACAAATACGTCTATGTCGACGTTTGTATTTGCTTGCGTAATCCCAAAGCCTCAGTGAAAAATTGTGTGATCATTCGGCTCTCCCGGCGTTCGGTCAGGCAATACAAGTAGGTGTCGGTGCGCACGGGATCGCCTTGAATACGAACCGCTTTGAAACGATGGTCCGGGATGAACTCTGCCTCGGACACTGTCCCCACGCCCAGTCCCCGGGCGACGGCTTCACGCAAGGCTTCCCGGCTGCCAATTTCCATGACGGCGCGGGGCCGGATATTTTCTTTTTCCAGTGCTGCTTCCAGGCAGGCGCGTGTGGTCGAGCCCGATTCCCGCTGCAGCAAGGGAGCGTCCTGTAAGGCAGCTAAAGGCACACTGTCGTGTTGGGCCAAAGGATGCGACAAGGGGGCGAACAAAATGACAGCATGGCTGGCGTAGTGTTCGGTGTGAAAGGCCGGGTCCTCGCTGGCTCCGGCCAGCACGGCAATGTCGGTGGCGTAGTCGGCCAGATCGGCCAGCACCTGTGCCGAGTTTCCCATATGAATAGAGATGTCCACGCCGGGAAACAGTCGGTGATAGGCCTCCACCATTTCAATGACATGAAAAGGGCCGACTGCGCCAATACGCAGTCGGCCTACATGTAGTTTCCCACTGTCATGCAGCAGGTTGAAGGCATCGACCTCCAGCGCGCCCAGTTGTTGCGCGACCGGCAGCAGCGCCATCCCCACCTGGGTCAGTTGGACACCTCTGCCCCGGCGATGAAACAACTCCACATCATGTTGCTGCTCCAGCCCCTGTACTTGCTTGGTCACGGTGGGTTGGGCCAATCCCAGGGCGCGGGCCCCGGCGCTGAAACTGCCATGTCGGGCAACAGCTAGAAAGGCACGTAGGCGTGCGGCAGACATATAGACTCCATCTATAGATAACTGATGTTTTGAATCTTAAATCCATAATATGAAGGCAATGTGATCTTTCTACTATGTCGGTATTCCTCCTACCAACCTTCAGGACGACTGCCATGAACAAGAACGTATTTCAGACAGCCCGCCGCTCTTTTATCGCGGCAAGTGCCGCCACCATTGTCTTTTCGGTGTTTGGAACTGCCGCCCAGGCCGCCCAGGACACTTTGACGATTGGTCTTATTCCTGCCGAAGACTCGCAGGCCATGATCGAATCGAGCAAGCAGGTGATTGAACAACTGGAGCGCGAGTCTGGCATGAAGGTCGAGCCTTTTGTGGCTACGGACTACAACGGCATTATCGAAGCCCTGCGTGCCAAGAAGCTGGACGTGGCTTATCTGGGTCCGTTTTCCTACGTGCTGGCCAGCTCGGTGGCGGATGTAGAAGCCTTCGCAGTCGCTGTTACCAAGAAAACAGGTAAAAGCGCCTACAAGAGCTTGATTGTGGTGCGTGCCGATAGCGGGATTGACACGGTGGATCAGTTGAAAGATCGCACCTTCGCCTTTGTAGACCCTAGCTCGACGTCCGGCCATCTGTTCCCTAAAGCCGGTCTGGAAAACGATGGTTACAAGCCTGAAGAGCTGTTCTCCCGTGTGGTGTTCTCCGGTTCGCACGATGCCAGCTTGCTGGCGGTAGCCAACAAGAAAGTGGATGCTGCTGCTGTGGCCGACCGCATTTACGCCAGCGCGATTTCCAAGGGCCAATTGGCTCAGAATGATTTGAAAGTGGTGTGGTCTTCCAACGATATTCCCGAGTCGCCCATGGTCTGGCGCAAGGATCTGGACCCCAGTGTGAAAGAGAAAGTGGCCAAGGCCTTGGCCAACATCAAAGATGTACCTTGGGGTGATCAGGGCATGTTGAATGGTTTTCAGGCGACTGACGATGCTGCTTACAACGTAGTGCGTGATACCGCCAAGGTGCTGAACCTGGATCTGCGGAGCATGAAATGATCCGTTTGCGTGGCCTGAACAAAAGCTATGGCTCCAATGATGTCCTGTGCGGTGTGGACATGGATGCACAAGCCGGTGAGTTTCTGGTTGTGCTGGGTCAGTCCGGAGCGGGCAAGTCCACCTTGCTGCGCTGCATGAACCGGCTGGCGCAGGCCGATACAGGAGAGATGTCGGTGGCTGGTATTGATGCCATGTCGGCTCAGGATACTCGGGCCTTGCGTCGCCAGGTTGCCATGATTTTCCAGCATCACGATGTGGTGCCTCGTTTGTCAGTGCTGCGCAATGTATTGACCGGGCGTTTGGGGGCGGTTCCCGTGTGGAGCTCGATCCTGCAACTGTTCAGCCGTGCTGATATTGCCTTGGCCAAAGAGTGTCTGGAGCGGGTGGGGCTGGCGCATAAAGCCCAGGCCCGCACGGATTCCTTGTCGGGTGGCCAGCGTCAGCGTGTGGGCATTGCCCGTGCCCTGGCGCAGCGTCCCCGCATCATTCTGGCTGATGAACCGGTTGCCAGCCTGGACCCCAAAACAGCCCGTCTGGTGATGCGTTATTTGCACGACGCCAGTCGGGAACTGGGTATTACCGTGGTGTGCAACCTGCATCAGGTCGATTACGCCCGTGAGTTTGCCGACCGTATTGTGGGCCTGGCCCATGGTCAGGTGGTTTATAACGGCGCTCCTGATCTGATGACGGAAGATGATCTGACCCGTATCTATCCTGGACCGGAGCCAGGGCAGGGCGGTGCGCACTCCCAAGAGGCAAATGAGGCCGCGGCCTCCTTCCTGAACGAACCACTGGCCATTGCGACCAAGGGAGCCTGATCATGGAACATAAATATTCCTGGGTCATGTCCACGCCTACGAGTGTTAAAAGCTGGGTCACTACGGCTGTGTTGGTCGCGGCGATTGTCGTGGGGCTGCAATGGAGTGCGCAAGGCGCACAGTTAAGCGCCGCCGAGTTTGCGGCTGGCCTGCCGCAGATTGCTGACTTTTTAAGCCGCACCTTCCCGCCCGACTGGAGCATTTTGGGCAGTCTGGTCCCGCCTGCTATCGAGACGATTCAGATCGCGATTTGGGGCACGGTACTAGGTGTGCTGGGAGCCGTTCCGGTGTCGTTTCTGGCGGCCCGTAACTTGAATGTCAACCGTTATCTGTACAGTTTTACCCGTCAAAGCCTGAACGTGATACGCAGTATCAACGAACTTATCCTGGCTTTGGTGTTTGTGGCTGCGGTGGGGCTTGGGCCTTTCCCGGGTGTGCTGGCTCTGGCTGTGCACGGTGTGGGGATGCTGGGCAAGTTTTTTGCGGAAAGCATAGAAGAGATTGACCAAGGTCCGCTGGATGCCTTGCGCGCTACTGGTGCCCGTCCCTTGCAAGTGATTGTGTTCGGGGTGTTGCCTCAGGTGATTACGGCCTGGATTGCGGTGATTCTGTATCGTTTTGAGGTCAATCTGCGTTCGGCCACCGTGCTGGGCATGGTGGGGGCCGGTGGTTTGGGCTTTGAGCTGGTCAGCAGCCTGAAACTGTTCAAGTATCAGGAAACCGCAACCTGCATCGTGGTCATTACGGTGATGGTAGTAGTGGCTGACCTGATTTCCAATCGCCTGCGCGAGGCTATTCGCAACAACGGCCGCGATTGATCGCCGTTTTTATTCGAGATTCTTATGTGGCATTTTTTCAATCCCGTTCAGATTGATGCTGGCAATGGTGCGTTCGAGCGTTTGCCTGAACGCTTGGGCGGCCGCCGGGCTATTCTGATTGCCTTTCCGCAGGCTCGGGAGCTGGGGCAGTGCGAGCGCCTGCAAGCCTTGTTGGGTGAGCAACTGGTTGCGATTGAAACCGATATTCAACCGAATCCGGATGTGTCCTGGTTGGCGCCGTTGTACGAGCGTCTGTGGCGTGACTACCCTGAGGCTGAGTGCATTATCGCCTTGGGAGGCGGCAGTGTGATTGATTGCGCCAAAGCCATGTTGACCAGCACCCCTTCGGGAACGTTTGCCGAACTGCTCGACTGCTTGTCGGGCAACACCAGCCTGAGCCAGCCTCCAGGGCGGGTGCGCAGCCTGATTGCCGTGCCCACCACGGCAGGAACCGGGAGCGAAGTGACCCCCTGGGCAACCATTTGGGATAAGGGGCAGGGGCGCAAGTACTCTCTGCACCTGCCCTGGACCTGGCCTCAGGCCGCGATTATTGATCCGGCCTTGATGTGCAGCCTGCCCGCTGGCGCTACTTTGGCCAGTGGTCTGGATGCCTTGTCGCATGCGCTGGAGTCCTTATGGAACGTGAATCGCAATCCCGTGTCGGCCAGCCTGGCGGTATCGGCAGCACGACAAGTGATCAGCAGTTTGCCTTTGTTGATGCAGGATCTGTCCAACCTGGAGCTGCGTGCTCAATTGGCTGTGGCAGCAGCGATGGCGGGCCTGGCTTTTTCCAATACCAAGACAGCTCTGGCGCACTCCCTGTCCTATGACCTGACTCTGGAGCAAGGCTTGCCACACGGCATTGCCTGCTCCTTTAGCTTGCCGCACGTCATGCAGATGGCCTTGGGCCAGGATGAACAGCTGGATCAGTTTTTATTGTCGATTTTTGACGCTCGCAACGGACCACAAGCCGTCTCGGCCTTGAGTGGTTTTTTGCAAAGTCTGGGGGTCAGCATTGATCCGGCCAGCTACGGGGTATCGCCCGAACAGTGGCAACAGCGCATTGCCCAGGCACTGCAAGGACCACGCGGACGTAATTTTATTGGTGCACATGCTCTGGATGCAGTGCAGGTATAAATCGGTTTTTAAGCCGGCTTGTTTTTAGGACTGAAGGTTGCAAACAATGACTCAGAATTTCAATGCGCTCAATACGCTGATGTCGGACAAGGTCGAAGCTGTCATTTTTGACTGGGCAGGCACGCTGGTCGATTTCAGCTCCTTGGCACCGACGCAGATTTTTGTAGATGCCTTTGCCACATTTGGCATTCAAATCAGCCTGGAGCAGGCCCGTGGTCCGATGGGTTTGTCCAAGCGTGATCACATCCGTACCTTGCTGGCCACCGAGTCGATTCAGAATCAGTGGCTGGCTCAGTTCGATCGTGCGTCTACCGATGCCGACATTGACGCCATTTATGAGCGTTTTATGCCTATGCAGATCGAGAAGGTAGCGGAATACTCGGCCCCGATTGAGGGTGCGGCTGCTGTGCTGGAAGAGTTACGTGCCAAGGGTATCAAAATTGGTTCTTGCTCCGGCTATCCGCGTCAGGTGCTGGATGTCTTGTTGCCCGCCGCTGCCAGCCAGGGCATTGCGCCGGACTGCATTATTGCCGGTGATGAGTTGCCTGCTGGTGGCCGACCTGGCCCCTTCATGGCACTGGCCAATGTGTTGGCTTTGGGGGCGGGCGATGTGCGTCGCTGCATCAAAGTGGACGATACCGTGCCGGGTATTGAAGAAGGCCGCCGCGCCGGTATGTGGACGGTAGGGTTGAGCCTGTCGGGCAATGAAGTGGGGCTGTCCCTGGAGGAACTGGCCCAAACGGATCCGGCAGCGGTACAAGCGCGGGTGGAGCGTGCCAGCGAACGTTTGCGTCAGTCGGGTGCTCATTACGTGATTGAAACCGTGGCCGATTTCCCGGCTGTGGTGCAGGCGATCCAGGCACGTCTGGCACAAGGCGAGACACCCTGATTCTGTGGGGGCATTGAATCAGGACTGGTAAGAAGGGCGGGGCGACAAGCCCCGCCCTTTTTGTTGTCTGCTTGTTGTTCAGGCAACGGTACTGGCGACGGGCAGGGCGCTTTGATGATGAGCGATTGCATCAAAAAAGGCAGCGACCAAGCGAGATTCCCGACGCTCGTGCAAACAGCAGACGTGGATCTGCGTCCAGACCGGCTCGTTTTGAATACGCACCACACGCAAGCGCGGGTCTGGCACGTATTCGGATTCGGAGACCGTGCCCACTCCCAGGCCGCGAATAACCGATTCGCGCAGGGCTTCGCGGCTGCCGATTTCCATGGCCACATCTACCTTGATCTTGCGTTCGTGTAAGGCGTCTTCCAGTGCCTTGCGCGTTGTTGAACCTTCTTCGCGCATCAGCAAGGGCTCACCGGCTAGCTCCTCCAGTGCAATGCTATTGCGTCGGGCGAAAGGGTGGTCTTGGCGCACAAAGGCGATGACCGGGTAGCGAGCGTAAGGTTGCATGTAATAGCGGCGCTGTGGCTGGCAACTGGCAACCACGCCAACATCGCAGATGTATTGATCCAGATCGTCCAGTACCAATTCCGAGTTGCCCAGTTTGACGGACTGCTTGATGCGCGGATATACCGCATGAAAGGATGCGATCAGCTCGGTGACGTGATAGGGGCTGACGGCACCCAGCTTCAAGGTGCCGTAATGCAGTTTGCCACTGCCATCGAGCATCTGGCGCATGTCGGATTCCAACGAGATCATGCGCCTGGCCATGGGCAGCATTTCCAGCCCCAGGGTAGAGAGCTCGACGCGTCGGCCGCGGCGGTGAAACAGCTCGGCCCCATAGTCGCGTTCAATGATTTGAATTTGTGAACTAAGCGTGGTGTGGCTCATGTTCAAGGCCCGCGCGGCGGCTGAAAAGCCGCCGTGCTGGGCCACCATGACGAAGGCCCGTAATTGGTTGAGCGTCATCGTACTTCTCTAACAGTGCTTTCCGGAACGGACCTTGACATTGTGCCTGGGCAGTATGACTAGCGTGCGACACCCATGGCCGGATCGCTGATGCCATCCCGGCCAGTTTCCAGGCGACCGGCAAAGCGGCGCTCGAAGGACTCACCCATGGTGGCGGTGAAGTCGTACCAGTTGCCCGAGACTTCCAGCGACCAGCGTGCATCCATTTGCATGCCCGGATCAACGGTGTAGACCCAGGGGCCATCCTCGCGATAGGCGTTGGCGCTCACCGTGACGGTCGCGGCCTGATCCCCCATATTCATGATGGTCAAGGACACGGCATTGGCCTGGGGCTCGTAGCACACACGCACTTCTGGTTTGGGGCCTTGGCGCAGCGCGTGGATGTTGCCCTTGAAGTGGCGATGGTAGCCGTTTGGCCCCAACACCCACAGGCTGTAGTTGCCCTTGTGATCCGCATGGACGGTCCAGGCGTCCGAGATGATCTTGTTGGCCTCCACCGTAAAGCGTCGTGGATAGTCCGAGAGTTGCAGCTCGTCGTACACATGGAACACGGTGCCTTGCGTGCCGGTATTGCTGAACGTTAACCAGACCTGCTCTTTGTCCAGGTCCACATTGGCGCTGGTGTGCAATTGGTAGGGCAGGGCGCGTGAAGGGCGCAGCATTAAGTCCTGGCTGGGCATGGGCTCTGTGCCCACAGGGGGCATGGGCACCTTGCCTGCACCGGCTTGCTGGCTCAAGGTTGCGTCTGCCTGTTCGCGCGTCGGTGCTGGACTCAAGGCGGGTTTGGAGGCATTGGGCGATTTGAAATCAAAGCAGGAACGCATATCGCCGAATACGGCGCGGCGCCAGGGGCTGATATTGGGTTCTTGCACACCAAAGCGTTGCTCCAGAAAGCGCAGTACCGAGGTGTGGTCAAACTGTTGGGAGTTGACCCAGCCACCCACGCTCCACGGGGAAATAATCAGGGTGGGCAGACGTGGGCCGGCCCCGAAAGGGCGGCCATCGGGTGCTACCTTGCGCGAGTCCCCGTCAGGGGCAGGCATGGTGTAGTACTCATTGGAGACATCTACCGTGGACTTGCCTTCCAATGAGCCATCTCGATTGCGCCACGGAGGGGCAGGAGGGGGCATGTGGTCAAAGAAGCAGTCGTTCTCGTCGTAGTTCACGATCAGGACGGTCTTGCTCCAGATCTCGGGCTTTTCGGTCAGAATGTTCAGCAGTCGCTCCAGATACCAGGCGCCCTGGCCGGGCACACCCATGCTGGGGTGTTCACTGTAGGGGCCGGGGGCCACAATCCAACTGACCTGTGGCAATTGGCCCATGTTGATGTCATCGGCAATGGCTTGCAAAAACCCGCCGTCAGGCATGGTGTTGCCAAAACCCTTGTACAAGGGGGAGAGAGCTTCCATTTGAGGGGAGTATTCGGCATCAGGAGAGCCTAGTGCGGCCAGGTCCTCATTCACCTTGCGGTAGGATGCAAAGGCCACGAGCTGGTTGTTATTGCTGTTGTTGCCGGGGCGGTTGTACACCTTCCAGCGCACACCGGCCTCTTGCAGACGCTCTGGGTATGTCGTCCAATCCAGACCATCGTCGGACGGGCCCAGGCGACCCCAGTTGGAGTTGGTCACGCAGGCGCGATCAATCAGATTGGCCCCGTTACTGCCACTCCACAAGAACATGCGGTTGGTGAAGGTGCCGGTATTGATAGAGGTGTGGTAGGCGTCGCAAATAGTAAAGGCATTAGCCAGTGACCAATGAAAGGGCAAGTCGGACTCTTTCAGGTAGCCCATAGCGACGTTGGTGTACTTGGCTTTGGGCCAGTTTGCCATGCGACCGCCATCCCAGGCCTCCTGCTGGTCGTTCCAGTCGTGTGCGCCGCCAACACGCAAGGCATTGCCTTTGGTCGCATCCAGGTAGTAGGGCTGCACCATGCCATTGGTGCCTTGCTGACGCCAGACCGATTCGCCCGATGCCATCGGGATGGTGATACGGTCGCTGAAACCGCGCACGCCTGGCATGGTGCCGTAGTAGTGATCAAAAGAGCGGTTTTCCTGCATCAGGATAATGACGTGCTCGACGTCATTAATCGTTCCCGTGGCGTTATTGGCGGGGATAGCCAGCGCCTTTTGAATAGCAGGCGGAAAGGGGCCCAAAGCGGCCGCACTGGCAGCCAGTCGCAGAAAATTACGGCGATTGATGTGAGTCATGGGGAAAGCCTTGTCGATAAGTGGTTGGAGTGGAGCCAGGCAAGGACATCTGTCGTGCCGGGCTGCCATGCGCTTAAGGTGCGCAGTCCAATTGCGAGTTCGGGGTGGGCGGCGTGCCAAGGTCCGTGCCTTGCTCCCCTTGAGAGCCCGTGGCCGGGGGCGTCACAATAGGCACCTGCTCGCTGCTCGAGCCTCCTGTGCCGGGCGGGGGTTCGGCAGCGCTGGATCCTCCGTCACTGCAGGCGCTCAATAGCAAAGCAGTCATGCCGATGGCCAGGGCACTGCGTACAGCGCGTAAATCAAGAACGTTCATGGTGGCCTCGCTTAGTGTGTGCTCAGGCTGGACAGGGGTTTCTTGGACCAGTAGATCGAGCTCAGCTCCTGATCGCTCAGAACACGGTTCCACATGGCCAGGTCACCAAACATTTGCTGGGTGGGCGGGGCAGTCGAGCATTTGCCGACGGTATAGGGAGGT
>JTFO01023162.1_pt1 | contig 12719 bp, 11 predicted proteins | sample 235411 | NCBI WGS metagenome assembly JTFO01 (sample SAMN03067590, study PRJNA260953) | activated sludge metagenome | biome: Sludge; feature: Wastewater; isolation source: CETP activated sludge from laboratory augmented bioreactor treating... | place: India:Gujarat | collected 2013-04
TATCTTTTTAAAACTTACCCTGAAACATTAAATTATTGGCTTCCTTACCTTACGGGAATGGCTGCTAAATTATTAATTGTTGATTTTGTAAGTAAAGATAATGCCTCACTTCCTAAAGATGAAATTATTGAAGCTTACAAATCAAATGATAAAGAAAAAATGAAAAACATTTTTATTGTACTTAAATTAGATAAAGAAAGAATTGAAGAGTTAAATAGAAAGTAAGCATATAAAAAGAAGAAGCCCACATAAGTGGGCTTTTTTTGTGCTGATGTTTTAGATTAAGTTTTTAAGTGATACATAATCTGTTTTACCTGAACCTAAGACTGGAATTTCAGAGATAAACCTAATATCTTTTGGAACAAATAATTCAGAGTAACCAAGTTCTTTTGCAATACGGCTAATGTTTTCTTTTTTAAGTTCTGGATTTGTTGTGAACAATACTAAACTTTCACCTTTATCTTTATCAGCCTTTGAAACACAAGCATATTGAAAATCAACATTAGCATTTTGAGAAATTTTCTCTACTAAGTCTAATGGAATCATTTCACCAGCAACTTTAATAATACGTTTAGTGCGACCTTTAATAAATACAAAGCCATCTTTATCAATATTCACAATGTCACCAGTATTATACCAGCCATCACCAGCCTCACTTTTTGCTTTAACAATTCCTGGGGTGTTATGAATAAGATAGCCATTCATAAGATTAGGGCCTTTAACATGTAGTTCACCACCTTCTTCAACACCAGCAATTGGAATAATTTTGGATTCAATATTTGGTAGTAATTTACCTACACTACCTTCTTTATAAAAAGCAGGAGTATTAACAGATAATACAGGAGCACATTCAGTAGCACCGTAACCTTCAAAAATACGAATACCAAATTTGTTAAACCACATATTTTTAACTTCTTCATTTAATTTTTCAGCACCAGCAACAACATAACGCATTCTATGGAAATCCATATTATCAGCATTTTTACCATATTGTGCTAAGAAAGTGTTTGTGCCAAATAAAACAGTAGCACTTTTATCGTAAGCAATTTCTGGAATAATACGATAGTGTAATGGAGAAGGGTAAAGAATAATTGGTGTGCCTGTCAATAAAGGAAGTAATGTGCCACCAGTTAAACCAAAACTATGGAATAAAGGTAAAACGTTTAATACTTTATCTTCTGGTGTTAGATCAATAACAGTTTTACATTGATCCACATTGGAAAGAAGTGATTTGTGAGATAACACAACACCTTTAGGTACACTTTCAGAACCAGATGTAAATAGAATTACAGCAGTGTCATCAGAGTTTTGTGTTTTGGTGAAATGTTGTGGAAATCTTACTGCATATAACATGAGCCATAATTTATCAGCCAAAGTCATATTAGCTTTAACATCTTCTAAATATACAAAGTTAACATTTTTTAATTCTGCTAGTGCAGGTGCAAGTTTATCTTTCATCATTTCAATAAACTTTTTGCTTGTCACAATAGTTTTGATGTTTGCTGTTTCACATGCCAATTGTAAGCCCTTTTCGCCCAAGGTATAGTTGAGCATTGCTGGATTACGATTAAAGATGTTAAGTCCCAAAATTAAAGCAGGAGTGACAGCCACATTAGGTAGTAATACACCAACATTCTCTTTTTCATCAGTTACTTTACTAATGGCTTTACCTAAACCTAAAATACGCACAAGAAGATCTTTATAGGTTAAAGCAGGAACAGAAGAGTCTTCTAACTGATCTTTATCAGTAAGAATTGAATAGTCTTTACCATAAAGATTCATTGTGTTTAAAAATCGTTTATATAAAGTATCTTTTGGTTGTGCTAAGAACATTGTTTCTTGCATAATTTCACGCATTTGTTCAGAAGATTTTTTACGCTTTTGTTTAACAGTTAAACCTTCATTTTGATCTATTTGAATATGCTGAACAGGAAAAATATTGATCGTAATTGGGTGAAATAATTTACGAGGTAATTTATGTTTACGACTAAACTTAGTATATACTGCACCTTCAAGCCTAATAGGAACAATATCTGAATCTGTTTTATAAGCAATAAAACTTGTACCATTATAAATTTTCATTAAATTACCAGTTGTAGTAATCCTACCTTCTGGAAAAATAACAACTGATTCACCTTGATTTAATAATTTAGAAATTGTCTTTAATGCCATAGGCTTAGTTGTGTCCACCGCCACATAATTAATGAAAGACAATAAGAACTTGAAGAAGGGATTTTTTAAAACAGTTGTATGCACTACGAAAGTGGTCTTAAATGGCAAGTAAATAGCCAATAGCAAACCATCTAAGAAACTTTGGTGATTAGAAATGATTAACTTCTTGCCTTCTTTATAATTTGAAATGTCATTAACTTTAACTTTATAGAAAAAATTAAATAATACTTTTAATAAACTTTTCATAAATTCTCCTGTGACTATATTTATGGTTATGACTAATATAATAGTTATAAAATTAAAAGTCAAGTGGTTAATTAATATTGACTTTTATCTTGTTGTGATTATATAATTAGTTATAAGGTGTATTCCTCCAGGAGAGATAATGAATATAATGTATGGCACACAACTTCCAGAACACTGGATAAAAATCGCACAAGTTTTTGAAGCATTAGGTAATGAGCATAGACAAAAGATACTGTTACTATTTGAGCGAGATGAAGTATTAACAATCAAAGATATTGTTCGTGTTTCTGTTATTAAGAGAAGCACAATTGTTCATCATTTAAAAATTTTAGAAGATGCTGGAGTGTTAATTTCATTTAAAGATGGAAAATTTACAAAATATAAAGTTAATAAAGATATAGTGTTAGATAGTTGTGATAAATTAACAGATTATATTAAAAATTATATGTAAAAAATAAAAACACATAGTAAGTCAATAATTAATCAATTTTGAATTTTTTATTTTCATTAGTGATTGCAATTTTAACAGTTTTAGATTGCATTATTATTTTTTTCTTGCGTTTAGGTTTTTCTTCTGCTGTTTTATCTTTTATAACAGGTTGATTAATAGAATTAAGATTATAGTCATTTAAATCAATATTGTGTGTTTTACAATATTTTCTGACTCTATGAACAGAAATACCCACTTTTTTAGCAAGGGAACTATAATTTAAAGGAGTTTTTTCTTCTAAGGCTTTAAGAAGTTCTCCTTTAATACTTTTCTTTTCTTTAAAGATACTTTTATCAAGTGTTTGAGTGTTTTTAGTGGTAGTCATAATATTAATGTTTAATTCTGTATTATATAAAAAAGTTACAAAAAATCAATTTCTTGTTTTTTAATAGCATACTCTAAAAGGTCTATGTCACCATCTAAAATATGAACATCTAAAAAGCGATTAAGTAAATCTCTTTCAATTTTATATTCGGATTCAAATGTTTCAATCGCTAAATCTAAATTTACAGAAAAGAACTCTTTCAAAACTCTATATTTTTTAAGTTTTTTATGAATTCTTTTTTCAACAATAAATTGATTAAAAACAGGCAAAGCAAATACTATCTCATAATCATTTAATACGCCAGTAGATGAAAGACTTTTTGCTCTTTCTAGTGGATTCTTTTTAGTTCTTCCAATTTTTAAAAGATGATTATCTTTTGTTTTTGCAATATATACCCATCCTTTTTTTTGATATAAATATTTTTTTAAAGGTTCAATATCTTTATCTTGTAAAGGAAGGTTAAAATTTTCATCAAAAAGTAGATCGTTATTTTGCATATTTACTCTAAGTTACCTTTTAATTTAACTAAAAACATCATAGCCTGCATAGGAGTCATTTGATTAACATCAACATCTTTAAGATTTTGTATTGTTTCATTATAATTTCCAGTGCTATTTTTGTCTGATGAATGTTCTGTATTTTCTAATTCATTTAATTTGTTTTTTGCATTATAAAGAACCTGATGGTTAACGCCTGCTAATTTAGCCACATGTAAGCCATAACTTTTATTTGCTGGTCCTTTTTCAATCAAATGAGTAAAGATAATACTATCACCACTATCAATAGCAGACACATGATAATTTTCCATATTATCATAAAGTTTTGGTAGTTTGGTTAGTTCGAGATAATGAGTTGCAAACAAAGTATATGCTTTGGTTGTATTACCTAAATATTCAGCCACACTCCATGCTAATGATAAACCATCATAAGTTGCAGTGCCTCGGCCTAATTCATCTAATAAGATGAGACTTTTGTTGGTGGCATTATTTAAAATATAAGCAGTTTCTGTCATTTCCACCATAAATGTAGAACGTCCACTAGCAATATCATCATTTGCACCAATCCTAGTATAAATAGCATCAATATCACCAATGTTGAATTTTTTAGCGGGAACATAAGAACCAATATGAGCCATAATTGCTAAAATAGCCAATTGTCGCATAACAGTAGATTTACCACCCATATTAGGACCTGTAATAATGGCAAGATTAGAATGTTGATTTACTTCTATGCTATTCGGTACAAAGTTATCCTGGAACAATTCAATAACAGGGTGTCTTGCTTGAATCATTTCAATTTTATTCTCATCATTAAACTCTGGTCTAGAATAATTATAATTATCAGCCATATCTGCAAATGCTGATAACACATCCCATTCGGCTAAAATTTTGGCTTGTTTTTGTAAGATAGGAACATAAGGTTGTAATTTATCTAATAGTTGTTCAAATAAAAACTTTTCTCTTGCAAGAGATTTGTCTTTTGCAGACAAGGATTTTTCTTCATATTCTTTTAACTCTTTTGTAATAAATCTTTCCGCATTTTTAAGGGTTTGTTTTCTTTGGTAATGTTCTGGAATTTTATTTAAGTGAGAGTTTGAAATAGAAATAAAGAATCCTTGAGCATTATTATATTCCACTTTTAAGTTAGGAATATTAGTTCTAATTTTTTCTTGAATTTCAAATTCTTTTAAAAATTGAGAGTGACCACTTTGTAGTTTTCTGCATTCATCAAGTTCAGTATCTAAACCATCTGCAATAACATCGCCATCTCTAATCCAAACAGAGGGTTCTTCTTTTAAATATTTTTCTAAAAGTTTATTGATCGCATCACTTGGCGTAGCATGACTAAAAAATCCTTTTAAATGTGCTGGCATTTTTTCAGCCCAAGCAATAAGTTTAGGCATACCACGTAATGTATCTCTAAGGCTTGATAGTTCTCTTGGTTTCACTGTCCTTAAAGATATTCGTGTACTAATTCTTTCTAAGTCACACCATTCTTGTGCAATATTTTTCCAAGAAAGATATGGTTTATGTTCACCCTTTAAATAATCAACTCTATCTAAGCGAGAGTTGATAAGATCTTTATCTCTAACAGGATAGTTTAACCATTCTTTAAGCATACGTGAACCCATAGGAGTTGCACATTGGTCAATGACACTCCATAAAGTATGTTTGTTATTACCAGAACATAGTTCTAAGTGTTTTTTACTATTGTGGTCAATTTGAATAAAGTCTGAATCTTTCATCCATTTAATATTTTGGATATGTCTAATTTCAGAACATTGTGTTTCTTTTAAATAATTAATAATCGTGGAAATGACACAAGAGATATTATTATCTAATAAGCCATAACGATGTATATATTGTTCGCCAAATAGTTCTGTAAGGTTTTTATTGGATAAAATAGGGTCAAATTCCCATTCTGGTATTTTTCTAATAGAAATACTTTCAGGAAAACTAAAATAATCTTCTTGCTTTTCAGAAATTATTATTTCTGATGGATTAATTTTTAAGATTTCATCATAATATTGAGTAAAAGGAATCTTATTGCACCAAATTTCACCAGAAGCAAAGTTTATCCATGATAGTTCAATATTGTTTCCTCTTTTATATAAAGAAACTAAATACTTTGTATCTTTATCATCTAAAACAGAGTTATCAAGAACTGTACCAGGTGTTACGATTCTAGTAACCTTTCTTTCCATTAATTTACTATTTTCTTCACTAGGAAATTGCTCACAAATAACAACAGATTGCCCTTTATTGATAGCCTTGTTAATATAAGTATCAACAGCATGAAATGGAACACCTGCCATATCAATAGGTCTATCACCAGAAGCACCTCTTTTGGTGAGTGTAATCCCTAGTATTTTAGATGCAATAATAGCATCTTCAAAAAATAATTCATAAAAATCACCCATTCTATAAAATACAAGTTTATCTAAGTGTTGTTTTTTAACATGCAAAAATGCTTGTATCATTGGAGTGTGTTTTGCTATTTCGTCATCACTAAACATTCAGTTACCTTTAAAATATCTTGGCATTATACACGAATAAGCAAACTTTATCAATTTAAAAAAGTGTAATTTTATTTGATGTTTTAAAAAAATATTCTATACTTTTTCAAACGAGAGAAAAACATGCCAAATTTAAAGGATTATTATGAAAAAAAATAAGATAATTTCATTATTGTTCAGTGCAGTAGGATTGTTAGGATTTAGTAATGTGTATGCACAAGAAGATTCTATGACATTTAAAAGATATACTAATTGTGCTGATTGTAGAGAATATATTTATGCAGATGGTAGAATAGAAGGAAATACTCCTTTAAAATTTGCTGCATTTATTAAGCCAGAAGATAAAGGTAAAACGGTTTTCTTTAATAGTTTAGGTGGTAGTTTAGATGGGGGTATTAAATTAGGTGAATTGATTAGAGAAAATCAAATGCACACTTATTTAGGTAATGAATACTACACAATTAATGAGTATGGTGAAAAAGAGTTAGTAAATAAAGATCCAAAGTGCCACTCTTCTTGCGCATATGCATTTTTGGGGGGTGTGGCTCGTAGAACAGAGCCTGATTCTAAATATGGAATACATAATTTTAGAAATAGAAATAACTCCAATAATTATTTACAAGAAAAATTAGTAGATATGCATATAGAAGATTATTTAAGAAAGATGGGTGTTGATAGAGATTATCTTTATTTAACAAAGTCTTATGAAAATGAAGATGTTTATATTATGCCAATGAGTGCAAGAGAAAGTTTAATTGTGGATAATCTTGTAGTGCCAGAAAAGTCATGGAAGTTAGAATATAATGCATTAGTAAATATTGTGAATGTTAAAAATGGTTTTGTTGAAGTAAATATTAAACAATTAGAACCAGGTGCTTATGTTTTAACATACATTTACACTATAAATAATGAATCATTTATACCTAAAAATGTTGATAGTCTTTTTCAATCTAATACTTTATTAAACTTGAAAATTGATAGAACTAATTTTGTATTAATACCTAATGAAAATTGGAAAAGAATAGGTAAAAATATTTATGAAGAAACATACAATTTAAGTAAACCACTTTTAATGCAAATGTCTAAGGCACAACACATTACTTTAATCCCACAAACAACAAATGAATTAGTGAATGATGAGGTTTCTTTAAGTAGTGAGGGTATTAATAATATAGGTAGATTTATACAAAGAAACCCATAATTTTCATCATGGGCATTTGACAGATAGATAAAAATCTATTCAACTTTATTCTTTGAAGAATAAAGTTGATATTATCATTAGGTCAATATGCAAAGCATTTAGGAGTTAGTTTATCCACTATCTATCGTTGGTTAAAGGCGGGGGAAAATAAATTGACATAGAATATAATAATGTGCTTTTATTCGCATTATGAATAAAAGCACGTGTAGTAATTGAAAATTCTAAAAACCAAGGAGTTTTCAAAGGCTTATTTTTAATAAAATAGTAAAATATTTATATTTTACTAAACCTAAGTAACTAGGTTTATGATGCCCTGTAGTTTAAGGCGATTAAAGGGAATAGATTTGAATAAATTTATTTTAATTTAAAGTTACGGTTTCTGGTGATTTTAAGAGATAGATTAAAAGTTGAATTCTATCTCTTTTTCTTTTTCCTTCTCTTTATAAGGCTCTTTCTTTAATAAAATATCTGCTTTGGATTGTAAATTATCTAAAGTAGATGTTTTATTCTGTTCTTCAATGTGATTCATTGCTTTTTTTCTTTTCACTGGTTTATCCCAAATGTATTCTGTAGGATAACCATATTCATTTTGTCCTTTATCACCTTTAGCTAACAATAGAAAAAGAAAATATGCATAATTTATAATTGGAATTGTAAATACTAACAAACTCCAAGAGCTAAGGCTAAGATCTTTCCCTCGCCTAATTAACAGTGAAAAACCTGGAATAAGTAAAAACAGAAGAGCTAATGGAAAAGATAACCCAATAATTATGCTAATAGCATAAAAAATCATAAACTCTTTTCTTGATGCCCTTGATGTTGTATTGGAAAAGTTACTAATGCTATGTTTAAAGTATTTTAATGTTTTTTTCAAAAAATTCATAATCAGTCCTATTTTCTTTATAGTAGCTTTTATTTATCAAAAAATCAATAATGATATTATACCATAAATCTATTTTTTAGACAGAATAAATTATGAAATTAATGCTATTAATATATTAATTTACTGTTATAATTATAGGGTTGGTTAAATTAACTTAAAATAAAGGTAAGGATATGAGTAAGTCTAAATTAGAAAAAGTAACACCTATTCAAATAGAGGGTAATAGTAGTTCTGTAACAACATCAAAAGTTTTTGAGGTTATTCCTTTTTCAAATTTCTCTGATAATAAAACACCTTATTTTAATCCAGAAGATTTTTACATTATGCGCTCAAAGGAAGTTTCTGTGCATAAAATATTCAAAGTGGGTAATAAGAATGAAGTAATTAAATCTTTTAAAAAAGAAAGTGTACCTTCTAATTGGTCATTAATAAGTAAAGAAGATTTTGATGAGCAATTAGAGAAAGGTATTCCTGTTAAAGATAATAAAAGTGAAAAGCGCTTTATTACAGAATCTGATTATCAAAAAATTACTACTGATAGAGATGAGTTAGAAAAATTCACAAGAAATTTTCATGAAATGAGTAATTCACAAAAAGCTCTAGAATCTGGCGAAGGATTAAGAATGGTTGAGTATTTCAATCATCACTTGGCTATTACAGTATTAAAATTAGAAGATGGTTCATTAATTTCATCTGGTTTTTATGTTGATGTTTCTTCTAGTAAATACAACTTGGAATTGGCTGCTGAAAAAATATTAATTAATGATCAGGTTGAAGTTTTGGTGGATTACTGGAGGCCATATAGAGATAATTTTGTAAATAAAAAAGAAGTAAAGAATTTGAATAAAATTATAGATTCAGTTCCATATTACAATCAAAATGAAGAAGGTAATTTATCAGAAATTAAAGTGGTTTACTATCCTACTAATGAACAATTAGAAAGACTATTAAACTTTAATTATAAGAATAATAAAGATAATAGAGATTTATACGAGTGGATTTTAGAGCCATCAAATGAATTAGTAAAGAACTCTACTAATAAATATAGTAATTCTGAAAAAATCGCTGCTTTTGGTATGGGATTAATAGATGTAGAAGTTGCACCATCTCTTGATGAAGATGATGTTAGTAATAAATTTAAAATGTAAAAATAAGGGTTTAAAATAATGGAAGATTTAGTAATAATTATACATGGTTCAGAAAACTCACTAGATAGAGATGCTTACATAGTTGTGCCTGAAGAAATGAACAATCAAGATTCAAAAGAATTGTGTAGCCAATATAAAGAATTAAATGCTAATTTAATTAAAGTAGTTGATGGTAATGTTGTTTGGTCATATAAAGGTACAAAAGATGAGTGTAATAACTCTATTATGAAAACTTATCATCTACATAAGCAAGATTTTGAAAATCCTATTACAAGTTTAGTAGAAAGAGATTCTGGAATTAAAATGTTAAGAACCATTAGGGGGATTTTATCTTATTGTTCTAGAACTCAATGGAGAGTGGATGTGAAAAAAGCATTGTCTTCTAGTTCTCTAGATGTTAAAATGGCTGCTTTAAAATCTATTAATTTAATGGAAGTGGATGATTTTCAAAAAAATACTAAAATAGAAGCATATAAATATTTAGCTTTTCAAATGGGACAAACTCTTGCATTAATTAAAGATGGTATTGAGTTGTTTACTAAAAACCAGGTTATTAATTATTATCCAGAATTAACAGACTATTTAAATAGAACTCCTGCTGATGCTAAAAAATTAACAGATTTCTATAATCGTTTTGTTAAATATCTTGATAATAGTTACCAAAAAGTAAACGATAAAGATTTGTATATGGTTCAATTTCATGGTCAAAAACAGATTTTAGATGCTAAAAAAGAAGTGTCTTTACCGCCTGTTGTTATCTTTGATGTAGATGGAACATTAATGGATGAGACTCATAGAAAAAAATATAGAGATAATAAAGAGTGGGAAAAATATTTTTCTTTATGTGATTTAGATAATCCTATTCAACCAATTATTGATTTGACCAAAGAATACAGGGCAAAAGGTTATGAAATTTGGGTTATGACAGGAAGAAGTAACTCTGTAAAAGATAAGACTGTTGACTCCCTTAAAAAAGCGGGTGTTGAATTTGATCATATTAAAATGAGAGGGGAAAATGTATTTATTCCTGATTATATTCTCAAACCTGCATGGGTTGCAAAATATATAGGGATAGAAAGAGTAGAGTCTATTTATGATGACAGAGACATAGTGATTGAAGGCTTCAAGAAAAAAGGGCTTAAAGCAATTAATGTTAACGATATTTTAAATAAAAAAAACTTTAAACCGTAATTTATAATAGCCATTTAATGTGGCTATTATTGTAAAGAAGGTAATTATGAAAATTAATAACTTTAAGCAAACAAATAATAAAAAAATAGCATTAAGTTCATTTTTGCTGATTGGTGTAACGGCTGCAACTATTACTTTCAATTCTCCATTTATAGGAAGTATGGTAAATATAACTATATTACCATACCTATTAAGAGATATAATAATTAAGAAAAGATTAAAAAAATATAAAGAGCATGTAGGTTTAGTAAATTTTATGGGAGCTAATTATTATGAGAAATTTAATAAAAATGTGTTTAACTATATAAATAAATCAAAATCAAAAGAAGAAAGAAAGTATAAAATTTTATTTTCTTTATTATATATGTCGCAACAGTACATAAGTCCAAAAGATGAAAAGAATGAGATGGTATCTTCAAGGGAAGTTGAAGAATATAATAAGTTATTAATTGAAGTTAAAATCACTAAAAACTTGATAAAAACACATATCGGTAGTTTAGATTTTAAATATGAATTAATGACATTAGAAAAAATTGCTGAACAACTTAATAATATATCTGATGATGAGTTAAACATAGCTAAAAAAGTATATAAAGATTTCAGTAACTTAGGTATGCTTGGTAGAGGATTTAATTATTTCAATTACACAATGACTAATTTATTACTTAAAGTTCAAGACTATAAGTTAACAAATGAAGATATGATTTTTTTACAAGACAAAGAAATTAATAGAAATTTATTTCATAATGATGGAAACACATTAAATGCTTATTCTAATCAATTTAAGAATGATCCTAAAAGTTTAGTAGTGCTTGAAAAGATTTTAGATAACCATGAAGAAAGTAAAGATACTTTACGTTATTATTTTAATGAAATTAATGAATACAAGGGATATAGTGATGCTATTCTCTTAATTGATTCCCATAGTTTTAAAAAATCTTTAAGTGAGTCTTTACCTAAAAAAGATGAACCTGTAAAAAGGCGTAATGTTAATAAAGTTTAAAAAGAAAAACCACTTTTATAGTGGTTTTTTGTATTTATTAAACAGTTGCTTCGGTTGGTAGTGTATATTCTTTTAAATTACCAATAAAAAAACTACTGGATTTTTGTACTGTTTCATAAATATAATCAATAACCTGGATATGTTCGTATCTTTCATAATGAACAGAAAGTTCTCGTTGATTAAGATTTTCACAAATTTCTAAAAATGCATTTGCCTTTTCTTCATTTTTAAACAACAAATAGCCATTTTCTTTAAAATCTTCAATGGTTGGTTTTTCTTTTGTTTTAACAAATGCTTTTAAAGCATAAACTGTATTTTTAAGGTTGGTATCAGACATTTCTATTCCTTTTAAGATTAATAATGATATAATAAAAGCAAGTATAACACAAATTTAGAGTGAAAAGTAAATATGACTATAGATACATTAAAGAAAACAAATACAAAAAAATTAACTATAAATTCATTTTTATTTATTGGAGCAATGACAATTGGCTTAATGGCTAAGGATGATATGCTTGTATCTATGTCATTATTAATAACACCTTTTATTTATAGGCAAGCAAGTATTAGAAAAAAAATTAACAATAAAGACTATTCACCCAAAATTTTTAATAAAGATGTTATGTTCTCAGAATTATCTAATGGTTATGTAATGGATTTTTCTAAGAACTTTATTAAATATGTAGAAAACTCAAATACTGAATTAGAAAAGAAATTTAAAATTGTTTTTTCTATTTTATGGTTGAAAAAAACAGGCTCTTTTAAAAATATTTTAAATAATTTATCAGTAAATAAATCTAAGGAAAAAGTCCTGATTGATAAATATAAAGAAATCTTTAAAGAGGTTAAATTAGAGCAATATTTGAAAAAAGATTTTCAAGAAATAGATTTAAAAGTTTTATCTGAAAAACTACCTAGTAATATATCAGAAGAGGATTATGCAATCATTAAAAAAATATTTGCAGATTTTAAAGATTTTGGATTTTTAGGTGAAAATATCCTTGATATAAGTAAGCCATTAGTGCAACTAATGTTTAAGCTACA
>JTFO01006590.1_pt1 | contig 12706 bp, 8 predicted proteins | sample 235411 | NCBI WGS metagenome assembly JTFO01 (sample SAMN03067590, study PRJNA260953) | activated sludge metagenome | biome: Sludge; feature: Wastewater; isolation source: CETP activated sludge from laboratory augmented bioreactor treating... | place: India:Gujarat | collected 2013-04
CGCTCGAAATAATGGGGAGCTTTCTACTTCTTGGCGAATCCACGTTCCCCCTTTTTCCGGCTCTTTGGATGATCCGACAAAAACTGGAATGCCATGGCGAAGTGCTGGTACTAAGGTGGATGGGTGGAGAATTTTGGCACCAAAATTTGCCATTTCCGAGGCTTCACTAAAGCTAATTTCAGCAATCGGAGACGCTTTGGGAGCGATGCGGGGGTCAGTCGTATAAATACCGGGAACATCAGTCCAAATTTCTAAACCACACGCTTGTAGCGATTCTGCGAGTAGCGCGGCTGAATAGTCACTTCCTCCACGTCCCAAAGTGGTTGTATTGCCCTGTTCATCAGAACCAATAAAGCCTTGAGTAATGACGACGTGTTGTTGGCACAGTGGTAATAATTGTTTTTGCGCTAATTGTTTTAGTTCTTCGACCTGTGGCTCGGCCCGGCCATAATGCGCATCGGTTCGCATGACTTGGCGAATATCAAAGCGTTGAGCATCGACGCCACGTTCACGCATTAATTGCGTTAAAATATGGGTCGACATTAATTCTCCGCAGGCGACTAAGTGATCAGTCAGCTTTTTGCTAGTTTGAAATGATGCAGCTTCTGCGGCACTGGCGACACTCTCTAAGATAGCATTCACTTCTGCGGCTACCGTGGTTGTATTTGAGAGCTGTTCGATGATCGAATGGTGGATTTCTGCCAATTTTTTAATAATGGCTTGGCGCTCTTCAGGTACTTGAATACCACTAGCGAGTTCAACTAATAGATTGGTTACTCCAGAACAGGCACTGATCACAACAAGTTTGGTTTGTGGGTTTTGTTCGATGATAGCAGAGCAACAGCTCATCGCTTCGAAGTTTGCGACACTGGTTCCGCCAAATTTGGCCACATTTAATGCGCTCACGGCACTTCTCCCGATATTTCCTATAAATAAAACGGTTGGTAAACCAACTTCCAATGTATGAAGAGAGACAATTTAGAGCAAAATAGAGGGGTAACAACTGATAGGTTTCCTCAGAAGCTCTTCATCAGCGGATTCTGATGACAGTTGATAGGATTCAGCCCAATCAACCGATAAATCAAAGCCTCACCTTTGGTTTATCTCGGCACTACTCCCCCTAAATGTCCTGTTTGGGAGTTGAGGCTCCACAAAACATCTACCTGGGTAGTGCTCCTCTTCTGCTTAAATAGCCTATTCATTGAACGGTTTTGTCTCATGAATGTCAATCGTAAATGTTTGATAAAATGAAAATAAAAAGGGCTAAAATGTGAAACTGGTTTGACCTCTAGACTTCAGTCGAATTGTGACCAAGAAGGATTTGCATTAACCTTGATGTTCTTACTCTAAAAAGCAAGGAGTTGCTATGAGCATCCACAGTTTTATGCCCCCTCATCGTGTACTGATGGGACCGGGCCCATCAGATATTTACCCGCAAGTATTACAAGCGTTGAGCCGTCCAACACTTGGCCACCTTGATCCACTTTTTATTGGAATGATGGATGAGCTGAAACAGTTATTAAAATATGCGTTTCAGACCGAAAATGAATTCACTATTGCGGTTTCCGCTCCTGGTAGTGCGGGAATGGAGGCTTGTTTTGTTAACTTAGTCGAGCCGGGCAATAAAGTCATTGTCTGTCGTAACGGAGTCTTTGGCGAGCGAATGAGGGAAAATGCGGTTCGCTGTGGAGGCGAGGTTATTGTTGTTGATGATGAGTGGGGTAAGCCTGTCTCGGTAGATAAAGTCGCAGAAACGCTTCAACAGCATCCTGATGCGAAAATTTTAGCCTTTGTGCATGCTGAAACTTCAACGGGCGCGTTAAGTGATGCACAAGCATTAGGTCAATTAGCGAAACAGCATAATATGCTGACGATTGTGGATGCGGTGACTTCTTTAGGAGGGGTTCCACTTTTGGTGGATGAATAGCAATTAGATGCTGTCTATTCCGGCAGTCAAAAATGCCTTTCTTGCGTACCGGGGCTTGCACCTTTAACCTTTTCGCCTAAAGCAATAGAGAAAATTCAATCTCGAACAACGCCTATTCAAAGTTGGTTTTTAGATCAAAGTTTAGTCTTAGGGTATTGGAGTGGGGAAGGAAAGCGTAGTTACCACCATACGGCCCCTGTGAATAGTTTATACGCGTTGCATGAAGCATTATTGTTACTCAAAAATGAGGGGCTAGAAAATGCGTGGGCCCGCCATCAACGGATGCATAAGAAACTCAAACAAGGGCTAGAAAAATTAGGGTTGACGTTTGTGGTTGATGAAGCCAGCCGCCTGCCTCAACTCAATGCCGTTTATATTCCTTCTGGCGTCGACGATGTCGCGGTTCGTCATTACCTTCTGAATGAATACAATTTAGAATTAGGGGCGGGGTTAGGCGTGTTAGCTGGCAAAGCCTGGCGTATCGGTGTCATGGGATACGGAGCAAGGTCTGAAAATATCGCTCTTTGCCTTAAAGCGCTAGAAGAGGTGCTTGCTTCGTGAGCATTGCTTTCGCCAAGCGCTCACTCATCGTTTGGCGAATGAAGAGGCAGTTTTAACCCGCCGATACGCTGGCTGAGCTTTCGGTGGGTTGTTGGTCAAGTTGTGGACTGAAATCATATTCAGGGAAAAGAAATTCAGCCTCAAATCGAATTTGTTCCGCTCGGCTATAATCCCCCACGCCTTGATAGGCTAAAATCAAATTGTGATAAAACATTGGGCGTGGCTTATGTCTGATGGCTTGTTGTGACCAATCAATATAAGGTTGGATGTACTTCTCTTGTTGTTGATGCAAGCCGAGGTTCAAGTAAGTGCTGTAGATGGCCCAATCTAAACGATCCTTCCACACCACGGGGTTGGTGACTTTTTGTAAAATGCTTGGATCTTTAGGATAAGATTTTTCAAACTGAGTCAGTATGTAATTACTGTGTAAGGCGCTGACCATGTAAAGGCTGGTGGCTATTGGCAGCATTAAACTTGTGACACGTAATAAAGATTTGCTGATTTGGCTAAAGGGAATGAAATGGTATCTTGCGACTCGCTGCTCTATCCAAAACAATAAAATGATGAAGCTTATCCAATGAATGGCCGAATGGTAGAACGGATACTCGAGTTGACTATGCAAAGTGATAGGAACCAATAAGGCGAGCATCGCTCGTCTTGTGCCTTTTTTCGCTGAACGTAAGCGGATCAAGACAAACCCCGCCGCGAGTACAATACCCACTAAAGGCAATAATCCACCTTCTACCCCCCAAAATAAGAGCTCGTTATGAGGATGATCCATCGCAGCAAGACCAGCCGGATAGTTTGGATTGAGTTGATGTTGCCGAGCGGTGTAAAGAATATATTGAGTTTCAAAATTTCCATACCCATAACCTGTGAAGGGTTTTTCAATCAGCATGTCCAGCGTTTGTAGGAAAGTATGCTGGCGAGCACTTTCGAATCCTAATTTTTGAGCAATTCGTTCGCCAGTGCTCTGGCTATACATAGCAATAAAGCCGAGTAAGACACCCGCTAGTGAGGCTATAATCCAGTTAATAAAACGCTGTCTTGGTGAAAAGCGATATAAATAGGGTAAGAGTAATATTACCCCAATCAGTGTCCCCAGCCAGCCAGTGCGTGAGGCTAAAACCATCAACAAAGGTAGCGTGAGTAAGGGGGTTAAATAAAGTAAACCAACTTCTCTGAGGTGTTTGTTGTATTTTTTGGGTTGGCGAGCCAGTAGGTAGCCTGAGAGAATGAGTCCAGTTGCGAGAAAACTGGCCATGACATTCGGTTGCTGAAAAATACCATAAGGGCGGTTGGTAATGGTATCGTATCCGAATGGGTTGCCGGAGGATAAACAGAAGTATTGGAATAGTCCCCACAACGACTGAATAAGGCAAGCGAGTATGATATACCAAAGCAGCCGTTGCTTGTGCTTATTACTAAAATGGAATTGTTGTAAAACGACAAAGAAAACCAAGCCTGCCCATAACCCAGTCAGCCGACCGAGACTTCCTTGCCAATAAGCGTTAGTGTAAAAAATAGGGAGAGAAAGAATGATGCAACAAAGCAATAGAATTAAGGTGAGTTTAGAATAACGAATCACCTGGTAAGTCGCTAATTGATATAGGCCGATGGCAATGGCAATGCTGACGGCAATCCAAGTGGTGGGGTTAAAAGATAAAGCCAGCCCCGAGCCTCCTGGATTTGGCATGAAAAAATGCATCGCCACTAAATAAGCACATCCCACTGCGAGAAGAAATGCTTTATTTAACGGAGCTTTCGGTGTTTGGGGCTCAAGCTGTGTACCGCTCAGTAGCAAGGTTGCCATAAGTCTCACTATCTATAATGAAAAAAAGAAACCAGTACTAAGTGACTGGTTTCTGTACTTTAACGCTTTTTTTTATCTCAATATAGGGTTATCCCACCAATATTGGTTTTAGAAAGCGGGCGGTGTGCGATCCTTCGACTTGCGCCACATCTTCCGGAGTTCCTTCGGCAATAATTAATCCACCACCTTGCCCTCCTTCAGGACCCAGATCAACGATCCAGTCAGCGGTTTTAATCACATCAAGGTTGTGTTCAATAACCACCACCGTATTCCCTCTGTCGCGTAAACGGTGCAGAACGGTTAACAACTGTTGAATATCGTGGAAATGCAGCCCGGTTGTCGGTTCATCAAGGATATACAAGGTTTTTCCTGTATCCCGCTTAGATAGCTCACGAGCCAGTTTAACCCTCTGTGCTTCGCCTCCAGACAAAGTGGTCGCCGATTGTCCTAACCGAATATAGGATAAACCTACATCGATTAACGTTTGTAATTTGCGTGCAATAACGGGAATGGGTTTGAAAAAGGTATGAGCATCTTCGATGGTCATATCCAAAACTTCATCAATGGTTTTCCCTTTATAGCGAACTTCCAATGTTTCGCGGTTGTAACGTTTTCCTTTACATGCATCACAAGGGACGTACACATCGGGTAAAAAGTGCATTTCAACTTTGATGACACCATCGCCCTGGCAAGCTTCACAGCGTCCTCCTCGTACGTTAAAACTGAATCGCCCTGGCTTATAACCGCGAGAGCGAGACTCTTGAGTCCCAGAGAAAAGCTCTCGGATTGGGGTGAAAATTCCCGTATAGGTGGCAGGGTTAGAACGAGGTGTACGGCCTATTGGACTTTGATCAATATCGATAACTTTATCAAAGTGCTCTAGCCCTTTGATGTCTTTATAAGGTGCTGGTGTCGCGGTTGTTGCGCCGTTTAATGCTGTGTGCGCAATACTAAAAAAGGTATCATTAATTAAGGTGGATTTACCCGAGCCAGAGACACCAGTAACACAAGTGAATAGACCCACCGGAAGTGAGAGGGTGACATTTTTTAGGTTATTGCCTGAAGCACCAATCAACTGGACGATTTTCTTAGGATCTCGTGCAACGCGCTGCTTGGGAACCTCGATTTTCTTCACGCCACTTAGATATTGGCCTGTTAGTGAATCGGGCGTGGCAATGATTTTTTCCACATCCCCTTCTGCGACAATTGTTCCTCCATGTACGCCAGCCCCAGGGCCAATATCAATGACATGATCCGCCATACGAATGGCATCTTCGTCATGCTCGACCACTAAAACCGTGTTACCAAGATCTCTTAAGTGGATTAAGGTTTTAAGCAAGCGTTCATTGTCTCGTTGATGAAGGCCAATCGAAGGTTCATCCAACACATACATAACGCCCACTAATCCCGCTCCAATTTGGCTCGCTAAGCGTATACGTTGGGCTTCACCACCAGACAGCGTTTCAGCACTTCGTGATAAGTTTAGATAATTCAGACCAACATTGACCAGAAATTGTAGGCGGTCATTGATCTCTTTCATGACTTTATCGGCAATTTGTGCTCGTTGACCTTCTAATTGGAGTGATTGGAAAAACGTTAATGCATCGGCAATGCTCAGTTCGACCACTTCAGGCAATGCTGTGTTATTAATAAACACGTTCCGAGCTTCAATGCGTAAACGTGTACCATGGCAACTGGCGCAGGGTTTGGTCGAGATATATTTCACTAACTCTTCACGTACGGAGTTGGACTCGGTTTCTCGATAGCGACGTTCTAAGTTATGCAAAATCCCTTCAAAAGGATGACGCTTTACCCGAGTGTCTCCTCGATCATTAATATACTTAAACTCAACTTCACTGCGCCCCGATCCTTGTAAGATCACCTCTTGAATGCGTTTCGGCAGTTTATTAAAGGGGGCATGCAAATCAAAATCGTAGTGTTCAGCCAATGAGGTGAGCATTTGAAAATAGTAATAATTTTTTTGATCCCAACCTCGAATGGCCCCTTGTGCAAGGCTTAAATTTGCATCTTGAATCACTCGGCTTGGATCAAAATATTGCTGTACCCCTAAGCCATCACAGGTTGGGCATGCGCCTGCTGGGTTATTAAATGAGAATAGGCGAGGCTCCAGTTCACGCATACTATAGCCGCAGTGAGGGCAGGCAAAATTGGCCGAAAAAATCAATTCTTCACCTTCGCCTTCCATGGGAGCAATCACGACCAGTCCCCCTGACAATGTAAGCGCAGTTTCGAATGATTCGGCTAAACGTTGCTGGAGATCGCTGCGTACTTTAAAACGATCAACCACCACTTCAATGGTGTGTTTTTTATGTAATTCCAGTGTGGGTGGATCAGAAAGATCACAGGTTTCACCATCAATTCGCGCTCGAATAAACCCCTGTGCCGCTAAATTCTCTAAGGTTTTAACATGCTCCCCTTTACGCTCTTTAACGATGGGCGCCAGCAGCATCATTCTTGAGCCTTCCGGTAAAGTTAAGACTTGATCAACCATCTGGCTGATGGTTTGTGCAGCAAGAGGAACATGGTGTTCGGGGCAACGAGGTTCACCCACTCGTGCGTACAGTAAGCGTAAGTAGTCATATACCTCTGTAATGGTCCCTACGGTTGAACGTGGGTTATGAGAGGTGGATTTTTGTTCTATAGAGATAGCAGGAGAAAGCCCTTCTATATGGTCTACATCGGGCTTTTCCATTAAAGATAAAAACTGCCTTGCATAGGCGGAAAGGGATTCAACATAACGGCGCTGCCCTTCTGCATACAGAGTATCAAAGGCGAGAGAGGATTTTCCCGAGCCAGATAAACCCGTAACCACAATTAATTTATCACGGGGAATCGTCAGGTTAATATTCTTTAAATTATGGGTACGAGCGCCACGTACTTCGATTGTGTCCATCAGATCAACTCAATGTAATGCCAAGTTGCTCAAGTATTACATAGAGTGAGATGTGTGCAAAGAATCACTGGATAAAAAAACAGTAAAAAATAATACCACCCAGTGGGTGGCATTATTTACAGGGAGGTGAATCACTAAGACTTTGTTGTCGATTGTTTTGCCAGCGTGACTTGCTGTTCATTTTGTTGATATAAATGTTCGTAGCAGTAGTTTGTCGCTTCAATGTAGCCTTCTACACTTCCACAATCAAAACGTTTCCCTTTAAATTTATAGGCAAGAACACATCCCGCTTTGGCCTGTTTTAGCAAGGCATCCGTAATTTGAATTTCTCCACCTTTGCCAGGCTCGGTCTGCTCAATCAGCTCAAAAATATCAGGCGTAAGAATATAGCGACCAATGATGGCTAAGTTGCTTGGTGCAGTACCCGGTTCTGGCTTTTCGACCATATCATCGACACGGAAGAGATCGTCTTTAATCATTTCTCCCGCTATCACACCATATTTATGGGTTTCATCAGCAGGAACTTCTTGCACAGCCACAATCGAACAACGAAATTGTTTATAAAGCGCCACCATTTGCGTCAGAACGCCTTGCTGCTCATTAACGCATAAATCATCCGCCAATACGACGGCAAACGGTTCGTCGCCCACTAATTCTCGCCCGGTTAGTATGGCGTGACCTAAGCCTTTCATTTCACGCTGACGAATATAGGTAAATTGCGCTGTTTCAATAATTTGTCGAATGTCCACCAACAGCTCTTCTTTGTTGGTACCACGAATCTGATGTTCCAATTCATAGTTCATATCGAAGTGATCCATGATGGCGTGCTTGCCTCGCCCTGTCACAATACACATGCCAGTCATTCCCGCTTGAATCGCTTCTTCGACGCCATATTCAATCAGCGGTTTATTGACGACAGGCATCATTTCCTTTGGCATGGATTTGGTGGCGGGGAGAAAACGGGTGCCATAGCCAGCTGCCGGGAAAAGGCATTTTTTGATCATAGTAAAAGCCCTGTTGTTATGAATTATTAATAGAAGAAATTACGGTAACCCTTATTGCATAGGGAGAATTTGTTGGTCGTATTGTGCCTCGGTTATAAAACCAATGTGACAACATCGCGTACCGTTAAGTCTGTCTATGTTGAGTCATGAATGACAAAAGTGCTGTAACTTTACCATGTTCTGTTTTGAGTCTTTAGCACATTCTCGACCTTGTTGGCTGAAAATGTGCTGATTGGCTCATTAAGACAAGATACGTTGATTAGCCCACGCAATTGCTTGGGTTCGGTTTTTAACCGATATTTTCTTAAATATTTGGTATAGGTGGGATTTTACCGTAAATTCGCTAATGAATAAGCTTTCTGCAATGAGCATATTGGAGGCTCCTGTTTGTAAGCAGCGTAAAATCTGAAGTTCTCTTGCGGTTAGATTAATCGTTGCTTTAATTTGATGCTCTTGAAAAATGTAACGGTAATAGTGTAACAATTGATTAGAGACATGGCGTGGCAACCAATTTTGCCCATTGATAATTTCTGCTAGCCCATTTGTTAAGTTAGCTGACGTTTCTGTTTGATAAAAAACGCCTTTCAGATGGCCAAAACTTAACAACGTATCTGTATGTAAACGTTTATCTACATTAAATAGAATGATTTCCAGATGTGAACTCGTTAGTTTTAAGGGAGCAAGACGTTGCCGAATTTGTTCGTGTTCCTGAAAATCAAAGAGTAAAATTTTGTGTTTTGAGTGCTGATAAAGATTGACGAGTTGTTCTGGTTCAATTTTTGGAATAGGGATAGCAAGTTGTTCTATTGCTTGACTGAGAATTTTTGGGGTAGCGGCTTTCTCATCTAAAGTAAGGTAGTAGATGGTTCTTGTATAATTTGATCTTGGCATGACTGCGTCCTTGAGTACGGCAAAGATTGAATAGGGTGCTAACCATGCCGAAAAATAAGGTTTGATGCGAAACTTGAATTTTTGTTTTGCGTAGTCTTTCAATGTGAAAAGTAATTAAGACTTTTATCAAAACTTAAAAAAGTGAGAGTGGCCGAAAAAAATCGATACGGCCTATCGATGATATGAAGGCGAATTGGCACACTTAGACAGGTGATTGGTACTGATAAGAAAGCATGGTATTCTTACAGACTATTTCTAAATCGAAAGATGGTAAACGGAGCAAATAATGGCAACCCGTGGTGTGAACAAAGTTATCTTGATCGGCAACTTAGGCCAAGATCCAGAGGTTCGCTATATGCCGAGTGGCGATGCGATGGTCAACTTGACGGTGGCAACTTCAGAAACTTGGCGTGATAAAGCGACCGGCGAACAACGTGAAAAAACAGAATGGCATCGTGTCTCTGTATTTGGTAAAACCGCTGAATTTATTGGTGAATATGCCAAAAAAGGCACACAAGTCTATATTGATGGACAACTACAAACTCGTAAATGGCAAGACCAGCAAGGCCAAGAGAGATACACCACTGAGGTTGTCGTTCGTTGGCCAACAGGTGAAGCTCAGATCTTAGGTAATCGAGGTCAACAAAGTGGTTCTCCAGCACAAGGTGGCATGAATCAAGGTCAACAAAGTAACTGGGGGCAGCCACAGCAGCCGGCGGCTCATTCTTCTCGACCACCGCAACAGCCTGCGGCTTCTCAGCCTCAATACAATGAACCACCAATGGATTTTGACGACGACATCCCATTCTAGTCATTTATTTGTAAAAAAAGCCGCGTATTCCGCGGCTTTTTTATATATTGAACAAGTGATTTATTATGTTGGTTATATAATTGTTGCTTATGCAGCGAGTTTATTTATCTTTTTAACCATGCTCAGTGGTATATTAGTTCCGTTTTCTTAATCGGTGGGTGAAAAGGAAATTCAGTTTCATGCGCTATACCCCAACTCTTAAGCTGAGTACACGTCTAGCCGCTTTTGTTACTTTGATCGTAACAAGTGCGATGTTTATTCTTTTTCTCGGGGGAACTCTCTCTTTTCAGAAGATGGGGCAAGAGTATTTGAATCACTACCTCAGTAATATTGTGGAGGTGGTGGATAAAGAGCTAGGCGATCCTGAAGCTGTGGATTCAATGCAACGTTGGATACCTAAAATGTTACAAGCCTCGAATATTGTAGAAATGCAGCTCTCTTCTGAGGCTGGGGTCGTTTACAGTTTCACTGATCCCTCATCCCGGATTGCTCTTGATCGTTTATATCATGCTGACTTTTCTTTATCTCGTCATCACGGATATACAATACATTTCAAGGCTGTCCCCCCTTATTTCAGCTATAGCTACTCAATGGGGACGATGGGGTCAATTTCTTTAGCTGTCGCCTTGATCATTTTTTGTTTAGTGCAAGGTGTTAAATGGTTGAAAGAACAACTTCTGGGCTCAGAATTGCTTGAAGAGCGAGGGCGAATGATTCTCGCTGGAAGAGTTGAACAGTATGCCAAAGGTGATGAGCGAGAGTGGCCTTACACAGCCAGTAAGGCGATGGATTCTTTAATCGAAGAATTACAAGATGCTCGGCAAGAACGAAGTCGTTTTGATGGATTTATTCGTAGCCAAACGTTTCTTGACCAATTAACCGGATCCGCTAACCGCGTGTTGTTTGACAGTAAATTAGAGTCCGGTTTATTGGAAAGTGGAGCTCGTGGTGGTGTCATTATGATACGACTTGATGAACTAGAGTTGCTGAGAGAGGAGTTGGGTAAACGAATTGCCGATGATTTAGTCGTGGAAGTGGGGGAGTGTCTTTCCAATATTATTGCTCGCTATCCAGATGTGATTTTATCTCGTTACTATGAGTCGGTCTTTGCGATATTCATGCCTCATCAAAACTCAAAAGAAGTCGCTCACGTGGCAAGTCAATCTCTGAAATTTATCGAAAAAATTATACCGCCTCTTCCTCTTGATCGTGATAACTGGGTTCATATTGGTATGAGTATGTATCAGGAAGGGGAGCGACGTGGTCGAATCATCGATGAAGTTGAAACTGCTTTACGTAGTGCCCAGATGCAAGGCGGAAATGCTTGGAGTCGTTTTAATAAAGTGGCTCGGGTGGAGGATGAACGAGGTAGTGTTCGATGGCGAACCTTGTTTGATCAAATTCTTCTTCCTGAAAAAATCAGTTTATTCCGACAGGCGTGCTATTTAATTACTGCATCGAATGACTTAACATTAGTGCATTATGAACTTTTTGCGCGTATTTACGATTCAGATCAAGGTTTACTCAAAGCTTCTCGGTTTATTTCTGCTGTAGAAACAGTGGGATATGAAATGGTTCTTGATCGTGCGGTGTTCATTCGTACTCTAGAATTGATCCGAAATGAACAAACAACAGAGTGCTATTCGGTTAATCTCCATGTTGTTCCTTTTTCCGATAAGATGTATTGGCGATGGTTTCGCAATGAATTAATGCAATTACCTAGTGCTTTGCGCTCAAGGCTTTCTTTTGAGTTTGCTGAAGGACGATTAGTTCAGCATTTAGATTATATGCGCCCTGTCATGAAGATGATCCGCGGCTTAGGATGTCAGTTAGTGGTGGGGCAAGCTGGGCGTACGATAGTGACGACTCACTATATTAAAGATTTACGTATTGATTACCTCAAACTTCATCGAAGTTTGATCAAGAACATTCACCAACGCCATGAAAATCAACTGTTTGTACGCAGTCTGATTGGGGTTTGTAGTGGTACTCCAACTCAAGTGATTGCGGTTGGAGTTGAAAATGAAGCAGAGTGGCAATGCTTACTCTCTTTGGGTGTTAATGGCGTTCAAGGACGGTTGTTTGACGCAGAGCAACCTTTGTCGGTTCCTTTCCCTTCAAGCAATCCGCCCCATGTTAAGCCTGGTAAAAGAAACCGATGGCGGACGAAGTAGTAATAAATGAAAATTGATGCCTTGATAAAAAAAATGATCGGCAAGAAGGATAACAGTCATTCGCTCTTCGCTGTCATTCAACCTGATGCTATTTATTTTTCATCAGAAGATGCTTTAGTTTTACCTGAACGTTACCCTCTTGCTGATATTAACTGGTCACAGGCTCTTATTCATGCTTTGAACTCGGCCAATGTGAAAGGAGTGGTTGACCTAGTTTTACATTCTCAGCTTTATCAAAGTTATCAGATAGATAGACCAAATATTGCCCAAGAAGAATGGCCGGCGGCACTGCCTTTCTTGCTGAAAGATTTAATTAATGAGAAGCCAACCGAAGTGGTCGCGGACGCTTATCCTCTTAGCGGTAATAATAAAGTTCAAGCTTATGTCATTACCAAGAAAGTCATTTTAGAGATAGCTGAATCACTGAAAAATTTGGGTTGTCAATTAGGGCGAGTCTTGCCAGAACAAGAAGTTTGGGCAAATTGTTCGGCACCTTTAACCCAATTTTTATTGCTACAGCGCAATAACGCGGGCAGTTTTAAATTGGATGCCTTTGTGGAGCAGCGTTGTTATTTTCAACGAACGTTGCGAGGTGTGGTTGCGCCTATTAC
>JTFO01004860.1_pt1 | contig 12674 bp, 18 predicted proteins | sample 235411 | NCBI WGS metagenome assembly JTFO01 (sample SAMN03067590, study PRJNA260953) | activated sludge metagenome | biome: Sludge; feature: Wastewater; isolation source: CETP activated sludge from laboratory augmented bioreactor treating... | place: India:Gujarat | collected 2013-04
TGCTTTTGGTTCTGACGGCATCGATGTATTTATAGAGGGTTGGTTTGGAGATGCCCATCATCTGGCAGATTTGTTTTACGGTATGGTTCTCTTCATCGTAGAGCTTAACTGCCAGGGCCTGCTTGTCGGCAGACAGTGATTTGGGGCGGCCACCTTTTTTGCCTCTTGCTCGTGCCGCCGCAAGTCCGGCCTGCGTGCGTTCTCTGATTAGGTTGCGCTCAAACTCGGCCAAAGCGCCAAAGATGTGGAAGATCAACTTCCCGGAGCTAGAACGAGTATCGATTGATTCATGCAGACTCTTCAGGCCGATATCGCGGGACTCCAGAAGGGAAACCATTTCGATAAGATCTTTCAGGGAACGGCTCAGGCGATCCAACCGCCAGACAATCAGGGTATCACCTTCTCTGGCGTGACTGAGCGCCGCTGCTAAACCGGGACGCTCAACTTTTGCTCCACTGAGCTTGTCTTCATGGATCTGTTGACAGCCCGCTTGCTCCAGAGCATCTTTTTGAAGAGCGAGATTTTGATCGTCGGTAGATACCCGAGCATAGCCAATCAGCATTTTGTTTCCCTGTAATCAAAAGTTGGCACTTATCGCAGCTACCGGGTTACTGGCATCAGCTTAGCGTACGATTTTTCCCGAATTCTGCGCTTCATATTGCTGAAAAGTAAAGAAACTCGAAATCACTAGAAATAACTTACCATACATTTATTTACTGAGTAAATTTACTTCATTCGAGCAAGTTTTCTTGATTTTCATCCCACCGACACAGAAGTAAAGAAAACCTGCGTTTTATTTACCATCCATTTTTGACTGATATCAGCCTGAAAAATTAACTGGAACAACATCCTGCACAGTGGTAACATTTATGTATCCACTGTTGGGAGATGAAATGAGGATCGAGGAATATCTAACCGAGGAGGGCAAGAGCCCGTTCGAGACGTGGTTCTTGAAATTGAATGCGCGGGCTGCGGCGAAAGTAACAACCGCTCTCGCCAGACTGGAAAACGGCAACACCTCCAACTTCAAAGCGCTGGGCTCCGGAATCAATGAATACAAGATCGACTTCGGACCTGGCTACAGAATCTATTTCGGGTATGACGGCATAACCTTGGTGATCCTGCTTGCTGGTGGAATAAAGAAACGGCAGCAGACCGATATCGCCACGGCAAAAGATCGCTGGAAAGACTACAAGAAACGCAAGAAAGAATAGAAGGGAGATTGTTATGCCCCTGACAAAACAATTCAGACAAACTGTTATGGCCAGAGCTAAGGCCGATAAAGAATTCCGTGAAGAGCTGATTATAGAGGCGACCAATGCTCTTCTGGAAGGCGACATTAACACCGGAAAGAGCCTGATCAAAGACTATCTGAATGCCACGGAAGCGTTTGCAGCCGTTGCCGATCAGCTCCAGAAGGATGAGAAGAGTATCCGGCGTATGCTAGGCCCCAGCGGGAATCCAACCCTGAAAAACTTTATCGGCATCCTTCAAGCCTGTAGTTCTACTGAGCACCTTGATCTGAAAGTCTGCCACCATTAAACTCCAATGACCTGTCGGAAAAATTGACAGGTCATTGGCTTGAAGCCCTGCGGAACGAAATCGTACAGCTAAGGATTTTGCAAAAGCACCTATATCTGCAAATCTTCTGAATGGGCGGCAGCGCTCCTACCAAAACTAAATTTGCTAGATTTGATAACCGGAGGATCAGCCTGTAGCGACCCTGCCAAAACTGATTTTACTACTTTTGACAAATGCCGGATTAAGTGGCACCGACCCTACCAAAACTGAAACCCAAGTTTTGAATCATATCTGCTTGAGCTCGTCGTGATACCCTTTGAACGCTAGGGGGCACAATGTTCTGGCTGTACGGTATCTACAGCTTTATCGAGCATGAGCTGCCTAAATAGATGTTCCCCCTTTTCAATCCTTCTTAAACCCTCTGAACATCATGGCGACTATCCTCTGTAACCAAGGATTGCTCATTTTTTTCATCATCCAGATTTCTGCAACCCGTTTATTGAGTAGCGCAACCGTCGGGAACGAGTGCTGCATCAGCATAATGTCATGCAACCAGATTTTCTTGTGCATCGCTAAAATATATTCGTGGATAATCTCGCCGGCCGCCTCGCCGATAACGGTTGCACCGTAGATTTTACCGAACGGGCTGACGAGCACCTTGACGAAGCCGACAGTTTTGCCGTCGGTTATAGTTCGGCCGTAATCAGCATAATTCGCTTTGATCACTTCATACTTGATGCCCTCTTTCTGCAATTCTTTTTCGGTTCTGCCGACCTGGGCAACTTCTGGTTCGGTAAAAACTGACCAGGGGACCAGGTACTGGTCATATTTGAATTTGAAGCGGCGCAAAAAAGGCATAATCGAGCTCATCAAGGACAACATGCCCTGATGCATGGCTGCATGGCTGAGCAGGGCCTTGCCATTACAGTCTCCGACGGCCCAGATGCCGGGCACATTGGTCCGGCCATAGTCATCGACATCAATCCCTTTTTTGCTGTATTTGATTCCCGCCTTGTCCAACTCGAGTCCGCTGATGCTCGGCTTACGTCCTGCTGCTACCAGCAGTTTCTCGCAGCAGAATTCTCCTGCCGAGGTCGTCAAAACGATGGAGCCATCTTTATCTGCGACCTTGCTGATACTGGTCGCATTGTGGATTTCGGCACCACACTTGGTCAGTTCTTGTTCCAGCAGATGTGCCGCTTCGGTGTCGGCCATCGGTAACAGGTGCTCATCCATGTGTGCCAGCACCACTTTCGTGCCAAGGCGAGCGAAGGCCTGAGCCATCTCGCAGCCGATAGCGCCTCCGCCGATAATGAAAAGAGAGTCGGGCACCTCCTCCAGTTCGAACAGGTTTTCGTTGGTCAGAATCGGAACCTGATCGAGGCCGGGAATCGGCGGGATAAAGGGTTTGGTGCCGGTCGCTATGTAAATCTGTCTGGCCTGGTAATGTTCGCCGGCAACCTGAATGGTTTTGCCGTCGACAAAGGTTGCCGGCCCCTTGTTCAAAAGCAGTTCGACTTTATCGAACATGCCGACAGTTTTTTTCTCGTTGATGTATTTCAGCTGGTCTTGAACTTTTTCGAAAGGCTTTTGCGGCAAGGGGAGATCGATCTCTTCCAGCGCGTACTTTTTCAACTCGGCAATAGTGCGGCGCACCGAGGCGATCTTCAACAAAGATTTACTCGGGATGCAGCCAGAATTGAGGCACTCACCACCCAACTTGTCTTTTTCGATGCCAAGCACATTGAGGCCCATATTGGAGCCCATGACCGCGAGCGCCATGCCAGCGGGCCCGAGGCCGATAACAATCATATCGTAGGTTTTACTCATGTATATTCTCCCAATAAATTGGTACCCATGATATCCCCCAAAGGGCTAATCAGACAGACTTGTCCACGTGTTGTACCTGCCTAATTTTGCCAATCTGCGGGTTCATCAGTAAAGCACCTATCAAAACGAAATTTGCGTTGTTTGAGAATCTTCTAGTGGTAGTCATCTTCCCGCTGATGCCTGATAGCTAAAATAGTAACCGTTTCATTGTCCTCGATCTCAAACAGAACAACATGCCCCCTGGCTCCAAATGAAATGATCATTTCCCGAATCAGGGGATTCTCCGGGGTCGCTTTCCGGCATGTAAAAGGGAAGTCTTGCAAAAACTCAACGCCTTTCTCAATGGCGGTGAGAGCTTTACGTGCGGCAGCTATGTCTTGCTCAACGAGGAAGCCATAAAGTCGTACAATGTCTTCTTTGGCTGCCTTGGTATAACGAACTTTGTAGCTCATTTTTGACTGCGCTTTTCCGCAGCGGTCAGCATAGAGCGTAGCTCCCCGTGAACATCTTCTGCAGAAAAGTATTCGCCTGTTTGGTGGGCTTGATCTCTTGAGGCTAATCCCCGCGCAATAAATTCTTGTTGGGCCTTACGGTGTAAGATTCCAGCTCGCAATGATTCCTCCATAAAGCTGGAAAGAGTTTCGCCCTCATGTAAAACGTTTTCTGCCGCTTTCCGTAGCTCCGGCTCAACCCTGATAGATGGGAATGTGGATGATTTCATGTCCTACCTCCATGCGTTGCAATTGTAATACATTCTAGCAGGGAGGCTAAAAACAGGCAAGTTAAAGGAGAGGCCTGTGAGGAATGCCAAAATGGAAGACTACTAGATTTGAAAAATGGTAAATCCGGTAGGAATTTCAGCTACCAAAAGTAGTTTTCTGATTTTTGAATTGTAATCCAGACTCACATGGCCTAGCTACCCGGTAGCTGCTATTCGGCTACCTCTTATGGAAGCGGGAAGGTTGATGCAGCCCTCGCTACCATGTAGTAATCATCAACCTCTTGAATCAGGAAATCGACAAATGCCCTGTTTGCCGGTGACAAGGGAGAATCTCTTTTCCATGTAATGGACAGATCAATATAAATCGACGGGTCACAGGAAACTTTCACGATGTCAGGATCATTGCCGGTAGCCATCTTCGGCAGAAACGCCAACCCCAGTTCCTCCTTCACCATGCTGCTCAACAAAGAAGGCAAGTTTGATTCAGCCACCACAATTGGCACAACCCCTTCTTTAAAAGCCAGGTCATCAATAACCTTCCGCATGTAGTAACCCTCTTGGAATTGTACCAATGGCTCGGCCAGTAATTCGCTGATCATGCAGGATCTTTTCTTTGCATAGGGGTGATAACGATGGACACAGACGACCACCTCTTCTCTCAGGAGATGATACGAATTGGGCTGGTTCTGAATCTCCCCCTCAAAAATGCCGATATCCAGAGTTCCGGATGCGATATTGCGTTGGATGTTGGAGGCGCTGTCTCCAGTGACTGATATTGAGAGTGCCGGAAACTGCCGTTTGAAACTAGAAATGATCTTAGGGAAGAAACAACTGCTCAGCACTGGTGTCAAACCGACCTGTACCTCTCCTTTGAGCAAGCCCCGTAGGTCGGCAATTTCTTGCCGCGCTTGATCAACCCTTCTGAAAATATCCTTTGCGTTCTTCAGGAGAGTTTCCCCTTCAACCGTGAGGGAGATTTTTCTGTCCCGGCGATCAAAAAGTTTCACATCAAGTTCATCTTCCAGTCTCTTTACCGCAAGACTCACAGCGGACTGAACTATGTTGAGTTTGTCCGCAGCCTTGGTGAACCCTCCCGATTCCGCAACTTCCAAGAAATATTTTAATTGCTTTAAATCCATGCCCTATTACCACTATCTGTTTTTTAGATGGTTAGTATGCAAACAATATATTTTTAAAATAGCATGTTGTTTGGTAGCGTGCCAGCAAAAGAGGAGGAAGTGCGATGGCTATCTACCTGGACTGCAATGCAACAACACCTATGGAACCCTCTGTCGCGTCCTTGGTGTTGCGATTTATGGAAAAAGACTACGGCAATGCAGCTAGCCCTATCCACGACTATGGGCTGTTTGCCCGTGCTGCGGTTGAACATGCGCGGATGCTGGTGGGGAAAGTGGTCGGAGCGCGACCGGACGAAGTTCTGTTCACGAGTGGTGCTACTGAAAGCAATAATTTGGCGATTTTTGGGTTGGCTGACGCTGGTAAGAAAAGCCGGCGACGCCATATTCTGACAACTGCCATTGAGCACAAGGCTGTTCTGGAACCGTTCGAGGTGTTGTCGCGCAGAGGGTTCGAGGTGGAATATCTACCTGTAGACTCTGGAGGGCGCTTACTCGCAGAGCAGTTAGCCCGCGCTCTGCGCTCCGACACCCTTCTCGTTTCGACAATGCATGTCAACAACGAAACCGGGGTTCTGCAACCCCTGGATGAGGTCGCGAGTATCCTTGCCGGACATGATGCCCTGTGGCATGTCGATGCCTCCCAGGGGTACGGCAAGGAACTTGATCTTCTTCGTAATCAGCGTATCGATATGATGTCGATCAGCGGACACAAGATCTACGGACCAAAGGGGATCGGGGCTCTTATCGTACGCAAACGCGAGGGGAGCTTCCCACCATTACAGCCACTGTTGTTTGGTGGAGGGCAGGAGCAGGGTCTCAGAGCCGGAACCCTTCCGGTTCCCTTGATTGTTGGTTTGGGCGAAGCCGCTAAACTAGCACTGCAAGATTACTCTCACCGACGAGAGAAATGCCTTGCCTTTCGACAAGAGGTCATCCGCGCCCTCGATTTATTGGCCACTGAGCAGAACAGCGATGAATGCTGGACACTGCCGCACATGATCAACGTATCCCTCGCGGGCGTTTCCTCGGACCAGGCCATCAATAAACTGAAAAATTTGATTGCCTTATCAAGCACATCGGCCTGCACTTCGCACACCCGCACCCCGAGCCACGTTCTGATAGCAATGGGCAAAACACCCTCGCAGGTGGAGAGTTCTCTGCGATTTTCCTGGTGCCATATGACACCTGACGTCGATTGGGCCGCAGTCATAAAAATTTTACGCAATATCAGCTAAAAAGGAGTTGGTTATGGATATGTTTAACAAATTAGAAGAGGTGACAAACCAGCAGTTTTTTCATGGAGATCTACCAAAATGGTTGGCTGAGCCTGTTCTCGCGGTAGCTCGTTCCCCACAGAATTTTCGGGGAAAAGAGTACCTAGTGGAAATGCTTCTCGCACAAGTCCAGGAGTATGACGTGTATGGCGAGGCCGGATGCTGTAAGTGGGCATATGATCACGAGGATATCGCCAGAACGTTACGATGGTTGGAGGAAGAGAAATGACAGTTTTTAATCGCCTTCAAGAAGCTCTAGAAATAGCCCTGTCAGAACAGGATTTGCCCGACTTTCTAGCACAGGATATTTTGGCAATTCTCCATCAACAACGAGATTTTGCCGGACGGGAAGAGGAATTGGAAAGACTGGTCGAGCAAGTTACCTTGTATGACACCTATGGCCAAACGGGATACCTTGGAATGGGAGTCAACAATGTTATCTTGCAAAAATCTCTCGATAAATTACTCAAGGACAACCGAATAGACAAAGTAGAGCCTTGAGGCAATTTGGCTGCCTGCCAAAATAATTGACGGCAAGGCATAGCGGGACTAAATTGCTAAAATACGGTCGATATTTTGATTAGCTGTACATTGACGTTGGAGACACTGGTTTATGATCAACCACTACCTTATACCTGATTCCGTGAGATTACAATCGTAAAACTTCTTCACGAATGCATGTAAGTTGCTGAAACATTTCGTTATTTGTGTTATCTTATAGCCCACAAAAATTTCACTTGGTGGGTGAGTTCTATGAAACGTTTTATCATCGAGAAATCCGAGGACGAGTTCTACAGCTCCCACTCCGGGCTGGCCCTGGTGGGGCTGTGCCTCAACCGCTTCACCAGTCTGGCCAAGCGCCTGGGACAGCTTGGCCCATTGAAAAAGGGAGCCATCTCGCACACCGATGTGCTTCGCAGCTATATCGGCCTGCTCTGTCTCGGCAAAAGCGATTTCGAGGCCATCAGCGGATTTCGGCAGGACCGTTTTTTCAAAGAATCCTTCGGGCTTAAGGGCGTTCCTTCCGAACCGACTCTGCGCCAGCGTCTGGAGGAGCAAGCCGAAACCTTTCAAACGATCGCCAACTTTTGCGTCACCGAGTTCCTGCAAAAATCAGGGGCGTTATTCTCGGCCGTGTCCACCGGCCACGTCCCTGTGGATATCGACGTCTTCACTCAGGATAATTCCGGGACCAAGAAGCAAGGCGTCTCGCGTACCTACCATGGGTATGACGGCTTTGCCCCGATTGCCGCCTATCTGGCCCTGGAGGGCTGGCTTCTGGAGATCGAGCAACGCGAAGGTTCCCAGCACAGCCAGAAAAACTTCATTCCGTTTCTTGCCCGGGTGCTGCACAAGGCGCTCTCGTTGACCACCGCCCCTTTGCTGGTGCGTCTCGATTCCGGCCACGATGCCTGGGAGACCCGCATGGAACTGGCCTCCCATGAGCGGGTGGACTACATCCTGAAATGGAACCCGCGCGGACACAGCAAAACCCTCTGGCACCGGCGGGCCTTCGCAGAAGGAAAGATCAGCCAGCCGCGCCCGGGAAAACGCATTGCCCTTTTCAGTGTCCGCGACACCCATAGCTGGAAAGACGAAGCCGGGCAGAAACATGAGTTGAGCTGCCGCCGGGTCATCCGTGTCACCGAGCGCACCATCGATAAGAAGGGCCAGCTTTTGCTCGAGCCCGACATTACGTTGGAGGGCTGGTGGACCTCGCTGAATCTGTCCGCCGAGAAGGTTATCGCTCTTTACCAGGATCACGGCACCAGTGAGCAGTTTCACAGCGAACTCAAAACCGACATGGATCTTGAGCGTCTGCCCTCGGGCAAGTTTGAGGTCAACAGCCTGGTGATGAGCTGTGCCGCACTGGCCTACAACATCCTGCGCTTCATCGGGCAGATCGGTCTGCTTGGCGACAAGACGCCGGTGCGGCACCCGGCCAAGCGCCGTCGTATCAAGACGGTTATCCAGGAACTGATGTACCTGGCGGCACGCCTGATCGAAACCGGTCATCGATTGTACTTACGCTTCAGCCGGCATAGCGCACAGTCGTTCGAGGCGTTCGCCGGGCTTTATCAACGCTTAGCCTACGGATAAGCCGAAGGCCGGCCAAAAAGACGATGCCAAACCCCGGGCACTTGTGGTGTTCACGATCGAACTCGCCCTGGAATCGCCTTGATTGGCGCTTTGCGGGCAATCTGTCAAAGATCGAAGGTAACTGAGGCCCTCAGAGAGCCGGATTTTCAACTGAGCGACATTCTCGCCCTCCATTTTCGCCACTTGGGACGAGAAAACCGGAAAGCGGGAAGACATCTCACGGAATCAGGTTATATTTATCGGAACGGTATTGGTGATAGCACTTTCGCCCGGACCAAACATGATCTATTTGCTATCCAGGGCTCTTTGCCAGGGACGTGCAGCGGGGATCTTTTCATGGCTCGGCACTGTGCTCGGATTAGTTTCACACATGCTATGTGCTGCGGCTGGACTGACCGCTCTATTTCTGGCAGTTCCTCTTGCATATGATTTGATGAAATATGCTGGTGCTCTCTACCTTTTGTGGATGGCATGGAAGGCCATTCGACCCAGTTCACGCTCTCCATTTGAAGCTCAAGATCTTGCAGAAGTAGTCTCGGCAAGAAGACTTTTCGCAATGGGTTATCTCACGAGTGTCCTGAATCCTAAAATTGCAATCTTCTATCTGTCCATTCTTCCTCAGTTTATTACTCCTGAAGCGGGTTCGGTGTTTGGCCAAAGCCTGATCCTTGGTTTTTCACAGATTGTCGTTGGGGCAATAGTCAACCTGTTGGTTGTCCTTTCAGCCGCTGGTCTTGCCCGCTGGTTCAGAAAAAACAGATTCTGGCTTGCAGTGCAACGTTACGTTATGGGTTTTGTGCTTGGCGTCTTGGCAATCAAACTTTTTACGCAGCAGAGAAGCGCGGCCTAAAAGCCAGGAATTCATCTCTTGTCTCCTATGTTTCATGGTGAATGCTCCTGATATTTTCAGGGGCATTTTTTCAAAACTAAGCAGTATTGCAAATTCAATTTGAGTGTTCACCGAGTTGGGTTCTGTCATTTCCAAAAGTCCTGCCAAAAGGATCTTGCATATATCCCAAGGATATTTGGTGTGATGAAAAGTTGGCACTTATCGCAGCTACCGGGTCATTGGGCCTAATAGCCACAACTATGCCGGAGATTATGCGGTGTGCATTTGAGTTGTGCGTGGTTAGCTGATCGCTTGACGATGTAAATTATTTGATGCCTGGTTAAAGGGGTTAGGCGTTCACTGACAAAAAGCCACGGCATTTTATCTGTACGAGTTTTTAAATAGCGCCGGAGCATTCTAAGTTCATCGCCTTCAATTGGATGGTGTGTTGATAAACCATTTTTGATTCGTGTAATCCATATGCGGGAGCTATCCAAATCGAGGGCTGACCTTTTGAGTAAACATAATTCACTTTCGCGGAGTCCGTGACGATAGAGCATTAAAATTATCAGTTGGTCGCGTTCTGGATAGCGAGATTTTTTAGCGGCATCGAGCAATTTTTTAAACTCTGTTTCAGTCAAAAAATCCTTTTCTTGCTCATGTCCATTTACTGTTTCAACCATTATTTTCCTTTGCAATTTCGTTTAAACGAAATTTGTATTTATCAGACTTTTAACATTTTGCCGGTTGGGTTGTGGGTATTTTTATCAAATAAAAGCCGGAAAATTCTAGGTCTTCTCAACTTAACATATAACAGAATGCGCCTTTTGTTATATGTTGTTTTGGTGACAGGCTTGTTGCTGATCGGCCAGCTTCAGGACGTGAGTCTGTCACCAATTTGTAAGCGTGGGGGGATCGTCACGAATCCCGTTTAGCCTCGTTGCTGTCGCTCCCACGGAAACGGGAACCCTGTTCCTTTGTCCGCACAACCCCCCAATGGGGCGGCGGCGCGTTATTGGTCTGGGGTTGAAAACCTGTGGTTGTTGAATAAAAGACTATACCCTCTCCCATTTTTATATAACCTGCAACTATTGAAAAATAATATATTATTTAAACATTTTTGCTTGCTTTTATATATCCGCTAGTGTACACTACAGGCATAGACAAACAGGAATAAACAAATTGACTTCCTTTTTTTAAGTGGTAACATAAATGTTACCGGGTGGGGCGTATGAAAATACTAGAATATCTCACAGACAACGACAAAAGCCCGTTTAGTGCGTGGTTCTCAAAGCTCGATTCTACCGCGTCCCTTAAAGTGAATGTGGCCCTTACCCGGCTGGAACACGGCAACACATCAAATGTTAAAGCGGTTGGCGCGGGTGTCCATGAATACAGGATTAATTACGGCCCCGGCTATCGCATTTATTATGCGTATGACGGCGAAACACTGGTTATCTTGTTGGGTGGTGGCACGAAGAAGCGGCAACAGGCCGACATTGACGCCGCTAAAGAGCGTTGGAACAATTACAAGAAACGGAAGCAATAAGGGGGAAATTATGGCACTGACAAGAGATTTTAAAGAAACCGTCGCGGCCCGTGCAAAAGTTGATAAGGCATTTCGTCAAGGTTTGCTCGTTGAGGCGAACAACGCGATTTTAGAGGGTGATATCGAGGTGGGAAAAAGCCTCATTCGTGACTATCTCAATGCAACAGGGAATTTTCCCACAGTTGCTAACCAGCTTGAAAAAGACGTTAAAAGCGTGCGCCGCATGGTTGGGCCGTCCGGCAATCCAACCTTGAAGAACTTTTTCGGCATCGTTAAAGCCTGTTGTACTGCTGAAAAACTGACCTTGCACGTTTGCCCTCAAGGGAAAGTAAAGGCGTGAATAGACAACAACTCGAAAAAAAGGCGGTACAACTGGCCCAGCGCTTTTATGCTGACTGCCAAGACTTGTTTGACGATCCCGGCATGACGGATGAAATAGCAAGCGGGGAAGTCTTTGAAAATCTTTGTTCGGCTCAATCTGCCGCTGATGATGTTATTGAAGCGGCTAAATAGAAAGCGGGTTTCTCATGGGTTTTATCATTACCGAAGGCGAATCATTTAAAAAGAAGTGCCGGAACTGCGGGGGAGATATTCACTTGATCGGCGGGGAAAACGAACGCGCCGGGGATGTCCACGCCTGCCCCTATTGCGCTTGCATCCTCTCCGATTGCGAACCGACAGAAAACGACATTCAGCGGACAATCAAAGAGCTTGAAAAAGCAATTGCCGGTTTTCAAGCAGCAACGGACGTTCACGAAAAAAAGACACTGCAATTAAGCGTAAGACATTACGCTTACGCCCTTTCAAATGAAATGGCGATGTTCGGCAAGGATCAAAGTATTTTCCATGATTGGTTTTGTACGGCTTGCGGCTGGTCTGGTTATGAACCTGTATTCCCGTTGCCGCCCAACAACACCGATCAAGACGCCGCGTGTCCAGTTTGCGGAAAACTGGCACTTGAAAAATCGACATGGTGACAAACTCGCGCCCAGGACCTCGCCCGGGTGTCACCAAAGAACAATAAAATTGGTGACAAGCTAACGTCCTGCAGCCCACCGATCAGCGGGGAGCCTGTCACCAAAAAGGGGGAATCATGTCTTTGACATACTCCCCACGGATAAATCCGGGGGATTCTGGATTCAAACAGCAACTGCGGGCGCAAGCACCCGTCTTACGTCGCCTAGCCCACTGGAAGATGCCCCTTCCAGAAGAATATTAACCGCTGCGTTGTGGTCCCGATCGTGGGTTACGCCGCAGCCGCAGGTCCAACTACGGATACGCAGATCTCGGAGGTCGCTATTCAGGCAACCACAAACATTGCAGAGTTTGGTCGACGGAAAATATCGGCCTACGGTACCGATCTGGCTGCCGGCCTTAGACGTCATGTGACCAAGGATCTGCATAAACGACCAGAAGCCTAGATCAGAGACCTTGCGGCCCCACAACGCTTTCATGCCAACGAGGTTGAGATCCTCAAAGAACAGAAAGTCGTATGCGTCCGACAGCTCTTTTGCTTTCTTGAAATGCCAGTCCCGCCGCTGGTTGGCGATTTTCTTATGCACTCTGGCGAGCTGCCTCGCTGCTTTCCTGCGATTGTTGGAGCCGCGTTTCTTGCTGGAAACCCGCCGCTGGGCTTGCGCCAGCTTACGCTGGCCCTGGCGATAAAACAGCGGCATCTCGATCTGCTTGCCGTCGCTTGCGACCAGAAAGG
>JTFO01003163.1_pt1 | contig 12623 bp, 11 predicted proteins | sample 235411 | NCBI WGS metagenome assembly JTFO01 (sample SAMN03067590, study PRJNA260953) | activated sludge metagenome | biome: Sludge; feature: Wastewater; isolation source: CETP activated sludge from laboratory augmented bioreactor treating... | place: India:Gujarat | collected 2013-04
GTTATAAAGGCTCTGGGTTGAATTTATTTAGCGAACTGTGGACGCTCGCCTTGAGTCAATGGGGACGACATCAGGAACAAGCGGGTCTGGATGCCAATACCGTGTGGATTCAAGTGATCGACCCAAGTGCTTTGGGGGCTTTAGAAGCATTTCAGGCGCAAGCGCAAGCGTTGGTTGATGGGATTCATCAATGTACGCCGATTACAGCATCCCAGCCGGTTCGAATTCCGGGGGAAGGTGCGCTGGCACGGCGAAAACAGCAACTACAACAGGGCATAGAATATAGCCCTCAGCTGTTACACCAGTTGGCTAAATTGGGCGACAAGCTAGGTTTAGACTTGCCGCCATGCATTTAAGGCTGCAGGCGTTGAACGTTCCAGCCATGCTTGCCCAGCTGGTAAACAAAGCGGTCGTGTAAGCGATAACGGCCACCTTGCCAGAATTCAAAGCGTTGCGGCTTAATCAGGTAGCCGCCCCAATGCGCAGGCATGGGAATGGTTTTTCCTTCATATTGCTCGGTGAGTTGATGATAGTGCTGCTCTAATTCACTGCGGCTTGCAATGGGGCTACTTTGGCTAGAGGCCAGAGCGCCTAATTGGCTCTCACGTGGGCGTTGGTAAAAATAGCTTTCGCTTTCTGCCTGACTGATTTTTTCCGCATGCCCTTCAATGCGTATTTGCTGCTCCAACGCTAGCCAAGCAAAATGCATGGCTACTTTGGGGTTGTGCGTAATGTCTTGCCCTTTAGCACTGTTGTAATTGGTGTAAAACACAAAGCCATCGGTCCGCACTTCTTTTAACAGCACCACGCGCTGATGAGGTTGCCCATCAGCGCTGACGGTGGCGACAGTAAAAGCGGTTGGGTCCGTTTGTGAAGGATGATCTTTGGCCGCTTGAAACCAATTCGCAAATTGCTGCATCGGGTCCTGCTGCAGCGAATCACGAGTTAACCGGCCTTGCGTGTAATCGCGCCGAACATGTTTAATATCTAAAGAATTTTCCGGTACATCAGCTTGGCTCATTATCATCCTTCCTTATGACTTACTTGGTCGTTGCTTGGTGATACACGCGTTCGCCAGCAACGTAAGTGGCTTGCACTTGGTTCTGCCATAGTATAGCGGCATCACGCGCAAAGGGATCATGATCCAACACAATGAAATCAGCCCATTTGCCCGGCTCTAAGGTGCCAAGGATCTGTTCCTGACCTGCGGCATAAGCGGCATCTAAGGTAAAAGCTTGCAACGCTTGCGTTAAGGTCAAGCTTTCGTGAGCGTACCAGCCACCTTGGGGTTGGTTATCACGGTCTTGGCGGGTTACGGCTGCATGTAAACCAAAGAAGGGGTTAGCAAGTTCCACTGGGAAATCTGAGCCAGCGGCAATAATAGTGCCTTGCTGGGCAAGTGTTTGCCAAGCATAGGCGCCTTTCATTCGGGCTTTACCAAGCCTATCTTCTGCCATGTTCTTATCGCTAGTGGCATGGGTAGGCTGCATCGATGCAATAATATTGAGTTGTTTGAACCGCACCAAATCATCGGGGTGCACCACTTGTGCGTGCTCAATTCGATGGCGCAGGTTGGCACCGCCAAAGAGTTCAAAGGCATGCGCAAACTCATCTAACACGATACGGTTAGCGCGGTCACCAATGGCATGAGTATTGATTTGAAAGCCATGGGGAATAATCAGCTGATATAGAGCGCGCATGTCTTCTTGTGAGGTAACCATCAAACCATGCTGATGAGGCGAGTCTGAGTAGGGTTCGAGCAACGCCGCACCGCGACTTCCTAGCGCACCATCGACATAAATCTTGACGCTACGTACGGTTAGCTTATCGTCATCGCTAACAATAGCTCCTTGCGCTAAAAGTTCAGCTAATTTGGGCTCGCTACCAGATAACATCGCGTAGACTCGCAAGGGCATGTTTTGTGCAGCAAGGTCTTGATAAGCTTTTAAGTTCAAAGCGTCAATACCGGCATCATGAACGCTGGTAATACCCTGCGCTAACAAATGGTCAAAGGCTAATTGTAGGGCTTGTTTAGTTTGTTCAATACTCGCTGCCGGTAGCTTCTGTTCGATTAAAGCCATGGCATTATCAATCAATACTCCGGTCGGCTCACCGTTGCTATCACGAATAATGTCACCGCCTTCGGGGCTTACCGTGGCAGCAGTAATGCCAGCTAGTTCTAACGCTTTGCTATTCGCCCACGCGGCGTGGCCGTCTACCCGAGTTAAATAGACTGGGCGGTCGGTTATCGCCTCATCTAAACTGTTGCGTTGCGGAAATTCTTTACTTGGCCAATTTTCTTGATTCCAACCGCGTCCTATCACCCATTCTAATTGCGGGTTCTGTTTAGCAAAGTTGTTAACTGTAGCAACGGCTGCAGTTTCCGAGACCGCGTCCCGTAAGTCTGCTTGCATTAAGTTCTGGCCAAGGCCCAATACATGGCCGTGGGCGTCAATGAGTCCAGGCAAGATAGTTTTGCCTTGTAGATTAATTTGATTAGTAATATCAGCTAGATTAAGCCTCTTGTTCAGTTGTTCATAATTGCCAGCTGCGGCTACTTTGCCGTTAATGATAAGCAAGGTATTAAACTGCTTAAGTTGTGCATCTGTGCCTGGTTCACCGATAAGGGTGTAGCCGTTTGCATTAGTAAAGAGTATTGTTTTAGCTGTTACCGATGTACACAACAAAAATAAAACAATTGTGCATAAACGAAGGATGGTCATTATTTACTCCAATGTTGGCTGTTTTATTGCCATCTCGGTTAGTTATTAGAATTATCGTTGTTTAGAGCATTTTAGCGGTCTTTGCACTTTTTACATATATTTACAATTCAATAACACTGAAACTTCAAACATTCGTTAAACAGTGTACAATAGCTTCATTAATAGGGAAATGTTGCTGCACGTGGTATGCCATGAAAATACTCATTATCGATTCTCAATTTTTTGTGCGGGCAGGTCTAATTCAGGTATTAACTAGTTTTTCTGAAGACCTAGCCATTTACGAAGCGCCATCTTTCGAGATAGCGCGGGAATATTTGCGCCATCAAAGTGACTATAACCTGATCTTCTTCGACATGGATATTCCTGACGCAGAAGTACGGCCTACTTTGCAAACTCTGAAAAAAATGACTCCGACAGCGCATGTTGTGCTGTTTAGTTGGGCGCGTCCGTTGTCTGAAGTACGCCAAGCTCTGAGTAACGGCGTGCGTAGCTATTTGCCTAAAGATGCCACGGCAGAAGAAGCCAAGTTAGCTATTCGAGTGTTGCTCAATAACGACCGTTACTTGCCGGATGAGTCACGACTAGCTGGTAGTGGTGCGCGCCAAGGTAGTGCTGAACATTTCTTATCGCCACGCCAATTAGAAATCATGCAATTATTGGCACAAGGTTTATCAAACAAAGAGATTGCTACTATTCTTGGTATTACTGAAGGAACCATTCGAGTTCATTTATCAGCAATCTTCAAAGCCATTAAAGTGTCTAATCGCACGGAAGCAACGCTCTGGTATTTATTGCGGCAGAAGCGGTTAGTTAATTAATGAATTGAGGTGGGCATATGCAGTTAGAGCAGTTATTAAAATCGCTCGAACAACGTCAACAAGCACCCACCCATTTATGGAACCCTCCTTATTGTGGCGAGTTGCCCATGCTAATTGATGAGCATGGGCAATGGCATTATTCTGGTTCGCCGATTCAACGTGCAGCTCTGGTTAAACTATTCGCCTCGGTACTAGTGAAGGAAGGCGAAGATTATTTCTTGGTAACTCCCGTTGAGAAAGTCAAAATTACCGTAGTTGATGTTCCTTTTATGATCACCACCTGGCAACGCCAGCAACATCAACAAGACCAAGTCATTGGTGTGACGACCAATATCGGTGAAAGCTTCCCGTTATCCACAACCCATCCGTTACAGATGCGTGGCCAAGTACCTTATGTGGATTGTGGTCGCGAACTTTGGGCTAAGGTGCACCGCAATGTGTTGTATCAATGGGCAGAGATTGCGGAGCCTGAGTTGTATACTAATGCTTTAGGTGAGCAGCGTGAACGCTTAGTGCTAACCAGTGCTGGGCAGAAGTTTACGTTAGCTGAGCTTGAGCCAGATCCCAAGTCCGAGTAAGTGTGCTTTAGTGAGAAAGTATGGCTAATAGGGCGCTAAAGCGCAGATTATTTGCGCACACGCCGACGCTGCTCTATTATAGCCGACCTCGATTTAGCTACTTTATAGAGACCAATGAATGCGGCCACTTAAGTTAACGCTGGCACAATTAGACTTTACCGTCGGTGCACTCAATCAGAATTCAAAAACTATTTTGGCGACCATGCAGGCTCATCAGGATAGTGACATCATTGTCTTTCCAGAATTAGCTCTTACCGGTTATCCGCCGGAAGATTTATTGTTTCGTGAAGACTTTGAACAGTTGGTTGCACAAGCTATCACGACAATTGCCACTGCCGCGCAGCACAGCGTCGTAGTTATTGGGCATCCGCAACGGGTTGGTAATGAGCTTTTTAATAGCGTGTCAGTGCTCTACCAAGGTCAGTTATTAACACGCTATCACAAGCAACGCTTGCCTCAGTACGGGGTGTTTGATGAGCAGCGTTACTTTATCCCGGGTCATCAAACAGGCTTTTTCGATTATCAGGGCTATCGCATTGGCTTGCTCATTTGTGAAGATATTTGGCATGCCGAACCTTGGGCGGCACTACAACGCGAAAAGCTAGATTTGGTATTGTCGTTAAATGCCTCACCTTACGAGGTTGATAAGCATCAGCAGCGTTTGCACATTCTGCAACAACGTATCCATGAGAAGGCTTGTCCGGTTATCTATGTTAATAATTGTGGTGGCCAAGATGAATTGGTGTTTGATGGCCATTCGTTGGTGCTTTCAGCTACCGGCGAATTAGTGGCCGAGTTACCCCATTGCGAACCTTGCTGTGCGACTCTTAGCTATAGCTCCGACGCCGGTTTTAGTGGGATAGATGATTGGCGGCCGTACGCTAGTGAGCCGCTGGCGCTGATTTATCAAGCGTTGGTTCTGAGTGTGCGTGATTATGTGCAGAAAAACGGCTTCAAAGGCGTCACCTTGGGGTTATCTGGGGGCATTGATTCGGCGTTAACTTTAGCGATTGCAGCAGATGCTTTGGGTGCTGCGCAAGTTCATGCCGTAATGATGCCATTCAAATACACGTCGCAAATGAGCCAAGACGATGCGCAACTGCAAGCCGAGCGCATGGGCGTAAACTATGATGTGGTTGCCATAGAGCCTATTTATGATAGTTTCATGCAGCAACTGAGCCCGTTATTTGGCGATGATGCGCTGGGCACAACCACCGAAAACTTGCAGGCGCGAAGTCGTGGAGTGATTGTGATGGCGTTGTCTAACAAGACGGGTTCGTTGGTGCTTACTACCGGTAATAAAAGCGAGTTGGCAGTAGGTTACTGCACTTTGTATGGTGATATGTGTGGTGGTTTTGCGCCTTTGAAAGATATTCCCAAAACCTTGGTGTTTGCTTTAGCTCGCTATCGTAACCAAGCGCAAGAGGTGATTCCTGAGCGGGTAATCACGCGTCCACCATCGGCCGAGTTAGCTCCGGATCAAAAGGATGAAGATAACCTTCCGCCCTATGAGGTGCTGGATAAAATTCTGACCTTGTATGTTGAGCAAGATTGGTCGGCTGCAGCTATTATCGATTGTGGTTTTGATCGGGCCGATGTCTTGCGTGTTATCAAATTGGTTGATATTAATGAGTACAAACGTCGGCAAGGAGCGGTTGGACCGAAAATCACATCGCGTAATTTTAGCAAAGACCGCCGGTATCCAATTACCAACCATTTTCGTTATGAAATAGAACGTCAATTAGAAGGCAGCAGCAAACCATGAAGAAAATAGAAGCTATTATCAAGCCCTTTAAACTAGATGACGTACGCGAAGCTCTGTCAGAAATTGGTATTGCCGGTATGACGGTATCAGAAGTCAAAGGTTTTGGTCGGCAAAAAGGCCATACAGAACTCTACCGTGGTGCTGAGTACATGGTCGATTTTTTACCTAAGGTAAAACTTGATATTGTAGTGGCTGACGATCAAGTGGACCGTTGCATTGATACTATTTTAGAAACAGCACAAACTGGAAAAATTGGCGATGGTAAAATCTTTGTGACCAACGTTGAGCGGGTCATTCGGATCCGTACTGGTGAAGAAAACGAAGATGCCGTTTAGCAGAATGGTTGGTTAAGCATTAAAAAAGCCCTAGTTAGTGACTAGGGCTTTTTTATAGTGACGATAGCTTTTAATCTTGCTCGAGACCGCGGCGGAAGTATCGGCTATTCGGAAAGTTTTTCTGCAAGGTAGCAACTGTATCTTGCTGTAACTGGTCCAGATTTAACTGCTCATACGAATTGGCCATAATGATAAGTGCAGTTTCAGCTTCGGCAGTATCAGGGAAGTTCTCCAGCACGTATTTACCTCGGTTAGCAGCGGACAAATAGGCTTCGCGCTTCACATAATATTGAGCAACCGCAAGTTCGTACTGAGCCAAGGTGCTTTTAATAGCGACCATACGCTGGCGCGCATCGGCAGCATATTTACTGTCAGGAAAACGACGAACCAACTCGGCAAAATCATCAAAAGCTTCACGAGTTTTAGTTGGGTCGCGGTCTGCACGATCGACTCCGAAAAACTCTTGGATAGTATTTTCGGCAGTACGTTGATTGGTTAAGCCACGCATGTATAGCGCATAGTCATAATCTTGATGATTGGGGTTTAAGCGCACAAAGCGGTCGATGGTTGCCAACGCTTTATCTAGATTACCAACCTTGTAATAAGCGTAGATTAGGTCTAATTGTATTTGGTGCGTCAATGGCCCGAACGGATAGCGCATGTTAATCGATTCTAAAATTTGTAGCGCGTTGTTAATGTTACCGTTCGCTAAACTTGATTTAGCTCGCTCGTAGCCTTTTTCTACGTCACTTAGCCGGCTATCATCAAATTGGTCATCAGGTGTTCCTGAGCATGCGCTAACTGCAATTACTGCTGCGCAAGCTAAAATAAGTCGTAATTTCATAATTAGTTTTTTTAATCTCTGTTGATTTAACTTTGGTGCAGCGGACCAAACAGGTACACTATATACATTCAATGCATTCTAGCGCAGCAACGGCTGCTTTCACAGGTCCTATTTATAATTTATGAGTGAACACATTTCTTTATCCGGCACAGTGCCACAATCTGCCAACGGTAAGCGCTTGGACCAAGCAGTAGCTGAGATGTTCCCTGACTATTCACGGTCACGGTTAAAAACTTGGATAACTGATGGACAAGTACGCATAGATGGTGAGGTCGTCGATCGGCCGCGAGAAAAAGTTTTGGCCGGCATGGATATTGAAATCGATGGCGTACTAGTTGAAGTAAAACGCTTTGAAGCGCAGCCGATTGAGTTAGATATTGTCTACGAAGACGATGACATTATGGTGATCAATAAACCCGCGGGCTTAGTTGTTCATCCTGGTGCCGGTACTCCGGATGGCACTTTGTTGAACGCGTTGTTACATCATTTTCCTGCTATCGATCAAGTGCCGCGAGCAGGTATTGTGCATCGTTTGGACAAAGACACCACCGGATTAATGGTGGTGGCAAAAACTATTCCGGCGCAAACACACTTGGTTGCGGCCATGCAAAATCGTGAAATCACCCGCGAATATGAAGCTGTGTGTAACGGCCCCATGACTGCTGGCGGTACTGTTGAAGAAGCCATTGGCCGTCATCCAACGAAGCGTACGCATATGGCGGTAGTGGCGCTAGGCAAACCGGCAGTAACACACTATCGAGTCGTTGAACGGTTTCGTGCGCACACGCATTTGCGGCTGCGCTTAGAAACTGGCCGGACCCATCAAATACGGGTGCACATGGCACATATTCGTCATCCGTTAGTAGGCGACTTTACTTACGGCGGTCGGCCTCGACCTCCGCAAAAAGCTGGCGAGCCTTTGCTGGAAATGCTCCGCGGCTTTCGTCGGCAAGCGTTACATGCCGCACGCCTATCGTTGCACCACCCCATAACGGGTGAATGGTTAAGTTGGGATGCGCCAACGCCGGCCGATATGGTGGAGCTGCTGGCAGTGCTACGCGCAGATCGTAAAGAGTTTCCCATCGATTAACCATGCTTACCCCTAACTGGACATTACCTGCGGGTGTGAAAGCTGCGGTTACCACAACCGCAGCTCCGGGTAATGTGGCGGTTCATGTTGGGGATGATCCTGCTCAAGTCTTGCTTCGGCGCCGTCAGTTAGTGCGCCAATTAGCCTTACCCAGTAGTCCTCGTTGGCTACAACAAACCCATAGTACTCGTGTGCTAAACCTCTCAGCATTGCACTCAGATGCGCCAATGACGGGGCTGAACGCCGATGCTAGTTATACCAATCAGGCGCACCAAGTCTGTGCGATATTAACTGCAGATTGCTTACCCATTTTAATAGCAGCTAACGATGGCTCAGAAATCGCCGCTATTCATGCCGGATGGCGTGGCTTAGCACAAGGGATTATTACCAATACCTTAGCTAACTTTGCAACGCCAGCAAGCCAGCTCACAGCTTGGATCGGGCCCGCTATTTCTGCAACCGCCTATGAGGTAGGTGCTGATGTTCGCGAGCCATTTTTATCGCAAGGCCTTGTTGATGAGATTAGTTTTCGTCCCCATATTGCAGGTAAGTGGTTTGCTGATTTACCTGTTTTAGCGCAACGAATTCTTGCTCAGCAAGGAGTAGAACAGATAACTCAAAGCGGTTATTGTACCTTTTCAGACCAAAGGTTTTATTCTTACCGCCGCAATCCACTGTGTGGGCGAATAGCGACGTTAATCTGGAAAATTTAATTTCCCCCTTGAATTTGTCGAAATAATACCCACATTAAATGTCAGGATTAATGATTTTTTAAGAGGGTTATCATGCGATTCGATAAATTAACCAATAAATTTCAGCAGGCAGTGGCAGAGGCGCAATCTTTGGCGCTAGGGCGTGACCACGCCTACATAGAGCCATTGCATTTAATGCAAGCTTTGTTACAACAAGATGGCGGCAGCTTGCGGCCGTTATTTACGCTAATGCAAGTAGATTTGGCGGCTTTTCGTTCAGACTTAGCCGCAGCATTAGATAAATTACCCCAGGTAGAAGGTACCGGCGGCGATATTCAGGTATCGCCAGCCACAGCAAGTCTGTTAAATCTATGCGACAAATATGCACAGAAACGCAAAGATCAATTTATATCATCAGAGCTATTTGTGCTTGCTGCAACGGAAGATAAGGGTGCCTTAGGTGAGATTTTCAAGCGCCACCGAATCGCCAGAGCTGCGGTTGAACAAGCTATCGAACAAGTGAGGGGCGGAGAAGCTGTGGATGATCAAAACGCAGAAGAGAAACGCCAAGCGCTAACAAAATACACGATTGATTTAACTGAACGAGCAGAATCGGGCAAGTTGGATCCTGTGATTGGTCGTGATGAAGAGATCCGCCGCACCATTCAGGTGTTACAGCGTCGCACTAAAAATAACCCGGTGTTAATTGGTGAGCCAGGTGTAGGTAAAACTGCCATTGTTGAAGGCTTGGCGCAACGCATCGTCAACGGTGAGGTGCCGGAAGGCTTAAAACACAAACGAGTGTTGTCCCTTGACCTAGGTGCTTTGCTGGCTGGTGCTAAGTATCGTGGTGAGTTTGAAGAACGATTAAAAGCGGTGCTCAACGAATTAAGTAAAGAAGAAGGGCGTATTATTCTCTTCATTGATGAGCTTCACACCATGGTCGGCGCCGGCAAAGCTGATGGCGCCATGGATGCCGGTAACATGCTTAAACCAGCGCTGGCGCGAGGAGAGTTGCATTGCGTAGGCGCAACCACCCTAGATGAGTATCGCCAATACATTGAGAAAGATGCAGCGTTAGAACGCCGTTTTCAAAAAGTACTGGTGGATGAACCATCGGTGGAAGACACCATTGCGATCTTGCGCGGCTTGAAAGAACGCTACGAAGTGCATCACTCAGTGCAAATCACTGACCCTGCAATTGTGGCTGCCGCAACGCTTTCGCATCGTTACATCAGTGATCGGCAATTGCCAGATAAAGCGATTGATTTGATTGACGAGGCGGCATCAAGCATTCGGATGCAAATCGATTCTAAGCCGGAAGATTTAGACCGACTCGAGCGCCGTATCATTCAGTTGCAGTTAGAGCAAAAGGCGCTGCAGAAAGAGCAAGATGAAGCGAGTAAAAAACGTCTTACCATACTAGAGCAGGAGTTAACCGAGCAGCAGCGTAAATACCAAGAGCTGGAACAGGTATGGTTAGCTGAAAAAGCGGTAGTGCAAGGTGAGCAAAACATTAAGGCTCAACTAGAGCAAGCTAAAACAGATCTTGAGATAGCGCGCCGAGCTGGCGATCTTAATCGTATGTCTGAGCTGCAATACGGCAAAATACCTGAGCTTGAGCGTCAGCTCAAAGCGGCAACTGAAGCCGATGAGCAGGGTATGAGCTTGCTAAAAAATAAAGTCACCGACGAACAGATTGCAGATGTGTTGTCGCGTTGGACTGGCATCCCGGTAAGCAAGATGCTTGAGGGGGAACGTGAGAAATTGTTACAGATGGAGCAACAATTACACCAGCGCGTGGTAGGACAAGACGAAGCAGTCACTTCTGTTGCTAACGCTATTCGCCGATCTCGTGCTGGTTTATCTGACCCGCAACGGCCATTGGGCTCATTTTTATTCCTAGGCCCAACCGGTGTAGGTAAAACGGAATTGTGCAAAGCTTTGGCTAACTTCATGTTTGACACTGATGAAGCCATGGTACGGATTGATATGTCCGAGTTTATGGAAAAACATTCCGTATCGCGCTTAGTGGGAGCACCGCCAGGATATGTTGGTTACGAAGAAGGTGGTTATTTAACCGAGGCGGTACGCCGCAAGCCTTATTCGGTGGTCTTGTTAGACGAAGTTGAAAAGGCACACCCAGACGTCTTCAATATTTTATTACAGGTATTGGATGATGGTCGTTTAACCGATGGCCAAGGTCGCACTGTTGATTTTCGTAATACGGTTATCATCATGACATCGAATTTGGGCTCTGATGTTATTCAGGAAAAAGCTCACCAGCAAAGTTATGATGAAATGAAGGCAGATGTGATGGGTATTTTACAACATCACTTCCGTCCAGAGTTTCTTAACCGGGTAGACGAAACGGTGGTGTTCCATCCATTAGCCCAGGAACATATTAAGAACATCGCTAATATTCAATTGCAGCGGTTATATCAACGTTTAGCTGAGCGTGATTACCGTATGGAGTTAACTGAAGCGGCCTTAGCCCATTTAGCTAAAGCCGGTTTTGACCCAGTGTTTGGTGCCCGACCGCTGAAACGAGCCATTCAACAGGAGCTTGAAAATCCGTTGGCGCAACAAATCTTGGCGGGTAAGTTACTACCGCAACAATTAATAAAAGTAGATGTAGAGAATGAGCGGTTGGTGATATCTCAGTAAACCATACAACAGCAATGGGTGAAACAAACAATAGCCGAGTACCACAATACTCGGCTATTTATTGCCTCATATAAGCTATGCTATGCTGTGCGACCATTTTTGAAAGGACGAAGACGTTATGCCCAATAAACCAGACACAGCGAATACCGCAAAAGCGCGAGGCATTTATTTATTGCCTAACTTGTTAACAACAGCCGGTTTGTTCTCAGGATTCTTTGCGATTGTCGCGTCAATGAACAATATGTTTGAGTCTGCTGCCGTGGCGGTATTTATCGCTATGGTATTTGATGGGTTAGATGGACGCGTTGCTCGTATGACTAACACTGAAAGCGCTTTTGGTGCTGAATACGACAGTATGGCCGATATCGTGTCGTTCGGTATGGCGCCTGCATTAGTAATGTATAATTGGGCGCTCTCTGACTTAGGTAAATTAGGTTGGTTAGCTGCCTTTATCTTTGTGGCTGGCGGTGCATTACGCTTAGCCCGTTTCAATACCAACCTTGGCACTGCCGACAAACGTTACTTTCAAGGTTTAGCTATTCCTAGTGCTGCCGCAATTGTGAGTGGTTTAGTATGGGTGGGTAGTAAATATGAAATCGATCCGACCAGCATTAATTATTTGGCTGCCTTTATTACAATCGCTGCCGGTCTATTAATGGTAAGTAATTTCCGTTACCACTCGTTTAAAGATGTCGATTGGCGCGGACGCGTTTCATTTATTGCTATCTTAGCTATTGTGTTGGCTTTTGTTGTAGTAGCCACCGAGCCATCATTAGTTTTGTTCTCTATTTTTATGCTTTATGCCATTTCAGGACCAATCACTACGTTCCGGACTGTGAAAAATATTAAGTTAGAGCATGTTGTTGGTGATACCGATGACTGTGATGGTGAAGCATCAGTAAAGCCAGCGCAGCAAGCGCAATCGAACGAAGTAGAGCTGGGCAGCGCAAAAAGTGAGCAGCCGAAGGGCGATAAATAAACGATCGAACAAAAAAGGCGCAGTCAGCACAAAAAGTGAAAAAAGATCTTGCGCCTTTGAATATGATCCTTATAATTCGCCGCCGTTGTCACCGAGAAGTTAGCGGCAGGGTTAAACCGCCAAATAACGAGT
>JTFO01002688.1_pt1 | contig 12618 bp, 13 predicted proteins | sample 235411 | NCBI WGS metagenome assembly JTFO01 (sample SAMN03067590, study PRJNA260953) | activated sludge metagenome | biome: Sludge; feature: Wastewater; isolation source: CETP activated sludge from laboratory augmented bioreactor treating... | place: India:Gujarat | collected 2013-04
TGCTGGTAACGTGGCCGACATCACCAGTACACTTAAGTCAGGTCGCAATAGGAGGCTTTCTTGCAACATTGCTAGGCCCAAGTCACTCGCCAAATTCCGCTCATGAAACTCGTCAAAAATCACCATACCCACCCCAGCTAGCTCCGGGTCTTGTTGCAGGTATTGAGTAAACATACCCTCGGTAACAATGAGCAACCGAGTGTGCTGGTTAAAGCGAGCCTCGCCGCGAATGTGATAACCTACCGTTTGCCCCACGGGTTCATCCAGCTGTCGAGCCAGATAGGTTGCAATGGCAAGGGTTGCTAGCCGCCGCGGTTGCAACATTAAAATGCGTTGCTGAGCGAGACTTGGCTGCTGCAACAACGCCAGTGGCAACAGTGTCGACTTGCCCGCCCCTGGCGGGGCTTCGATGACCACTCGAGCGGCCGGTAACAACTTTACCAAAGGTTCAATTAAAGCTTGTACCGGCAACTGCTCAGTGGTCATTTACGCTTACAAATCAGTTTAACAAGGTGGCCGCAATAGTACGGAAGCCCAGCGCGGTAGCGCCCGCCGCACACATTCCATTAGCACTACCATGATACGCCGCAGCAATGTCAAAATGCAGCCAACCCGCACCTTCATTCGGCGCAAAACGCAATAAAAAGCCAGCCGCATTACTTGCGCCACCAGCACCACCACCTTTTTGCGGACGGCTATTGGCGGTATCTGCAAAAGCGGATGGGCAATTATCACGATGCCATGGTTGCAACGGCAAACGCCAGAGTAATTCTTGATTAGCCGCAGCTGAGGCTAGCGCCTGCTGAGCGTAGTCATCATCAACACTAAACAACGCATTGTACTCAGTACCAACAGCAACCTGCGCTGCGCCAGTTAACGTGGCTGCGTCAATGATATGCTTGGCATTAACTTCAGCCGCATAAATAAGGCCATCGGCTAGCACCAAACGTCCTTCGGCGTCAGTGTTGACAATTTCCACTGTGGTGCCATTTTTATAAGTAATGATGTCACCTAACTTATAGGCGCGCCCATCAATCAGGTTTTCCGCACAACACAACACCAATTGCACTCGTTTGTTTAGGCCCTGTTCAATGGCATATCCTAAAGCACCTGCTACGGTTGCCGCGCCACCCATGTCGCACTTCATTGCTAACATGCCTTCGCTAGACTTAATACTTAGGCCACCGCTATCAAAGGTGATCCCTTTACCAATCAATACTGTGTCTACCTCAGCTTTTGGGTCCTTGCTTGGGTTGTAGTCTACCACCAGCATCACCGGTGGCTTGACGCTAGCTCTACCCACCGTATGAATACCCATACGTTGCTCAGCCAATAACTCATCGCCAACCACTTTGCGGACACTAATAGCTGCTGGTGCCAACTCGGTAAGTTTATCAGCCACACGTTGGGCAAGGGCCTCAGGATAGATGGCCTCGGGCGGTAAATTAATTAACTCTCGCACCCAATTTGCATGCTTCTGTAATAAATTAAGTTGCTGTTCATGGTTGGCCCACGTGATCTTATTTTTGCTAAGAGTGTCCGTAAAGCCTTTAGCGAAAGCCCATTGCTGCTCTAAGTTCCAGCTGTCACCCTGCAAGCTAACAGCATTGATTCCAAGATTATCTAATTGGCGGCCGGCCCGCTGAATTTTACGTAAATCGTTAGCTTCATTGCCAGTTAACGAGATCACGGCGCCGCGTTCATTCATGATGACCGCGGCAGAAGCCTTCCAACCGCCTGTAGTGGTGGTGCTTGCGGATTCTAAAAAGACAGGTACTGTGCTAGACATGCGATGTGGCTCCCAGTATGTTTGCGTGTTTAGATGGTGTCTATCGTACTTGAGCAAGATGGGGCTGACAATGAAGTTTATCAAGGTACTTGAGCCGGCAACCTTAACTAAACGTTACCAACGCTTTCTAGCAGATGTGGAGACTGCCGATGGTAGTGCCTTTACCATTCACTGCCCGAATACCGGTGCTATGACGGGTTGTGCTGAACCCGGCATGCGGGTATGGATGAGCGCCTCGGATAATCCTAAACGTAAATATCGCTACACTTGGGAACTCGCCCAAAGCAGCGCCGGTCACATGATCTGCGTGAATACCCAGCAAGCCAACAAGATTGCTGGTGAGGCTTTAGCTGATGGCGTGATTCCGCAACTGGAGGGGTTACACGAACTGCAAGCGGAGCAGAAATATGGTTACGAAAACCGCCGCATTGACTGGCTGGGTCTGGATAAACATGCGCAAAAAGTTTTTATTGAAGTAAAAAGTGTCACCTTAGCTGAGTATAATCAGGGCTATTTTCCCGATACTGTTAGCCAACGGGCAACGCAACATTTACGCAGTTTGATGGATATGGTTAACGATGGTCATCGGGCGGTAGTGCTCTACGTGGTCTTGCATAGCGCTATCGAACAGGTCACGGCAGCTAGCCAGCTTGATCCAAACTACGCGCAGATGTGTATTGAGGCGGCAAAAATAGGAGTTGAATTTTACGCATTGGGGTGCCATATCAGCCCGAGCGAAATCACCGCGACAACAACCTTGCCGGTGATACCTGTTAGCAGCAGTGCAAAAAGTTAACTTTTGTTTAAATAAAATTGCACCGCCGATTACTTTCTGGTATATGTACCGACCATTTTTTTAACCGTCTCATACAGGAGATCCATAATGCCTCAAGGAACGCCGAAAAAAGCCCATGGCATTCTGGCACAAGCTGGCCTTGAACCTTATCAAGAGAAGCCAGGTGAAGAATACATGAATGAGGCGCAACGTGCGCATTTTCGTAAAATTTTAGAAGTGTGGCGTGCTCAGTTGCGTGAAGAAGTTGACCGTACTGTTCACCACATGAAAGACGAAGCAGCTAATTTCCCTGATCCAGTGGACCGCGCCGCGCAAGAAGAAGAGTTCAGTTTAGAACTCCGTACTCGCGACCGCGAGCGTAAGCTGATCAAGAAAATTGAAAAAACACTGCAGAAAATTGAAGCTGATGACTTCGGCTTTTGTGATTCGTGCGGCATTGAAATCGGTGTGCGACGTTTAGAAGCGCGTCCTACTGCTGACCTTTGCGTCGATTGCAAAACCCTCGCCGAAATCAAAGAGAAGCAGATGACCGGCGCCTAATATGGCGACACCAAGCATGGCCAACCAGCCATACTGTGGCCGCTTTGCCCCGACCCCGTCGGGGCCCTTGCATTTTGGCTCATTAGTAGCCGCTTTGGCCAGCTATTTAGATGCGAAAGCTCATGCCGGACGCTGGCTAGTGCGCATCGAGGACATTGACGAACCGCGCGCAGTAGCAGGAGCCGACCAAGTTATCCTGCAACAATTAGAGCGCTTTGGTCTGCATTGGGACGGCGACGTTATTTACCAAAGTCAGCGCAAAGAGCGTTATCGTCAGGCTCTAGCTGAGTTGCAGCAGCAACAGTTAACCTATCCTTGCAACTGCACCCGAAAACAAATCAAAGCCCGTGGTGAATACTATACCGGTCACTGTCGTGCCGGGGTCGAAGGACCCGGGCCCTATGCCATTCGCTATTTGAATCAAACTCCTGTTATGGCCTTTACCGATGGTATTCAAGGCGAGGTAAACATAGCTCCCGCTGTTGCTGGCGAAGATTTTGTGTTGTTGCGGCGTGATGGTTGGTTCACCTATCAGCTGGCGGTTGTGATAGATGATATTGATCAAGGGGTTACAGATATCGTTCGCGGCGCAGACCTGCTCACTGCAACCAGTTGGCAAATTAATTTGTGGCGCCACTTTAGCCAGCGCCAGCCGCATTTTAAACATATTCCGCTAGCTCTAGATGAACAGGGGCAGAAACTCAGTAAGCAAAATCATGCCCCCGCGCTTAATCCGCAGCAAGTTAGTGAGCAACTCTGGCAAGCCTGTCAGTTTCTACAGCTCACTGAAGTTCCCTTAACCAATCCCGCAGACCTTTTAAGCCTAGCCACTCAAGCTTGGCGTGCTAAGTTCTTTCCTGAAACGTCTGCACAGGATACAATAACGCGTTAATTTTAAGCACCGAGGCCTTAATGTAAGTAGCTAGCCTTATGACGCAGCCACGCGCCTCATCTAAATGTACGGAGAAACCCCCATTATTAAGCGCATTAAAGCATTGGCAAAGCGAGCCCTACAACGTCAACCAGAATCCTCGCTGCCAGCAAATATTCTTGCCAAACCTATTGTTATTACTCGCGATCAGCATCCCATTTCGCGTAAAGACATTCCTGAGCACGCCTTAAAAGTTTTGTACCGCCTGCACAATGCTGGCTACCAAGCTTTCTTAGTGGGCGGCTGTGTGCGCGATTTATTACTAGGTATTCAACCTAAAGATTTTGATGTGGCTACCAATGCTCAACCTGAGCAAGTGAAGGCGTTATTTCGCAACTGTCGTTTGGTTGGCCGTCGTTTTCGCTTAGCACACGTGGTTTTTGGCCGCGAAGTTATCGAGGTGGCTACGTTTCGCGGGCATCATGATAGCCCCGCCGATGAGCCGGCCAAGACTGATAAAATTGCCAAGCAAAATGCTGCCGGTATGTTGGTTCGCGATAATGTTTTCGGCTCTATTGAAGAAGATGCACAACGGCGTGATTTCACCGTCAATGCGCTCTACTACAACATCGCCGATTTTTGTATTTATGATTTTGCCAACGGGGTGAAAGACATCGAGGCCGGGGTGTTGCGAATGATTGGTGATAGTGCCACTCGCTACCGTGAAGATCCAGTGCGCATGTTACGTGCCATTCGCTTTGCCACCAAGTTAAACATGCGTATGGATAGCAGTGTTGCAGACCCCATTAAAGAACTAGCTCCGTTGTTGCAAAATATTCCTGCAGCACGCCTGTTTGAAGAAAGTCTGAAACTATTTACCGCTGGTAAAGGCCTCGCAAATTTTGAAATGCTGGTTGAATATCAATTATTTCAACAGCTATTCCCGCTGCTGCGTAGTTATCTGAAGGCCCCTGACGAGGCTCCCTATCAGTTGCTTAAACAAACCTTTGCAGATACCGATGAGCGGGTCCGCAATGGTCAACGTATTACTCCGGCTTACTTATATGCAGCGCTATTGTGGTGGCCACTCCAGGCTCGCATGGAACAGCTGACCTTTGAAGGTGGTCTATCTCAGGCTGATGCACTTAACTTAGCAGCAGCCGATGTGATAGGTAAACAGGTGCAAAGTATTGCTATCCCTAAACGTTTCACCATTCCTGCGCGTGAGATCTGGCAATTACAGCAACGTTTAGAGCGCGCTCAAGGTAAACGCATTGGCATGGTCTTAGGGCATCCGAAATTTCGCGCTGCCTATGATTTCTTGCTCCTACGAGCTAACACAGCGACCGCCCTTGAACGCGGTAAATTAGAGCAACTGGCACAGTTTTGGACCAAACAGCAACAAAACGGTACCCCTGCTATTGCGCCTAGCGCAGATGATGCCGGCAATAGACCCAAGCCTAAGCGGCGCGGCCGCAGAGCCGGACGTCGACGTCGAAGCCCCAAGCAAGAGAACTCTAATGGCTAAGGTTTATATCGCCTTGGGCGCTAATCTTGGCGACCCTGTGCAAACGCTAAAAGATGCTTTACTGGAATTAGCCAGTGGTCCTGCATTGCAGCAGCTTCGCGCCAGCTCACTGTACCGCAGCAAACCAATGGGCCCGGCTGACCAACCCGATTATGTGAACGCGGTAGTGACTGCGACCACCGAGCTAGAACCACTAGCGCTGCTGGATTACCTGCAAGCCATTGAGCAGCAGTTCGGGCGCCAGCGTTTGCGCCACTGGGGCCCTCGCACACTCGATTTAGATATTCTGCTGGTGGATGACCTAGTGAGTACGAGCGAACGGTTAACGCTTCCGCACCCTGGCCTCTCTGAAAGAGATTTTGTGGTGGTGCCCTTAGCTGAGCTAGCGCCAACTTTAGTGTTACCTAACGGACAGACGCTACAGCAGTTAAAACAGTCCATGCAGCATCATGACCTCGTTAAGATTAGCTGATACAATCAAGTTCTGAGCTTTCCTGCAAGGAGTATCTGATGGCCGCTATGACCATAGCCAAACTAGCTAAGAAGAAGTTAGCTGGCGAAAAAATCACCTCAATTACGGCTTACGATGCCTCGTTTGCGAAGCTTTTTGCCGAGTGTGGCGTCGATTTTATGTTAGTCGGTGACTCCTTAGGCAACGTGGTACAGGGGCAGTCCAGCACCTTGCCCGTTACTCTTGCTGATATTGTTTATCACACTCAAGCTGTGCGTCGTGGTGCCCCTGAGGCTTTCGTGATGGCTGACATGCCATTTATGACTTATGCCAGCCCAGCCCAAGCATGCGATAACGCCGCTGAACTGATGCGCGCCGGCGCCAATATGGTAAAGCTTGAAGGCGGCGATTGGCTGCTTGAAACCATACGCTGTTTGGTTGAACGGAGCGTCCCAGTATGCGCCCACTTAGGGCTGTTACCCCAATCGGTTAATGTACTCGGTGGTTATAAGATTCAAGGCAGAGAGCAATCTGCGGCGGACAATACCTTGCGCCAAGCGTTGGCTTTAGAAGAGGCTGGGGCGCAATTATTGGTGCTAGAATGTGTACCGGTGGCCCTCGGTCAACGCATTAGCGAAGCTCTGACCATCCCGACCATTGGCATTGGTGCAGGTCCGCATACAGACGGACAAATTTTAGTCATGCATGATATGTTTGGCTTAAACAGCGACTATTTACCTAAATTTGTAAAAAACTTTTTAGCTGATGCCGGTGATTTGCGCGGTGCAGTTGAGATGTATGTTGCGCAAGTTAAAGCCGGGCAATTCCCGGGTCCTGAACATTCTTTTGAGTAACCCACGATGCAACGACTCACTAGTCTTGAAGAACTTCGCGCTTGGCGTGCACAACAACAGGGGCAAGTAGCCCTCGTACCCACCATGGGGAATTTGCACGAAGGTCATTTGAAGTTGGTTGATATGGCGCGCCAACGGGCTGATAAAGTCGTCGTGAGTATCTTTGTTAATCCGCTGCAGTTTGGTCAAAACGAAGATCTTGATAACTACCCTCGTACCCTTGATGCTGATTGTCGCGCGCTCGCTGAACGTGGTGTCAGCGCCGTGTTTGCTCCAACCGTACAAGATATGTATCCACGCGGATTAGCGGAACAAACCACAATAGAGGTACCTGGTATCTCTACCATTCTTTGTGGTGCTAGCCGTCCTGGTCATTTTCGTGGGGTGGCTACAATTGTGGCGAAGTTGTTCAATATGGTGCAGCCGAATTTAGCCATTTTTGGTGAAAAAGACTTTCAACAATTACAAGTTATTCGTCTTATGGTGCAAGATTTGAGCTTGCCTGTGGACATTTTAGGCCTGCCAACTCAGCGTGCGACTGACGGCCTAGCACTCAGCTCGCGCAATGGTTATCTATCAGATACCGAGCGCCAGCAAGCACCACTGCTCTATCAACAACTGAAAACCTGTGCCGAACGAATCAGCGCTGGCGAGGATGCGCAGCAAGTGCTTAATCAAGCGGTGACACACATCACCGCTGCTGGCTTCAAACTAGATTATTTAGAATTACGCCGACATGCAGATCTACAACCTGCACAAGCAACAGATAAGCATTTAGTGTTGTTAGTAGCAGCTTACTTAGGCAGCACCAGACTTATCGATAACTTAAGTTTTAAGCGGTCTTAACCGAACCGCTTAAAACTCATGGTTAGGTACTGATTAGCGTTCGCGCACCAAACCCAGTTCACGAAGCTCAGTAAATAAAGCACCACGTAAACTCATCGCCTGTTCGGCTATCTCGCGTTGCTCTTGAAGGATTTCTGCGAGCATCTCATGAGTTGTTAGAGGATTCGCTAATACCACTCTAAACACCACTGTAGGCTCACGATGATATTGTGCGGGAGTCAGCTTAGTACGCGACACGAATGAGCTTCCCGTTTCACGTTGGCGCTTCTGAATAAACCTGGTCAGTGCATTCAAATGAGGGGTAATGCGACGTACTTGCTCAGCATTAAGGCCTGCCAATAACGGCTTAATACGAGCGGGGACAAACCGATAGGTTAGAATGCATAGCTCGGGTTCAGTCACCACTTCAAAATCGTCTTGTGCGGCAATCAAGCGCGCAAAATCTTTAGCCTTAGCTAAGCTTTGATCAATTAACAATTCGTAGCCGCGCCGGCCCATGACATGTAGCGCAGAATACACCAACATGGCCATCCCCGGCCGCGAGCCTTCCATGGTGTGTGCACCTAAATCTTTTGAACCATGGCGAATAATATACTCGGCATGATGCTCTATCGCACGCACCATGCTTGGATCACGGAATAGCACCATGCCAGCGCCCATCGGCACGTACATCTGTTTATGCGCATCAATAGTGACACTGTCGGCTCTCTCAATGCCATGTAACAATTGGCGATGATTGTTCGACAGCAAGGTAGCCCCACCCCATGCGGCATCTACATGAAAGTGAGCACCAACCTCGCTCGCCACATCGGCCATTTTGTCGAGTGGATCTATGTGTCCTGTTTCTGTGGTGCCAGCGACCCCAATAATCGCTAATACTTGCCCACCATCGGCTTGAACCGCAGCACAAGCCTCACGTAGCGCATCTATTTTGATCCGATTATTCTCGTCGGTAGCAACCGCTATTAAATTTTTTCTTCCGATCCCTAACACATCAGCAGCTTTGCCCAGCGAGTAATGACCACGCTCAGACACCATAATAGTCAGGCGCTTGTAGCCATAATGCAGTAATCCCGCTGCGAGCCCTTCACTGGCAATACCGGCGAAGCCTGTCGTAGGTTTTAGTAATAGATTACGTGCTACCCACAGAGCTGTCATATTAGCCACAGTCCCGCCCGAGCACATAGCTCCGAGCGAGTGCTGGGCGCTATGCATCCAGCGCTGATAGAAAGCTGCATCTTGTTGGTAAACGAGGTGATGAAGCATACCCAAGACATTGCGTTCGAGTGGGGTAAAGGCCTTCGAGGTTTCAATTTTGACTAGGTTTTGGTTTAAACCCACCATCAGCTTAGCCAGCGGCAATAAAAAATAAGGCAGTGCTGAGGTCATGTGCCCAATAAATCGTGGCGAACTGGTATGCACTGAATGAGCTACTAAATTATTTAATAAAAACTCAGTGTGATCCGATACATACTGCGGCTGCTCAGGAATTTCGCTGGCATTAAAGTTTTGCTCAATCTCATGCAAGGGCTTTTCGCGGGCGACGATGTGCTCGCCTAAAAAGCCCATAAGATTTTCACTGAGGTGCTTCTCTATCTTCCCGAGGGTAGAGTCTGGCGCCTCAGGAATGGTGAATATTTTTAGCAGCGCCTCTTGGCTTACTTCTGCAAAATGACTGTCACTCAAGCGTATTTCCTTGTGATTACCCGCGCATAAAAGTGCACTATTCTGCCTCGATTGCAGAAAAATAGCGACCGTCTTCTGGCAGCTTAGCGGACAACTCCCAAAGTTGCTGTCCACTGCGCTGATACTTACGCTCAAACGGCGTCATCGCCTCATGCTTAGCTAGCAAAGGTGTTAGCTGTGCCGCACAATTAACCAGCGCCAAACTACTTGCCACTTCAGTTAAATAGGTCACCCAATTAGAGCGCATGACCAAAGTACCCCCTAAGCCTAGTACATAAGGCCAGACCGGGCTACCATGCCAGCGACGACTAAAATGTGAGGCTTTAGGCCAAGGGTTGGGATACAGAATATAGTGTTTGTCTAACTGCCAATGCGCTGCTACTGCTAGTCGCCAGAAATCATTCAAATCCGCCCGAACTAATAGATAACGCTGGCCGGCTGCGGCAGTTGCGTATTGGGCATGACGGCCTAATCGGTGAGCTGATTTATCGACCCCGATAACTAATGCATCAGGATGCTGCTCGGCTATCCAAGCAGTGCTTTCGCCGACACCACAACAAGAGTCAAGAATCAGTGGCCCTTGCCAATCTGCTACTAACTGTTGCGCCTGCTCAAAAGCCTCGCGATTATGCGCTTGAATCGGCTTACGAAAAGGCGAGCGTAAATGGCGCATCACCACACTAACTAAATCGTCATGATTACCATGCTGATTGGTAGTTACGGGTCTTGATTCATGATTCACGAACGAATCCCCGCGCCCCGTTGCAGCAGCGTATAAGCAAGAGCAAAAAGAATCAGGTTAAAGCCAATAAGTAGTCCTAGGGCAAGGCTGATGTTGACGTCAGTCACGCCTAAAAAGCCATATCTAAATGCGTTCACCATGTACAACACAGGATTGATTTGCGCAATGTTTTGCCAAATCTCTGGCAGCATACTAATGCTGAAGAAAACCCCGCCTAAATAGGTTAATGGGGTTAATACAAAGGTTGGAACAATTGATATGTCATCAAATGTTTTTGCATGCACTGCGTTAATCAAACCACCTAAACTAAATAAAGTTGAGGTTAACACCACGGTTAAAACAAGAATACCCGCATGATAAATTTGAATATTGTCGACAAAAATAAAAGACACAACCGTCACAATACAAGCCACAATCAAGGCGCGCGCTAAGCTTCCGCCCACATAGCCGGCAATAATCACCGCACTAGACACCGGCGCGACAAGCATCTCTTCAATATTGCGCTGAAATTTTGCACTAAAAAACGAAGATGCTACGTTCGAATAGGAATTGGTTATCACCGACATCATTATCAGCCCAGGGACAATAAATTCCATGTAGGGAATGCCATTCATGCCGCCTGATGCATCAATTCGAGTACCAATAATATTACCAAAGATGACAAAGTATAAAGTCATGGTAATGGCTGGTGGGACTAAGGTTTGCACCCAAATGCGCAAAAATCTTGTGCATTCTTTTATCCAAATAGTTTTTAATGCGGTATAAGTTAACGAAGCCATGTAATTAAGCTGCTCCTTGTGGCTTACGGCCTTTTTCGACCAGGTTAACGAAAAGTTCTTCTAGACGATTTGCCTTGTTGCGCATAGACAACACTTGTATCGATTGAGCCGTGAGTTGTTCAAACACTGGATTCAAACCTTGGCTCTTTTCAACATCAACCTCAATGCTGTGATCATCAATTGCACGCCAAGTAAAACCCTCTAAGGTGGCACTAGTCGCACCCGCTGGATACTCAACATCCAGCACAAAAGTTTCCATATTGAGAGTGGCTAAAAGCTTTTTAATCGATGTGTTCTCGATAATCGAGCCTTGGTCGATTATGGCAATATTGCGGCAAAGACTTTCCGCTTCTTCCAAATAATGCGTGGTAAGAATAATAGTAATTCCCTGCTTGTTTATCTCAGTCAAGAAATCCCACATGCTGCGGCGCAACTCAATATCAACGCCCGCGGTCGGCTCATCTAAAATAAGTAACCGCGGCTCATGAACTAATGCCCGCGCTATCATCAGGCGGCGCTTCATTCCACCCGACAGCATCCGCGCCGGTGCATTGCGTTTTTCCCACAAGCTTAGCTGCTTCAGATATTTCTCTGCACGCTGTTTAGCAAGCTGTCGCGGCACTCCATAATAACCGGCCTGATTAACCACAATCTGCTGTACCGTCTCAAACTGGTTAAAATTAAACTCTTGCGGAACCAGACCCATTTGCCGTTTTAAGGCAACTAACTCGGTGTCTAAATCATGGCCAAACACACTTACTTTGCCCGCTGATTTATTAACTAATGAGGAGATAATTCCAATTGTGGTTGATTTACCAGCACCGTTAGGCCCCAGTAATGCAAAGAAATCCCCTTCAGCAACATCCAAATCAATGCCCTTCAAGGCCTCATGTCCACCTTTATAGGTTTTCTTTAAACCGCGAATAGATAACGCTTGCATAACTTATTTAGGCTCCTGTCCATAACCCCAACGCGGCTGTAATTGCTGCGCTAAGTTAAGATGATCGAGTATACGGGCCACCACAAAATCAACCAAATCAGCAATGCTTTGCGGTTGATGATAAAAACCTGGTGCGGCTGGCATGATGGTGACTCCCAACTGGGCTAATTTTAACATATTCTCTAGATGAATAGCCGATAGCGGCATTTCTCGAGGCACTAAAATAAGTTGCCCTCGCTCTTTGATAACAACGTCTGCTGCGCGTTCTATCAAGGTATCGCTTGCGCCGTGAGTGATGGCTGATAAAGTTCCTGTTGAGCAAGGGCATACCACCATCTTCTTTGGCGCTGCTGATCCCGATGCGACCGGCGCGAACCACTCGTCTTTGCCATACACTTTCAGTTGTTCTGCTGACACCGAAAAATGCTCACACAAGGCCGCAGCCAAAGCTTTCGGATTTGCCGGTAACTGCCACTCTAACTCGGTTGCAAATACCACTCGGGCGGCACTCGACATTAACAAGTGAACCTGTTGCTGCTGTTCTAATAAGCAAGCAATCAGGCGCATTGCATAAGGTGCTCCAGAGGCGCCGGTAATGGCCACGGTAACTTGCTGGGCAGTCATGTCAAACTCCTTTGTTGAATAAGGCTATGAGTTACAAAAACAGTGGTCCAAACTAAGCCAATGCCTGCAGCAACCGCTGATGGATCTGGCCAAACCCGCCATTACTCATCACCACGATGTGGTCACCTGCTGCTGTGGCCGCCACAATCTGATCGACTAAGTGCTCGATTGA
>JTFO01006194.1_pt1 | contig 12618 bp, 9 predicted proteins | sample 235411 | NCBI WGS metagenome assembly JTFO01 (sample SAMN03067590, study PRJNA260953) | activated sludge metagenome | biome: Sludge; feature: Wastewater; isolation source: CETP activated sludge from laboratory augmented bioreactor treating... | place: India:Gujarat | collected 2013-04
ATTTGCATTAGCACAGTGTTACATTGATGAAGTCTCGAAAATAAAATCCTTTTTACTCAGGCCGATAATATTTGTTTCTGGAGCTTTTTTTAGTTTAAGAGATCTTCCACAAGAGTACTGGAAATACTTCACGTGGAACCCAATATTACATGCTATTGAGTTGACAAGATATTACTCGACAACAACTTATGGTTATATTGGGGTCAGTTTGTCTTACTTAACCATTACAACAATTTTGCTGTTTTTTACCGCATTGTGCTGTTACCAAGCGCTGTGGAAGGGTGCAATAAGTCGATAAATGAAAAATACCATTAAAAAAGTCACTGCTAGAGTGCAAAAATACTTATTTCTAATAATAGTCATCATTCCAAATCTTACCTTTATCTCCTACCAAACACTCGTGGCGACGCCTCGTTTTGAATCGAGAACGCAAGTTATTGTTGAGCAACCAGATAATAGTTCAACTTTAGATACTGGTTTAGCTTTGCTTTCGGGGTTCGGTGTTTCTAAACATAACCAGGATACTCAGCTCGTTAAATCCTATATTCTCTCTCAAGATATGTTGCACCATTTGGAACAAGTGTTGTCACTACGTGAACATTATTCGATGTCTGATGCGGATAGTTTTAGTCGATTGCAAGAAGACAGCTCACAAGAAGAGTTTTATCAATATTATTTAAATAGAATAAGAGTTGAAATTGATGAAAAATCCTCGGTTGTGAGTATCTTTGCCCAAGCCTTTAGCCCAGATATGTCATTGAAGATATCGCAAGCCATTAAAGATAAGTCAGAGTGGTTTATTAACAACATTGGGCATCAACTGGCGGAAGCACAATTACGTTTCATAAAAAACGAGTATGAACTTGCACAAGATAAGTTACAGGAAAATAAGCTCAAGTTAATCGCATTTCAACGTGAATATAACTTGTTTGATCCGAAGCAAGATACCATGGCCATAAGCCAAATTAGCTATGGCATAGAAGGAAAAATTGCAGAAAAAAGTGCCGAGCTAAAAGCACTAAAATCAATAATGGATAAGACATCACCAAGAGTGATGGCACTTGAAAACGAAATATCTGCGTTAAGTCAGCAATTAGAGTTAGAGAAATTGCGCTTAGTAGGGGAGAGAAAAGGAAAGGACTCATTATCACTGAACGAAATACTCAATCAATACTCTGCATTAAAAATTGACCTCGAGATGGCATTATCAGCCTTTACCTCGACAACAATATCATTAGAGAAAGCGCGTATTGAGGCATATAGAAAAATTAAATATTTAATTGTGGTCGAAAGCCCAAGAATACCGGAAGACAGTCAATATCCTAAAGTGGTTTATAACATATCGTTACTCTTTATGATTACGATGGTTTTATTTGGTATTATACGAATTGTTTCGGCAACGGTTAGGGAATTAAGGTAGTAACAGGGTAGGATTATAACAGATATGTTTTTACGTAAATTGGCTTCAAAAATAAGATTATATGAAAGAAAAATAACAAAACTGTATCGTGATTTTCAAGCTGAACGAGAAGACTCTATCCCTCTTGAAATTTTTGGTTTAAATTGGGTAAATGAAACTAACAAACCTGTTGCTATATTCATTGGTTTCAATCCTTGGAAAAGGCCCGTATTTTCAAGCATCATAAATGATTATAGATGCGCTTTCACAAGAAGAACATACAACTGGAAATCAATCATTAGTGAAGTGGTAGAACCCTTAGGCGTTGACGACGTTACAGTTTTTACTTGGGGTGCTAAAAAACTTCCCAAGACTATCCGTATCTGGCGCTTTTTAAATGAAAAGTTTTCCGGAAAAAAAATTACAATAAAACATTTACAAGTCGAAGACGGGTTTTTAAGAACAATCGGAAGAGGGCAACTGCATACATCACCTGCATCGTTATGTTTTGATGACCTATCAATCTACTTTGATGCGAATAAGCCTAGTCGGTTAGAAAAAATAATACAAGAAACAGATCTTTCTAATGACTCAACCAAACTGAAACGTGCACAATTATGCATGGAGATATTCAACAAGGCACGGCTAACTAAGTACTATGATGTGGATGGTGAATCTTATAAAAATGAACTGGTGCCGAGAGACAAATACTCCATACTTGTCATTGGTCAGGTTGAAGATGATGCATCGATTAAAAATGGTAAATCTAAGTTTAAATACAATACAGATTTAGTCTTACAAGCAAAGAAAGACTTTCCTGAAGCAGATATATACTATAAGCCTCACCCTGATTATATCTTTGGAAATAGAAAACAGAGAAGTCGATTATCCAAAGTCTCTAGAATCTGTAAAATAGTACCTGATCATATCAATCTATCTGAAATCATAGATAAGGTTGACCATGTCTATGTGATGACTTCGCTAGCTGGCTTTGAATCATTGCTGAGAGGAAAAAAAGTCACCACTTGTGGCCTCCCGTTTTATTCAGGCTGGGGAGTAACCAACGATTTGGTGCCTTGTAAGAGACGAAATAGATACAAAAAGGCAAAGGAAGACCTTTTTTATGCTGCTTATCTTGAGTATTCAAAATACTATCATCTAGAAACAGATGAATTAATAGAGTTTGAAGAACAGAGCAGTTACTTTATTGTTGAAGTGCTTAAGTACAAAGATATTTTTGATTTGCCTAATGATCCGTTTTTCACGGCAATTAGTCAATATAAAGAGCATTTATCAGTTCCATTTAAACTTCTTGCCTATTTATCGACAACGAAACTGCCTTCGGAGGCTGATAATAACGAACTTGATGCGATACTTGATGGTCATTTATGTCTAAGAGATTTTGGCCAAATTAGCTATCTTTTAATTAAAACGTCAAATTACGATTATTTAATAAAATATGCCAACATGGTGCTGAATAGCATCGGTAGCAACGTTGATAAAATTTCTATTCGAGGAGTTTCTAATTTTTTCTCTCATTTATCACTAGTATTGAAAAACTCCAATGGGCGCGTGGTAAACAGTATTCCAAATCTGTGTTCATATTTTTTGAAAATTAAGTATAAAAGCGAATATTTTGATACTTTGATATTGAATTATTTTGATTGCTGTGCTTTAAATATTCAATATGAAAATATTTTGGATCTTAATAGGCATCTTTTAAATTCTCCAGGGAATAAATGTGACTCTGTTGTTTTGTTTTCAGATGTATCTAGAAAAATATCTGATAAGTTAAGTTTTAATATTAGTCATGGCACGTTAAGAAAATTAATTTCAAGAGTCAAATGTAAGCCTAGTCGCTCTGAGCGTAACTACGATAAGAGATATCTAATCCTTCAGGAAATTTCAGAAATATATAAGTCGAAATTATCAGAGGTTTATGATGAAGATATTTCGGATGCATATTACTATTCTTCCCGAGAAGATTTTGAAATGTTGTCTAAGACAATTGATAAGTTCGTTATAAAAGATTTATTCTCTAGGTTTAGTGAGGTTAAATATAATTCTTTATGGTTGCCTATTATTTCAGCCCTAATGAAGGCTAACATTGATACTGAAAGTGTAAATAAGCTTTACTCATTCTTTTTTGATGGGGACTTTATTATAAGCAATGACAAGTGGGCTAGAGTTCACTTAGATTTCTTGATTCTGAAAAAATCCAACGCATTCTCTTTTTTCTTGAATGAGTATATGCAGAAGTACCCCAATTCTGATTTAATTAAAAATGTATATATAAGTAGTCTTAAGAATGAGGGTCGGTTCGATTTGGCTATTAAGGAATATACACTTCAATATGAAAAATCCGATACGTTGGCTAGAAAGCAAACTCTGAGAAATAATATTGATAAACTCGTATTTTGTTCTGAAACAAGTAAGTTATTAAAATCTGTTCCCCAACCATCTATACCTAAAGGCATTATTTTTATAGCATCTCAAAATTGTTACAACTCTTTGGCCATGCTTGCACCCTGCTTGTTAGAGCTCAAGAAGAAAGGATATGTTGTAATCAATTTGATGGAGGGTCTTATCGAATATGATATGACCAAGTTTAATTGGATAAATAAATTTGTGTCAGCAATACCCAGCAAGCTTGTAAATTCATCAAACTTGAATGATTTAGAGAACGTTTGGGAGATAGACTGGAATAACAAAAGGGTAGTTTCAGACAGTGTAAACTATTATCAAGGTTTTTATGAGCGTATATCGACTTATATAAGAAGTTATTATGTAGATATATCTAAAGAACATCAATTTAGAGAGTTTAAAAATCAACTACTAAGGTCTGATTTGGCACTAAATATTTGTAAGAATATTTACGATGAGTTGGTCATTGGCAAAAACATGAATGTAACATTTGTGACCTCCAATAGCCATGTTACCCCGTATTCTATTTTTAGAGATTTCGCACGTGCGAAGAACGATCCCCGTATGGGCTTCATCAACTGTAACGTTGCCTACGAGTCTTATTTTTCTAATTTAGGTAGTAAATTCTCTTCAACAATGTGTGTCACTGATATGACACTTTATCCAACACTACGAGCACCGTTTTTTGCTAGAAGAGACCAATTCGAAACGTGGTATGAGAAGAATTCTCATAACGAACAATTCTTAAATCAGGCTAACTCATTGATCAACGTTAACCGAGTTCACAGCAATAGTGATAGTAAACAAGATGAGTTGGTCAAAAAATTAAAAAATTGGAAAAACGAAGGTTACAAGATCATCTGTGCGTTTGGAAAAGTACCTGTCGATCTGAATGTGCCGTTCGATGGTGGACCCGCGCATGAAGACATGGCGGATTGGTTAAATCACACAGTGAAAATTTGTAGCGGAAAAGACAAGCTCATTTTACTCGTGAAACCACACCCACACGAGTTAAAGCCACAAATTGCACTAGATCTCATTGAAGGTTTTAATAATCTGGTCAGTGTAGACTATGAGGATAATGTATTGCTCCTTGGACATAGAGATATCAATGTTCATGCATTAGCTCCTTATTTAGATCTCGCTTTGCTTTATAATGGTTCAAGTTCATTAGAGTTAACGGCTATGGGAATTCCAGTAGTTATGGCAGCTTATTTTGGCCGCTATGATTACCCTGTAGACCTTATTTATCCTGAATCCAGGCAGCAATATGAAGATTTCATATTGGCTGGAAATTATCCTAAACCTTGTGAAGAATTAAGAAAAAAAGCTGCATTTTTAATTTGTTACATGGGTACGGATGAAATATCAATAACGAACGATTATTCATTGCGCCAGTTAACCAACGATAAAGTTGGCGTTCCAAGATGGAGAAGAAACAGAATAGATGAGTTACTTCTTCATGGGGATCCTAAAATGAAGTTAATTGCAGATAGAATTGTCGAGAAGTTTGAAAAAACAATATAAATTTAATAATTAGTAAGGAAGTAGTTCTTATGTTAAATAACAAGAATGTATTGATCACCGGTGGAACGGGCTCATTTGGTAAGCAGTTTATTAAAACGATTTTGACGCGTTATCCTGATGTGAAGAAAATTATTATCTATTCACGCGATGAGTTGAAACAGTTTGAGTTAAAACAGAAGTATCCACATACTGAGTATCCTCAATTGCGTTTCTTTATCGGCGACGTTCGTGATCGTAATCGAATGGTTCAAGCTTGCGAAGGGGTGGATGTGATTATTCATGCTGCTGCCATTAAACAAGTGGATACAGCGGAGTACAACCCAACAGAGTGTATTCGTACTAATATCGATGGTGCAGAAAATGTGATTAATGCTGCATTACAATGTAATGTTAAAAATGTGGTCGCTTTATCAACAGATAAAGCTTGTGCACCAATCAACCTTTATGGTGCCACTAAACTTGCATCAGATAAACTATTCACCGCAGCGAATAACATTAAAGGATCACGAGATCTTAAATTTAGTGTCGTGCGTTACGGTAACGTAATGGGTTCACGTGGCTCTGTTATTCCATTCTTTATGAAAAAACGTCAAGAAGGGGTACTGCCTATCACCCATGAAGAAATGACGCGTTTTAATATCTCTTTGCAAGATGGTGTGAACATGGTGATGTACGCGCTAGAGCATCATCTAGGCGGTGAGATTTTTATTCCGAAAATTCCGTCATACCGTATTCTTGATATCGCACAAGCCATCGCGCCAGAATGTGATACCAAAATTGTTGGTATCCGCCCTGGTGAGAAATTACATGAAGAAATGATCACCGATACGGATTCACTCAATACGATTGATCTCGGTAAGTATTATGCCATTTTGCCTTCGGTCTCGTTTACTTATACCGAGCAAGAGTACTTGAAGCATCACAAGGCTGAGAAAGTACCTTTTGGTTTTAAATACAACTCAGGTACGAATACTGAGTGGGAAACGGTTGAAAGCTTGCGCGAGCTTATCAAAGAGCACATCGACCCAAATTTTGCAGTGTGAGAAAAAAAGTGATTCCTTACGGAAAGCAAGACATTAATCAACAGGATATTGATGGCGTCATCGATGTCTTGAAATCAGATTTTCTAACTCAAGGGCCGAAGGTCCCTGAGTTTGAGAATGCTTTAACGGCACATACTGGCGCTCGTTATGCGCTGGCTGTAAACAGTGCTACCTCTGCGTTGCATATCGCTTGCCTTGCTCTCGGGCTTGGTGAGGGGGATTGGCTTTGGACTAGCCCTATTACTTTTGTTGCCTCCGCCAACTGTGGTTTGTATTGTGGTGCAAAAGTCGATTTTGTCGATATCGATCCAGCGACTTATAATCTATGCCCTAAAAAGCTGGAAGAAAAACTGATTCAAGCGAAAGCGCAAGGAAAGCTTCCTAAAGTGGTTGTGCCCGTTCATTTGTGTGGCCAACCTTGCGATATGGAAGCGATTGGCCGGTTGGCAAAAGAATACGGCTTTAAAGTGATTGAAGATGCTTCCCACGCGATTGGGGGTAAATACCATGGTAAGCCGATTGGCAACTGTGAATATTCAGATATCACCGTTTTCAGCTTCCACCCTGTAAAAATTGTTACTACGGCAGAAGGTGGTGCTGTCGTCACGAATAATAAAGCACTAGCCGATAAAATGGCCTTGCTGCGTAGCCATGGCATCACGCGTGACCCGCAGCAAATGATCGGTGAGAGCCACGGCGGTTGGTATTACCAACAGATAGATTTGGGCTTTAACTATCGTATGACCGAGCTACAAGCCGCTTTAGGGGTAACGCAAATGACTCGCCTTGAGCAGTTTATTACTTCGCGTCATCGTTTGGCCGAGCGTTATTATCAAAGGTTAAAAGACTTACCTATTACTCTGCCATTCCAGCTTGAAAACACCTATTCAGGATTGCATCTCTTTGTGATTCGTTTGCAGTTAGATAAGATTGATTTAACTCATAAGCAAGTCTTTGACGCTCTTAGAGAAAATGGTATTGGTGTCAACCTTCACTACATACCGGTACATACTCAGCCTTATTATGAAAATATGGGCTTTGCCAAAGGGGATTTCCCTAATGCCGAGCAGTATTACCAGGAAGCCATTTCACTGCCAATGTTCCATACCATGACGGATGAGCAGCAAGATGAAGTCGTACGTGTCTTATCTATTATTTTAAAAGGATAAGTATGAACATTGCTATCATACCGGCTCGTGGCGGTAGCAAGCGTATCCCACGGAAAAACATTAAACTTTTTCATGGCAAGCCGATGATTGCTTACTCCATCGAGGCCGCTCTCGCTTCCGGTTGCTTTGATAAGGTGATTGTGTCGACTGATGATCAAGAAATCGCTGATGTTGCCAAGCAGTGTGGCGCCGAGGTGCCTTTCTTACGTCCAGCCGAAATTGCTGATGATTATGCAACGACGATGGATGTAATGAGTCACGCTATTCAATGGTGTCAACATCAAGGCTGGGAAGTTGATGCGGTATGCTGCCTATACGCGACGGCACCATTTGTTTTGGCGAATGATTTACAGCAAGGTTATCAATTGCTGCAAGAGGACGGTGTGCAGTTTGCCTTCAGTGCGACGTCTTTTCCATTCCCAATCCAACGTGCCATAAAGCGCCATGAGGATGGCTATGTATCGATGTTTTCGCCGGAAAATGAGCTGGTGAGATCGCAAGATCTTGAAGAGGCTTACCATGATGCTGGGCAATTCTATTGGGGAAAAGCATCTGCATTTCTCGCTAAGAAGTCGATTTTCTCTGATCGTTCTAAGATGGTTCTGTTGCCTCGCAAGCGTGTACAGGATATCGATACGCCGGAAGACTGGGAGTTGGCTGAGAGCTTGTTTACTGCACTAAAGCTTTCCAAATAACAAAGTCAGGTTGATTAATGAACATAGTTTTTCGAGTCGATGCATCGCTCATGATAGGTAGCGGCCATGTGATGCGCTGCCTTGTCCTTGCGGATGAGTTAAAGCTGAAGGGGCATGATATAGCTTTCGCTTGTACGCCACTGGAAGGCGATATGCGTTCGTTTATTCGTGAGCGGGGATATCGTGTAGTAACGCTTCCAGAGCCTGTGGTGACTATCAAATCTATTCATGATGCGGATTATGAATCTTGGCTACAAAAGGATGTCGATGTCGATGCACAAGATTTTTTAAGCTCTATTTCCTCTGTTGATCTTGTTATTACTGATCACTATGCGATTGGAGAGCAATGGCAGAAGCGTGTGAAAAGCGCGCTCGGATGCTACTTGTTTGCTATTGACGATTTGGCAAGGCGACATCACGCTGATTTGATTTTGGATCAAACATTAGGTCGTGAAGCTGCTGACTATGCTGACTCTAAAGCAACAGTGCTGTGTGGCACGGAATTCGCGCTACTTAAGCCTGCTTTTGCGGGTATGCGAGAGGGGGCGCTTTCGAGAACTTTACCGAGCGATAAGCCAAAGGTATTGATTTCAATGGGAGGGGTCGATACGCCAAACGCGACTCTAAAAGTGCTTAAAGCGCTAGCTGATGGTCAGGTCGAAGCGCAATTTACGGTTCTGCTCTCTCCACGCGCCCCCCACTTTCAACAGGTGAAAGAGTGGTGTGCATTACGTGAGAATGTCACACACCATGAGTTTGTGACTGATATGGCTAGCTTGATGCTAGCTCATGATGTGGCAATTGGGGCTCCGGGTACAACTAGTTGGGAGCGTGCTTGTCTTGGCTTGCCGAGCATTATCGTCCCATTAGCTCGAAATCAACAGTTAATTTTTGAGCAACTGATTAAGCACAAGGCGGCTTTTCACGTCGATATCGAGGATATCCCAGTGTGTTTAGTTGGTGAATACAAAAAAATACTAAACCATTGGAGTCAGCTCAAAGATGCCAATCTTGCTCTTTGTGATGGGCGGGGGACTCGGCGAGTTGCATTTGAAATCGAACAATTATTGGGCAAAGAAAGTGAAGATATTCGGCTAGTTCGTGCATCTCAAGACGATATAGCGCTCGTTTACCAGTGGCAGTGTCATTCTGAAACCAGAAAGTATGCATTGACACCACACACTCCAACATGGGATGAACATCATCGTTGGATGTCGAAAAAGTTACTTTCAGTCACGGATCATTACTATATAGTTGTCGACAGGGCTAGCCTAAATAAAGTGGGTGTTGTTCGCTTAGATAGATTGTATGCAGGACATTACCTTATTTCGATTTTTGTTGACCCCCAGAGTTATGGAAAAGGGATTGCCTACAAAGCGTTATGTGCTGTCGATGCGATTCATCCAGATGTGACGATTCACGCCATTGTTTTACAGGCGAATGTCGCTTCGCAACGCCTATTCAAAAAGGCTGGTTATCAACAAGTCGACGAAGAAACTTACATCCGTCAACCTATTTAATTGAGGCAAAAATGAAGCCATTTATTACCATTGACGGCCGCAGAATCGGTCCGGATTATGCACCTTATATCATTGCTGAGCTATCAGCGAACCACAATGGTGACATTCAGCGAGCCTTCCAGATTATGGAAGAGGCAAAAAAAGCTGGCGCTGATGCAATAAAGCTCCAAACTTATACGCATGACACCATTACTATGGATTGTGATAGTGAAGAGTTTCAAATCCGTGGTGGATTGTGGGATGGCCAGACGTTGTATGAACTTTACAAAGGTGCTCATATGCCATGGGAATGGCACGAGCCTTTGTTTGAAAGGGCCAAACAGTTGGACATCACTATTTTTAGCTCACCATTTGATTTTACCGCGGTTGATCTATTAGAAAGTTTGGATGCACCCGCTTATAAGATCGCTTCTTTCGAACTGATTGATCTACCGTTGATAAAGCGCGTCGCTCAAACGGGAAAACCCATGATAATGTCAACTGGGATGGCGAATGAGCAAGAAATTGCAGAAGCGATTCAAACGGCAAGAGACAATGGCTGCAAAGAATTAGTTGTTTTACATTGTGTAAGTGGTTACCCAGCTCCCGCAGATCAATACAATTTACGAACGATCGCTGATATTGCACAGCGTTTTGATGTACTTGCTGGTCTTTCAGATCATACTATTGATAATGCTACGGCTGTGGCATCGGTCGCGTTAGGGGCATGTTTAATCGAAAAGCACGTTACCATGGACCGAAATGGCGGAGGGGCAGACGATAGCTTTTCACTAGAACCCCATGAACTTCAAGCCTTGTGTAAAGATGCGAAAACAGCTTGGGCGGCACTAGGTAAAGTGAATTATGAGCGTACTGAGGCGGAAAAAGGGAATGTGAAGTTCCGTCGCTCTTTATACATCGTGAAAGATATCAAGGCTGGAGAAGTATTAACTGAAGAGCATGTCCGCAGTATTCGACCTGGTCTCGGTTTGGCTCCTAAACACTATGAAGAAGTGCTTGGCTGTAAAGTAAATAGAGATTTAAAAAAAGGAACAGCGTTAACATTTGATGTGATTATATAGTATGTTTCCTATTAATAAGAAAAAAGGAGTATCCTTATTACGATACTCCTTAATTTACCCAATAATCCGTTCTTCAAATGTTGATTTTTCGGATAGATATCTTCATTGGGGTGGTTCTGAAGATATTACTGATTATTCGAAGAGAGTTTCGATTGAAGATGGCTTTATTCGTTCAAATGGATTGGGCGTTAATTATGCAACGCCCTTGTCTCTTGTTTTTGATATGAGAGGTATATACTTTGATGCGCGGGTGGAGTCCGATCTAGAGTGCTATTTAAACAATGAGGTTCTTTCAAATGATATTATCGAAAGAGCCAAACTGTTAAAAAGCACAATTCTCAACAATGGTATAACGAAGTACAATCTGTCAAGTAATAGTGTGACGATTCCATGTGGCCATAAAAAAGTGATACTGGTTCCCGGCCAAGTAGAGAATGATATGTCAATAAAATTTGGTTCTCCTGTTATTAGGAAAAACTCAGATTTATTGATTAAAGTAAGAGAAAATAATCCAGAAGCGTTTATTGTTTATAAACCCCACCCCGATGTATGTGCTAAGCAACGAGAAGGTGGGGATGAGGAACTTATCAGTAAGCTTTGCGATTTGGTAGTAACAGAAAGTAATATATTGTCATTGTTTCCTTATATTGATGAATTGCACACCATGACATCTTTGTCAGGGTTTGAAGCATTAATTAGAGGAATCAAGGTATATACTTATGGCTTGCCTTTTTACGCAGGTTGGGGGTTAACAATTGATTACGTTAGTTGCCCTAGACGTAAAACAAAAAGAACAATAGATGAGTTGATTGCATGTGCTCTAATATTGTATCCCGTATATTACCATCCTGAAAAAAAAGAGAAGTGTGAAGTAGAAGATGCTATTGATTGGATTTCGAATAATAAGCATAAGTACGAAACGAAGAGATTTTTAAAAAAAATATTGATACTTGTTAGAAAATCCAGAGATATTGCTCGTGCTAAAATTAGTCAATTTAACTAAATACTATCCTTCAAAGCTCGGTAATCAGTATATCTTTAATAACGTGTCTTTCGAGTTTCCTGAGAAGAAGAATATAGCTCTGTTGGGGGCTAATGGCGCAGGGAAATCAACATTATTCCGTATGATCGCTGGAAGTGAATATCCTAATTCAGGCAAAATTGTTACAGATAGGTCGCTTTCTTGGCCGGTTGCATTAGCAACGGGCATCCATCCGCAAATGACAGGTAGAGAAAACACGCGGTTTATTGGCCGCGTAAATGGTGTCGTTGATCTCAATGCTTACGAAGAAAAAGTAAAAGACTTTGCTGAGCTGGGTGTTAAGTATGATCTTCCTGTCAAAAGTTATTCTAGCGGAATGCGCTCTCGACTTGCTTTTGGTTGTTGTATTGCAATTGATTTTGATATTTACCTAATTGATGAAGCAACTTCCGTTGGTGATCAAAAGTTTCGAAAAAAAGCGAAAGAAGCTCTTTTGGAAAAAAGCAAAGTAGCTAGCGTGATTATGGTTAGCCATGATATGAAAGAAATTAGAGAGTTCTGTGATAGTGCGATAATACTCCACAAGGGAGAACTTAAATTTTATTCTGATATTGAAGAAGCTCTGTCTGTTTACAAAAATCTATAAATGAAATATAAATGTTCACAGAGAAAAATCATGAAAATGCCCATGTTTAAAGGCAGGGAAACCGCATGAAGATCGTTGATATATAAGGGCTGCGGAGATGCTAAAAATTAGCTTTGAACCTATCAGTCATCCCAACTATTGAATGTAACGAC
>JTFO01009384.1_pt1 | contig 12610 bp, 9 predicted proteins | sample 235411 | NCBI WGS metagenome assembly JTFO01 (sample SAMN03067590, study PRJNA260953) | activated sludge metagenome | biome: Sludge; feature: Wastewater; isolation source: CETP activated sludge from laboratory augmented bioreactor treating... | place: India:Gujarat | collected 2013-04
GGGGACAGGGAAGTCAGCAACATCGAGATTATGGGAAACCATTTCATAACTCACCTCAATATGAGCACGTTAAGTCAGGGGAGAAATAAGACGGGAGAGAGTCCTAATATGTAATCATCATGTTAAATTGAAGAGGAGCTAAACACCAATAGAGAAAAGGCCCGCCTGCGAGGCGAGCCTAAAATTATTGTGCAAAAAGTGGGTGTTTTACACGAAGTGAGACTTATACCGAGTAATACAGTTCAAACTCTAACGGATGAACGGCCATATTGACACGTTCAACGTCTTTTGACTTCAACTTAATGTAAGAATCGATGAAATCATCAGAGAAAACACCACCAGCGGTGAGGAACTCACGATCTTCATTCAGGTTCTGCAGAGCTTGTTGTAGAGACTCAGAAACGGTTGGGATTTCTGCCGCTTCTTCTGCTGGAAGGTCGTATAGATCTTTATCCATCGCATCTCCAGGGTGAATCTTATTCTTGATTCCATCAAGGCCAGCCATTAGTAGAGCGGCGAAAGCTAGGTATGGGTTTGCGGCTGGATCGGGGAAGCGGACTTCAACACGACGAGCTTTAGCACTGGGTACGATAGGAATACGGATAGAGGCGCTACGGTTACGAGCCGAGTAGGCAAGCATTACCGGAGCTTCAAATCCAGGAACTAAGCGCTTATAAGAGTTTGTAGATGGGTTGGTGAAAGCATTCAGTGCGCGAGCGTGTTTGATCACACCACCGATATAGTAAAGTGCTGTTTCAGACAAACCGCCGTATTTGTCGCCTGCAAACAAGTTGACACCATCTTTTGCAAGAGATTGGTGGACATGCATACCACTACCGTTATCGCCAACCAGTGGTTTAGGCATGAAGGTTGCTGTCTTGCCAAATGCATGAGCAACATTATGAACGACATATTTGTAGATCTGAATTTCGTCTGCTTTGGCTGTCAATGTATTGAAACGTGTTGCTATTTCATTCTGGCCTGCTGTAGCGACCTCGTGGTGATGTGCTTCAACAACTAGTCCCATTTCTTCCATGATCAAACACATGGCTGAACGGATATCCTGAGAAGAGTCAACGGGTGCGACTGGGAAATAACCCCCTTTTACGCCAGGACGGTGACCTTTGTTGCCTTCTTCATAGTCGGAACCTGTGTTCCAAGCAGCTTCGACATCATCAATTTTGAAGAAAGAGCCCGACATATCTGTTGAAAATTTTACATCATCAAATAGGAAGAATTCAGGTTCTGGCCCAACAAGAACGGTATCCGCAATACCGGTAGAACGCATGTAATCTTCAGCACGTTTTGCGATAGAACGTGGGTCACGATCATAACCTTGCATCGTTGCTGGCTCTAGAATGTCACAGCGGATGTTGAGAGTTGCGTCTTCTGTGAATGGGTCAAGCACAGCAGATGACGCGTCAGGCATCATTACCATGTCTGATTCATTGATACCTTTCCAGCCAGCAACGGATGAACCATCGAACATTTTTCCTTCTTCGAAGAAGTCGGCATCGATTTGGTGAGCAGGAATGGAGATATGCTGCTCTTTACCTTTTGTGTCTGTGAAGCGTAGGTCAACAAACTTAACTTCGTTTTCTTGGATCAGCGATAGTACGTTTTCTACTGACATCTTGGATAACCTCCAGTGTTAATAAAGCGGTTTGGGCTCGAATCAAAATGAAACCAGCATAGATTAATGGCTTTACTGTGACTTAATCGATGCTATTTCTTTACAGCGATAATCGTGCCAACTTATTAATGTCCATAAATTCAATGAATTACATTGCCTTGTTTTATTTTGGTGCTTTCGATTGCACCAAAATGATCACTCAGTGCACCAATCTGGTGCTTTTGCGCCTTTTGTATGCACCAGCTTCTCGCAAAGAGGCTTAATTCAGCCGACTATTTTGGATCTTGTCAATCTGCATTTTCTATTTGTGATTAAGGTTTGTATTCAATGAAATCACCGACTAGTCTGTAATTAAGAGGAAATTGGGCGGGATAGATCACATTTTTCTAGGTTTTTCTTCAAAATCTGGTACATTATTGACCATTTTTTTAACTAAAATTTAGGCTACGTTTTTGCACTCCCGCAAAAATGGGCTCTTTGTGTAATAAGTGAAGCAAAACTCCATGGCTACTCCACAGATTGAAAAACTAAGAAATATTGCGATCATCGCGCACGTTGACCACGGTAAAACGACCTTGGTGGATAAACTACTCCAGCAGTCGGGTACATTAGAGTCTCGCGGTGATCTCGAAGAGCGAGTCATGGACTCGAACGATATAGAAAAAGAGCGTGGCATCACCATCTTGGCGAAAAATACTGCCATTAACTGGAATGACTACCGCATTAACATCGTAGATACCCCAGGACACGCTGATTTCGGTGGTGAGGTTGAGCGTATCATGTCTATGGTGGACTGTGTGTGCTTAATTGTTGATGCGGTTGATGGCCCAATGCCACAAACGCGTTTCGTGACGCAAAAAGCCTTTGCTCACGGTCTGAAACCGATTGTAGTTATTAACAAAATCGACCGCCCGGGTGCTCGTCCTGATTGGGTTATGGATCAAGTATTTGACTTATTTGATAACCTAGGAGCCAGTGATGAGCAACTGGATTTCCAAGTCGTTTATGCATCAGCTCTGAACGGTTGGGCAACGCTGGAAGAAGGTACCACGGGCGAAAACATGGAACCGCTGTTCCAAGCTATCGTCGATAATGTTGAGCCTCCACAAGTTGATCTTGATGGCCCACTACAGATGCAAATTTCTCAGCTTGATTACAGCTCATACGTTGGTGTTATTGGTGTGGGCCGTGTTACGCGTGGTACGGTGAAAGCAAACCAACAAGTCAGCATTATTTCTGCCGATGGCAAAAAACGTAATGGTAAGGTTGGAACGGTACTGGGCTATCTAGGTCTACAACGTTCAGAAACTGAGCAAGCAACAGCGGGTGATATCGTTGCGATTACAGGTCTTGGTGAGTTGAAAATCTCTGATACCATCTGTGATGTCAATGCCGTTGAAGCGCTGAAACCACTGAGTGTTGATGAACCGACTGTGACCATGACATTCCAAGTGAATACTTCACCCTTTGCCGGTAAAGAAGGTAAATTTGTTACTTCACGTAATATTCTTGAGCGTCTAGAAAAAGAATTAGTACACAACGTGGCGCTGCGTGTAGAGCAAACTGATGATCCGGATAAATTCCGTGTTTCTGGCCGTGGTGAACTGCATCTTTCTATCTTGATTGAAAATATGCGTCGTGAAGGTTTCGAACTGGCGGTTTCTCGTCCTGAAGTTATTTTGAAGGAAGAAAATGGTCAACTGATGGAACCGTTTGAAACCGTGACTATTGATGTAATGGAAGAGCACCAAGGCGGCATTATGGAGAAAATCGGTTTGCGTAAAGGTGAACTGAAAGATATGTCTCCAGATGGTAAAGGTCGTGTACGTCTTGATTTCGTTATGCCTTCACGTGGTTTGATTGGTTTCCAAACCGAGTTTATGACTCTGACGTCTGGTTCCGGTCTGCTTTATCATACGTTTGATCACTATGGCCCACATAAAGGTGGTGATATTGGTCAGCGTATGAATGGTGTTTTAATCTCAAATGCTACGGGTAAAGCTCTGACTTACGCTCTGTTTAATCTGCAAGAGCGTGGTCGTCTGTTTACCGAGCATGCGGATGAAGTGTATGAAGGCCAGATCGTGGGGATTCATAACCGTTCAAATGATTTAACGGTTAACTGTCTGAAAGGCAAGCAACTGACTAACGTTAGAGCTTCTGGTACGGATGAAGCGCAAGTCTTAACTCCGCCGATTAAATATACTCTTGAGCAAGCTTTAGAGTTTATCGATGATGATGAACTGGTTGAAGTCACGCCAAAGAGTATTCGTATTCGTAAGAAACATCTAACAGAAAACGATCGTAAACGTGCGGCACGCGATAATAAATAATCATTAAACTGGATTATTCCGCCCTTAGCTGTAATGGTTAAGGGCTTTTTTTATTTTTTAAGAAAAGCAAAATTATCTTGATTAGGTGTTTTTGTCATTTTTTCAGTAGAATTATTAGACGGATGAGGAATCAAAGGGGGAGAACGTTTGCAATTAGAGCCTTTTATTAAATGTAGCCTGAGCTTTATTCGCTACTTATTCAATCGAATGGCGCATGACCGAATCAATATTAATGCAGGGTATCTGGCTTATATTACTCTGTTATCGCTTGTGCCGATGTTGACGGTGCTATTGTCCATTCTTTCCTCATTTACTATTTTTGATAATGTGGGGGAGGTGATCCAGGATTTTGTGATCACTCATTTTGTACCCGCTGCTGGAGATGCCGTCAGCCAAGCATTACTTGAGTTTGTCACCAATACAGGAAAAATGACGGCCGTTGGTGGTGCTTTTTTATTTATTGCTGCATTGATGCTCATCTCTAACATTGATAAAAACTTGAACTACATTTGGCGTGTGCGAAATAAACGGCGACCTGTCTTTTCTTTCTCCATGTATTGGATGATCTTAACTTTAGGCCCAATATTGGTTGGCACTAGCATTGCTGTTACCTCTTATATTACATCGTTAAAAGTGCTGGATAGCGAAGCGCTGAGCGGAGCTTTTAATTTTTTCTTACGGAGGCTCCCTTTTCTTCTTTCTTTGTTTGCTTTTATTGGGCTTTATGTATTAGTCCCCAATAAAAAGGTTCGTTTTGTTCATGCCTTATCCGGTGCGTTTGTTGCGGCCATTTTATTTGAGTTAAGTAAAAAAGCCTTTGCATTTTACATTACTCAATTTCCCTCTTATCAGTTGATCTATGGTGCCTTAGCGGCGATCCCGATTTTGTTTGTTTGGGTTTATTTATGTTGGTTAATTGTTTTAATTGGGGCTGAAGTCACCGCCGCTCTTGGTGAAAGTGAACAGTGGAGGCGAACGTTGAACGTGATAGACTCTTCTATCAAATTAGAAAAAAAACAAGGAGAGAGCGACAGTGATCGCGTTGATTCAACGAGTAAGTGAAGCCTCTGTGAAGGTTGATGGGCAAGTTGTTGGGCAAATTGAGCGGGGCTTATTAGTTTTACTCGGTGTTGAGCGAGACGACACTGAAGCGAAAGCTAAACGTCTCGTTGAACGGGTGAGTCGTTATCGAGTGTTTGAAGATGATGCAGGAAAAATGAATCTAAGCGTGAAAGATATCGGTGGAAGCCTGCTCGTGGTTTCTCAATTTACCTTGCCTGCGGATACGAAAAAAGGAACAAGGGCTGGTTTTTCTCGAGGTGCATCCCCTCAGCAAGCGGAGTATCTGTATAATTATTTTTCGGATTTATGTGCAACGATATTACCCACGGAGTGTGGACGTTTTGCGCAAGATATGAAAGTGTCACTCATTAATGATGGCCCGGTTACTTTTTGGTTACAGGCCTAATAGGTACGTAATTTCGTACTTTTTGGAAGGGAATCTATGTTCAAACTTATTACGCCGAAGACGGAGAATCAGCTCAATAAGTATTACTATTTTCGTTGGCAGATGCTACGTGAACCTTGGCAGATGCCGATTGGTTCAGAACGAGATGAATATGATTCCATGAGTCATCACCGCATGATCGTTGATGGGAGAGGGCGACCCATGGCGATTGGCCGTTTATATATCACTCCAGATTGTGAGGGGCAAATTCGTTATATGGCGGTGAAATCAAGCCGTCGTAATAAAGGGATGGGATCATTATTATTAATTGCACTGGAATCGCTCGCTCGACAAGATGGGGCAAAACGGCTCGTCTGTAATTCTCGTGAAGATGCGATCGCATTTTATGCGAAAAATGGCTTTGAACGACGTGGAGCTCTAACTGATGAACGTGGGCCGGTACGTCATCAACAAATGGTTAAACCGCTCGATCCGATGGCGAATGTGATTCGCAAACCAGAATGGTGTAGTGAGTTACAGGAGCGCTGGGCGACTCATATTCCGATTAGTGAAAAAATGGGTATTAAAGTACAGCAATACACTGGATATCAGTTTCAGTGTAGTGCTCAGCTTAACCCTAATTTAAATCCTCATAATACGCTGTTTGCAGGCTCTGCGTTCACATTAGCGACCTTAACTGGCTGGGGGATGGCTTGGCTGCTGATGCGAGAGCGAGATCTACATGGTGACATTGTACTGGTCGATAGTCGGATTCGTTACCGTCATCCTGTGGTTCATAATCCGGTGGCGTCAACGTCCCTAGATGGGATGAGCGGGGATTTAGATCGATTAGCGGCTGGGCGTAAAGCTCGTATTGTGGTGAAGGTGGATATTCACAGTGGAGATACCGAAGCGGTGGAGTTTATTGGCACCTATATGTTGATCCCCGACTATCTCAATATTATTGAGCAGGCTCGTCTTATTGGATAATAGAACAGCGGTGATCTACTTTATTTTGTTGCTGATTACGCCACAAATCAAACAAGATATGTTGGCACTTTTGCATTAGGTTAAGCTCTAACTTTCCTTGCTGGGGGGTGAGTAAATCTAAAGTACCGGAGAGTGTTGCTGATAAGGCTGGCCCCTGTAATGTCGATTCAGGGAGTGTGATTCGACCTCGGTCGGCTTGGAGCCGGAGATCATCAAGCTGAAAGGGCTGAATCGTGAGAGTATCGTGTTGCTGAAAAGAGAGTAGCCCAGAGTGTAAGCTTGCCTGCATATCACCAGTTAAAGAGTGACTCAGCATGGCATAATCACGAGTTAAACCTCGAAGTCGTAGTTCTATATCCGCTAAGGCCTCGACCTTAAAAGGTAGTGTTAGCCAAGCATTAAGAGGCTTTAATGATAGGCTGTCTGTGTGAAGGTCGATGTACCATGGAGCGCTGGGTTGAGTAAAATTCCAACCGGCAACGAGGTCGATATAGCCTTGCGCTAAAGGGAAGAAAGCGCGCTTTAACTGCCAGTCTCCTTGTTGACTTTGCATTTCTATGATGCCTTGTGTCGCAATCAGATCCGCCACACTGGCACTATTGGCACTGAGGTTTAACTGGCCATTCCATAACCCCCAGTGGCCTTGCTTCATCACTTCCAACTGATGCCCTTCAATATTCAGTCCCGATAGTTGCCAAACCGGGGGCGTCGTCAGTTGAATGATCTGTAGATTATGAGCTCGGAGTTGATTGAAGGTAATACCTTGAATCTGATTGAATATGGTTGGCCATGTCAGAGTGGGAACGGGTTCATCAAGCCACTTAATCCCGCTGAGTGTGAGTTGATCAACGTTGAGGTGGGTGGGAGAAAACCGCCCTGCAAAGTGTACATAGCCTTGGAGTAGTTGTGAGTTAAAGCTATGGATAGTCGCTTGCTGTTGGGCTAAAGTGAGCTGAAGAGCGGGTTCTATCCAAGCGAGTTGTTGCCATTCGATTTTATCGGCGTTCAGTGACAGATAAGCCCCTTCTTGCTGCCATACTGAGTAGTGCAAGTTCACATTCTCAATAGATAGGCTAATGTTTTCCATCACTATGTCATGGAAAGAGAGATGGCTCTGTAAGACATCCAAGCTATTAATATGCTGTAGATATGGCTCAATCATTGGCCACCAAGAATGTAGAGAATCAACGGTTTTTTCCGTCACGTTGAGCTGGCTGATGGTTGTATTGATCAGTGACCAACCCGTAGAGTATTGCTCTGCTTGCCCTGAAATTTGAGCTCCATTCCATTCAAATGAAGCGCCATACAGGGTGCTGTCTTGCGGTTGATAGTTTGCATCAATGAGCAGTGAATTGATGGCCTCGCCTTGCCAATAAAATTGTTCTGCACTGAGTTGTATTTCACCATAAGGAAGCCATTGTTCTTTTTCGAGCCATAGCGGCCGATGAATTTGTACATTGACACCTCGGGCGATCAAACCATGATGAGCAAAATCAATATTATGTAGAGCAAGGTGAGCAATTTCCCATTGTGTTGGAAGGGGATAATCTGGCAATCCAGAAGCAAAATTTCCACCATCGATCAATAGGCTATCAACTTGCCACTTCCCATGTTTGATGAATCGAGGGTTTAACCAAATATCGAGTTGTTGAAGGGGAAGCGTCTTTTTATCCAGCATGATGGTTGGGTTAGAAAAACGAAAATGTAGAGGGTAGTGGTATTCAACTTGGCTAAAAGTAAAGAATTCGGGCCATAGACGAGCAGTTAACCACTGAGCACTTGGCGTTAAATAGCGAGTATGCAATAGAGCCACCGTGAGTAACATAACCATCAATAGTAATGTGCAGCATCCTATCCCTAAGGCGACGAATTTTTTCATTTTTCCCTAATATTTATTTCACCTAGACAGATCCGCAACCAGCTTGGAGCAAATCGCATTTTGCTTCAACTAAAAAAGCCCCTCAATGAGGGGCTTTGCTGGTGAGTTATCACAATTAATCTAATTGTGGTCCTGCTGCAACCAGAGCTTTACCTTCTGCGTTGTCAGTATATTTCTCAAAGTTGTTGATGAAACGAGCCGCGAGATCTTTGGCTTTGCTTTCCCACTGTAGTGGATCCACATACGTGTCACGAGGGTCAAGAATCGCCGGATCAACCCCAGGTAAAGAGGTAGGAATTTCCAAATTAAAGATTGGAATTTGTTTCGTTTCGGCCTGCTCAATAGAACCATCGAGAATCGCATCGATGATACCGCGGGTATCTTTGATTGAGATACGTTTACCTGAACCATTCCAGCCGGTATTGACCAGATAAGCTTCAGCTCCCACTGCTTCCATACGCTTCACTAACACTTCTGCATACTGTGTGGGGTGCAGGGTCAAGAATGCAGCGCCAAAACACGCCGAGAAGGTTGGTGTTGGCTCGGTAATACCTCGTTCAGTCCCTGCCAATTTGGCTGTAAAGCCTGATAGGAAGTGATACTTCGTCTGCTCTGCCGTGAGCTTAGAAACGGGGGGTAATACGCCAAAAGCGTCCGCAGATAGGAAGATCACTTTGTTCGCATGTCCGCCTTTAGACACGGGTTTCACGATATTTTCGATATGATAAATCGGGTAAGAGACACGTGTATTTTCGGTTTTCGAACCGTCATCAAAGTCAATCGAACCATCACCACGAACGGTGACGTTTTCTAGTAGTGCATCACGGCGGATAGCATTATAAATATCGGGTTCTGCTTCTTTAGAAAGTTTGATGGTTTTTGCGTAGCAGCCACCTTCAAAGTTAAAGACACCGTCATCATCCCAGCCATGCTCATCATCACCAATCAAGGCGCGTTTGGGATCGGTGGAAAGCGTCGTTTTCCCTGTACCAGACAAACCGAAGAAAATCGCCACATCGCCGTCTTTGCCCATATTGGCTGAACAGTGCATAGAGGCAATCCCTTGTAATGGCAGGAAGTAGTTCATCATTGCGAACATTCCTTTCTTCATTTCGCCGCCATACCAAGTTCCACCAATCAGTTGCATTTTTTCTGTCAGGTTAAAGACAGTGAAGTTCTCGGAATTCAGCCCTTGTTCTTGCCACTTGTCATTGGTGCATTTTGCCCCATTCATGACGACAAAGTCAGGGATAAAGTTGGCTAATTCCTCTTCTGATGGACGAATAAACATGTTTTTCACAAAGTGAGCTTGCCATGCCACTTCAGTAATAAACCGTACGCATAAGCGAGTATCTGCGTTAGCGCCACAGTAGCCATCAACGACAAATAAACGTTTGTTTGATAGTTGTTTACCTACCAGTGACTTTAGTTCATTCCAGACCGCTTGGGTGATCGGTTTGTTGTCGTTTTTCGCTTGTTCAGATGTCCACCATAGGGTGTCACGAGTGGTATCATCTTTAACAATAAATTTATCTTTTGGTGAGCGACCGGTAAAAATACCAGTATCCACAGCAACTGCACCCAATTCAGTGACGACGCCTTTTTCGTAGCCTTCTAAATCTGTGCGAGTTTCTTCTGCGTATAACAAGTCATAACTGGGGTTGCGGATAATGTCTACCGCATCAGTAATGCCATATTGGGTAAGATCTAATTGTGCAGCCTTGTTTTGTTCCATAACGTTCATAGGTGCTCCTTAATAAGAATTTTGTAGGGATTTTGTATAAATGTTTGTAATTGTTATCTGCTCACCATGCTAGCAACGGGGTCGGTAAAAAACAGGGAGCTAGTTCAAAGATTGTCCATGCTTTGTTTGAGGTTTTATGTAACCCGTCACAGATATTAGCTTCTCTATTCTATCTCGTGCACAAAGCCTTGTGCTAGACCCAAAGATTAATATTAGCAAGAAAATAAGTATGGCGTACGGTGTTGGTAATTGTTGATTTTTCTGGATTTTAGAGTGAAAAAACAGCCAGTGATGCGCTGGCTGTAAGGAGGTTTTTTCGTGCTTGTTAAGCTGAGAAAATTAATGGAGCGTTGGTCGATCGGATGATTGGTTTTCAAACAATTCTGCTACTTGAGCACTATCAAAAGAGTAGGTTGTTCCGCAATAGTCACAGTGCAAAGCCACAACGCCTTCTTCCGCTAAAATAGTGTTTATTTGCTCTTTATCGATAGCGATAATTGCAGAAGCACTGCGATCACGAGAACAACCACATTTGAATTCAACGGCTTGTGGCGTGAACAACTGAACCTTTTCTTGGTTATAGAGGCGGTATAACAGTTCATTGGCGGCTAGACTAAATAGCTCTTCATCTTTCACGGTGTTGGTGAGTTGTTCTAAGTGTTCGAAATCATTTTCTGTGCCCGTACCATCCGGCATCACTTGCAGTAACATGCCTGCAGCATGCGGTTTTCCTGCGTGTTCGCCGGTTCGAATCCATAAGCGAGTTTTTAACTGTTCAGAACGTAAGAAATAGCTTTCTAAAACTTGAGCGAGATTATCGCCTTCTAATCCGACTACGCCTTGATAACGTTCACCTTTTTTCGGTTCAATGGTAATGACTAAATGCCCTTTCCCCATCAATTGATGTAAGTTGGCATTGTCCGCAATCTCTCCTTGCCAGCGAGCAACACCACGTACTTTCTGTTGGTTATCCCCATTGATCACAGCAAGAGATACCGGGCCATCACCTTGCAACTGTAGGGTGATTGAGCCTTCAAATTTTAGCGTTGCCGTCAATAATGTTGTTGCCACCAGTAGTTCACCAAGTAGAGTTTGTATCGGCTGAGGATACTCTTGGCTGGTGATGATCTGTTGGAATACGTCATCCAGTTGGACCAGTTCGCCACGTACTGACAAATCTTCAAATAGATAGCGGTGTAATTGGTTATTGGCCATGGTTTGTGTTGTCATAAGGAGTTATCCGGCTAATTTATTGATGTTTGAACTTGAGAAGATCGCGGCGCTGTTTCTTATCTGGACGTCGTTCAGGACTCGGGTTATGAGCATTAAGTTTACGAACCAGTGCTTGACGTTCACGTTTAGCGATACTTTCATTGGTTTCTCGATAAAGGGTTTGAGCTTCAGGGGCTCCTCGTCTTTGCTCTGATAGTTGTTCCACGATAATGGTTTTTTCTTCATTGCCTTGACGCAGGGTAATGGTCGCTCCAATTTCAACGATTTTACTGGGTTTGCTGCGTTGTCCATTATAGTGGACTTTCCCGCCATCAACCATATTTCGCGCCACCGAGCGAGTTTTATAAAATCTTGCGGCCCATAGCCATTTATCCAGTCGAATCACTGGGGAAGGGGAACTCATATTGAAAAACTACCTCTAATGGTTCTAGCTGCGCTCGGTTCTCTTTTTTGCTTGCAGTCAATGATCGATTAGCGAAGATGAGAGAGACGCAGGGTTTTCAACACAATGGTGACCATTTCGTCTTTTTTCAAGTGAATTGCCACACTTATCACAAGAAAATTCAGGCATCTGTCGCACCGATTATCGTGCTCATGTATATTAACTGTTTGAATTAAAAGTTATACCGTAGCGTCATTTATATTAATGAAACATCATTAGGGATACAGGGTGAAACGAATGGACTTGAACCGATGGAGCGTAAATGGAAGTTGGTCCTTATTCTTACGTTGGCAGTCACCATTAAGTCAGGCATTAACGATCGTCGGAATTGTATTATCAGCTTGGTTGGTTGGTCAGAGTATCTGGTTGATTTTACAGCCTAAACCTAGCCTTACTTTATGGGCATCGACAGCCGTTCCCCCGGTATCATCCCCTTCTCGTCTTAATATTCAGTCGCTACAAAATAGTGAGCTATTTGGTCGTTATACTGTACAAACTGCTTCTCCGGTCACAACCGTAGTAAAAGTAGATGCACCGCCGACTCGTCTTAACTTAACATTGGTGGGCGTGGTTGCCAGTACGGATCAACCACGTAGCCTTGCGGTGATCGCTAATCGAGGGCAGCAGAATACTTATGGCTTGAATGAGGAAATTGAGGGAACTCGAGCAGTATTAAAAGCGGTGTTTGTTGACCGAGTGATTATTGATAATTCAGGGCGAGATGAAACCTTGATGCTTGAAGGCCGAGACTATCAAACCTCTACGATTCAGACGCTAGAGCGCCCCGTGGCGGTTAATTCATCGGTGGAAGACAAACTGACTGCTATTCGAGATGAAATTAACCGTAGCCCTCAAGAAGTCTTTAAATATGTTTCTCTATCACAGGTCAAACAGGACGAGAGCGTCATT
>JTFO01001749.1_pt1 | contig 12573 bp, 13 predicted proteins | sample 235411 | NCBI WGS metagenome assembly JTFO01 (sample SAMN03067590, study PRJNA260953) | activated sludge metagenome | biome: Sludge; feature: Wastewater; isolation source: CETP activated sludge from laboratory augmented bioreactor treating... | place: India:Gujarat | collected 2013-04
TCTCGATAAATTGATCCCGCCAAAGGTTAATATCAGCCAGAGTAACTCCGTATTCACGGCTAATCAGCTCTGGATCCTCTCCACGCAACAAGGATAAAACTATTTCAGCCTTGATTTTCGATGTAAAATTTTTCCTCTTTTCCATAGCAGTTGTAAAAATAACTTTTATTTTTTACTGCTCGGTTTATTTGAGGGCTAATATAGCCAATGAAAACTGTTGTTACCACGGCGATATGTCTGAAATTATTCCAGTTGCCAAAAGCACGCTGTCCCAGCACTTAACAGAACTCAAGGAAGCAGGGCTGATTCAGGGAGAGTTTACTCCTCCCACGGTTAAATACTGCATAAATAGAGAAAATTGGGAAAATATCAGAGAGTTATTTGGCTCGTTCATTGATAATATAGCAGAGATGAAAAGCTATTGTTGACGGTATTTAATCAATTATACTTATTGTGGAAAATTAAGGGAACAACTTATTTTATTCGAAATACAAATTAGTTTATTTAATTAACCCATCAAATTTTTTTAACACGTATGAAACAAGCTCTTTTAATCTTATTGGTGGTATTTACAATGACCGCCTGTGGCAACAAAAAAACAGATGCAGTTGATACAACTGCAGTCACTTCCCCAGAGAACACAGAAATAGTCTCAGTTGCTGCAACTGATCCTTCTACAGTTTATGTCTACTATTTCCATGGCAAACAGCGCTGCAAGACCTGTATAGCAGTTCAAAATCACGCAAAAGAAGCGATTGATCAAATGTACGGTGGTAATCAAAATGTACAATTCATGGAGGTATTGATCGAAGATGCAGGCTACAAAGAACTCGTGGAAAAGTATGGTGTGTCCTGGAGTACTTTAATAGTTGCCAAAGGAGACGATTATATTGATATAACACAAAACTCGTTTGCAAATCCGGAGGGAGTAAAAGAGTTGTTGAAGGCCGAAGTGGATAGAAGACTGTAACAAACCAAAATATTACTCAACGATGATGAATTTCCTGCAGAGTCTTTCAGAAGGCTCAGGCTGGCCATTGCTTACTGCGTTTCTGCTTGGCCTGATGACAGCCATCAGTCCCTGTCCGCTTGCTACCAATATCACTGCAACCGCTTATTTGAGTAAGGATGTAGGCATCAAAAAGCGCGTATTGTTCAACGGCATTTTTTATACACTTGGCAGGATGTTTACGTATACGGCTCTTGGTGCATTATTCTTTTTCGGTGCCAGTCAGCTAAAGATTGCCGCGCTCTTGCAGAGTTTTGGGGGAATCTGGATAGGAATAGCCTTACTGGTGATCGGCATCTTCATGCTTGATATTATTCCACTAAATCTACCGGGAGTGGGTAAGCTAACTGAAAAGTTGAGCAATAAAGATGGGAAGAAAACTTATTGGGATGCTTTCCTACTGGGGTTGTTGTTCGCTTTGGCTTTCTGTCCCTATAGTGCGATGCTATATTTCGGGGGATTGATTCCGATGACGATTGCTTCTACATCGGGGCTCCTGCTACCGCCAATATTTGCAATTGCAACGGGACTTCCTGTTATTATAATTGCATGGATAATTGCCTACAGCGTGAGTAACATAGGGAAGTTTTATAATAGCATGAATAGTTTTCAGAAATGGTTCAAACGTATAGTAGCAGCTTTGTTTATTATTGTAGGTGTTTACTATATTATCATTAGCATGTAAATAAGTTAAAAATTATATTAATAACAAATTAAAAAACAAATAATCATGGAAGTATTGGTATTGGGACCCGGTTGCAAGAAATGTGTGCTGACATACAATGCGATCAACAAAGTTGTAGTGGAAACCGGGGTTGATGTGACAATCCGCAAGGTGGAAGATATCGTGGAAATCATGAAATATAATGTGATGTCGACGCCGGCAGTGGTAGTCGACGGAGAGGTGAAAGTGAAAGGTCACATACCCTCTGAATCTGAAATAAAACAAATGCTTAACATCTAAATAGCTGATTATAAGCTACTATGTCGACCGTGTCACTGACGTTGAAAGATTTTGTATTGTTTAAAAATAAAAAAATGGAAACAAAAAAAGAATTGAAATATCTGGGCTGGATGGTGGTTATTTTCGGGGTAATCTTCTTCCTGCCCATCGGAAGTGAGCGCTTCATGACTGCCATAGACGCCACGCTCGATCTCTCCAAATGGTACGCACAGGAACATGTGATCCTTTGCCTGCTGCCTGCATTTTTTATTGCAGGCGTGATTGCAGTCTTTATCAGCCAGGGTTCGGTGATCCGCTACTTTGGGGCGAATGCCAACAAATGGCTTTCCTATACCGTGGCATCTGTTTCAGGAGCCATCCTTGCCGTATGCTCTTGCACCATTCTTCCGCTCTTCACCAGCATCTACAAGCGGGGTGCGGGACTGGGGCCGGCAGTCGCGTTTCTCTACTCGGGACCGGCCATCAGTATCCTTTCCATCATTCTTACCTGGAGAATTCTTGGCACTGAAATGGGTGTGGCCCGAATGGTGGGGGCGATACTTTTTTCGGTCGTGATCGGGTTGGTGATGGCCTTTATCTACCGCAAGGAGGAGAAAGCAAAACAGGAGGAACAGATGAATTTTGAGGCACCGCCCGCCAAACGACCAATCTCGCAGACCATGTTTCACTTCTTCACACTGGTATTGATCCTGGTGGCTGCCAACTGGGGCGCACCGGCAACGGGAGACACTTCTAGCGTATGGTTTTATATTTACTCATACAAGTGGTACATCACGGGCTTCCTGGGGTTGATGTTGGCTTACTCTCTTATTAAAATACTAAACATAAAATGGCAATGGGTATTGCTTGCAGTCGTCGCTACGGCGCTGTCGGCTGTGCTTGCCAGCCAATTCATATCCAATTCGAGGATGGTACCTTTGGTACCCATGGTAGTGGCCATCGCTGCGCTCTCCATCGTGACTCTCCTCGACAAGAACGACGAGGAGAACCGGGAGTGGACACTTTCTGCCTGGGGCTTTGCCAAGCAGATCATGCCACTGCTCGCTATCGGGGTGGTGACCGCCGGGTTCCTGCTGGGATCAACGCACGATAACGTAGCCATCCCAGGTGTTGTGCCCAACGAGTGGATAGAGTGGGCTGTAGGGGGAAACTCGCTATTCTCTAACTTCTTCGCCAGCTTCACCGGGGCTTTTATGTACTTTGCCACGCTCACCGAGGTGCCCATCGTTCAGGGACTCCTGGCCAGCGGAATGGGTAAAGGCCCTGCACTGGCTCTTTTACTTGCAGGCCCCTCACTTTCGTTACCCAACATGTTGGTAATTCGTGGCGTAATGGGTACAAAGAAAACCCTCGTCTACGTATCACTGGTAATAATCATGGCCACCTTCTCCGGGATGGTCTATGGTTCATTCCTTTGAATAAACGTGTACAATAATTCAGGAAAAATTAAACCCAAAAGTAAGGCCAATACTTTTGGGGTTAATAAAATCAATGCGGTGAGCAATTGTCGTCTCCAAATGTTTCTTCCTTACGAAAGAAATGCAGTAAGCATCCATACGTTTTTCTCCTGTGCCGAAATAAAATCACTCATCAGGGCAACAGTACCTTCGTCGTTACCCTCAGAGGCTGTTGCAAGTACTTCACGCTCAAGGCCGATCAACACTTTCAATGAATCGAGAAGGTTTTTTCCAATTTCTTTTGCATTGCTCACAACTCCCGTCTCCTTGATGGAAGAAGTTTTCAGATATTCGGTATAATTATGAGCAGGCACGCCTCCCAACATCAGCATGCGCTCTGCCACCTCATCCACCTTTTCGGCCGTATCGTCGTAGAACTCCTCAAGTTTGGCGTGTAAGCCATAAAATTCTACCCCCTTCACGTTCCAATGAAAACCACGCAGGTTGGTGTAATAAAGCTGTAAATTTGCCAATAACTTTTGCAAGCCATCCACTGTTCTCTCTATACTTTTCGAATCCAACTGTAAATAATCTACTGTTTTCATAATGCAATATTTTAAATTGTTTTGTTTATAACTATTGCAAATATATAGATAATATATATATTATCAAAATATATGCTTCTCAATGTGGAATAGATTATTTCTATTTTTCCGGAATGTCATGCCGGTAAGTCCGATGAGCCACTGGACAGGCCAGCTGATCCGTATATGTGGTGAGATTGACGTGGACCAAGACTTAACCTACGCTTATCCTTCTCTTATTATATACAGAGGAATAACAGTGTGATACCAGAGAGATATCAGTGTGATGACAGAGAAGTACAAGCGAAGTATCAGTGTATATACGAAGAATATAAGAGGATAAACCAGCGGGCTGAGACGGACAAGAGTTCCTGGAAACTTCTATTCGGACTTTAATTTCCCAAACAAAAGGGTAAATTTGCGGTATATTGTCAAATGCAGGAACAATGGATATCGACATAGATAAATTGATTGAGGAATGTGTTTTTACCGCTGCAAGAAGCAGTGGGAGCGGGGGACAGAACGTGAACAAGGTTTCGTCGAAGGTGCTGTTGTCGTTTGATGTAAACGCGTCGGACATACTCAACGAAGACCAGAAGCGACTGATTCTTGAAAAACTGGCGAATCGTGTGAACAAGAATGGGGTGTTGCAAATCAGCAGCGAATCGGAACGTACCCAGTGGATGAACAGGAAGGCTGTGGCAAACCGGTTTAGCCAACTGATCCGACAGGACCTGACTCCGGAAAGAAAAAGGGTTGCCACCAAGCCCACTTTTGCCTCCATTCAAAAACGCCTTGAAGGAAAGAAACAGAAATCGGACAAAAAGCAGCTTCGCTCCCGGAACTTTGACTTTTGATTGGTGTCACCTCGCAGGAGTACCGATGTAATTGGATTGCAAATCGAGGAGCAAAGGCGACGCAGGTAACCTAACTTTTGGTGAAGTCTTTCCTCAATATCCGTACTGCGTTGAGGATGGCGATCAGCGAGACGCCCACGTCGGCGAAGACGGCTTCCCACATGCTGGCAATGCCAAAGGCGCCTAACAACATAATGAGAAATTTCACGCCCAGCGCGAAAACGATATTTTGAATGACGATCGCGCGGGTGGAGCGGGCTACCTGTATGGCGGTCGCGATCTTCGACGGCTGGTCTGTCTGGATCACCACGTCGGCTATCTCGATGGCGGCATCAGAGCCCATTCCTCCCATGGCGATACCCACGTCGCTCAATGCCAGCGCTGGCGCGTCGTTGATGCCATCGCCGACGAAAGCCACCACGTTCGACGGATCTTTCTTCAGTTCCTCGATATATCTTACCTTGTCCTCCGGCAACAAATCGCCGTAGGCTCTGTCCACGTTTAGCTTCTCTGCCATCTCCTGTACGATGGACGACCTGTCACCACTCAGCATCACCGTGGTATGGACACCCAGCTGTTTCAACCGCTGGACGGTGCTCCCGGCATCGACTTTTACCTGATCGGCGATCACAAGGTATCCGGCGTATTGCTGGTCGATGGCAACCAGCACCACGGTCTCCCTGATATCATCCACTCCCGGATTGTACTTCACGCCGTGCATCCGCATCAACCTGGTATTTCCTGCTAGCACCGTGTGACCATCCACCAGGCCACTCATCCCGTGGCCGGCAATCTCTTTGACATCTTCCACACGGTAGTCGCCAGGCATGATATGCGGGAAGTGTTCCAGGATGGCCTTGGCGACCGGGTGGTTCGATTTCGACTCGAGGGCGACTGCATATCCGGCCATTTTCTCTTTTTCCGGATAGACCGATTCTATTTTCTGCACCTGGAAGACCCCTTCGGTCAGGGTGCCTGTTTTGTCGATCACCACCGTATTGGCCTTGGCGATGATGTCGATGTAATTGGCCCCTTTGAACAGGATGCCGTTTCGAGAGGCAGCCCCAATGCCGCCAAAATAACTCAGCGGGATGGAGATGACGAGGGCGCACGGGCAGGAGATAACCAGGAACACCAGTGCCCGGTAGAGCCAGTCGGCAAAAACGTAATCCTGCACAATGAACGAGGGAATCACCGTGATGGCCAGCGCGAGGGCGAAGACGATGGGGGTGTAGATCCGGGCAAACGAGCGGATGAACAACTCCGTCTTCGCCTTGCGGGAGGTGGCCTCCTGCACCATCTCCAGCACACGGGACAGCGAACTGTCGGCGTACGCTTTTTCTACACGGACCTCTACCAGTTGGTTCAGGTTCACCATGCCCGCGAGTACGGTTTCGCCTTCGTGTATGGTGCGGGGAACGCTCTCGCCGGTGAGTGCGGAGGTGTTGAAACTTCCCCTGGGTGACCGCAGTGTCCCGTCGAGCGGGATCTTCTCGCCTGCCTTTGCCTGTATGGTTTCGCCAATGGAGACCTCCTCCGGCGAGACGGTCGAGGTTATCCCGTTGCGGACGACCGTCGCCGTGTCAGGACGTACATCCAGTAGCGTTTGAATGTTCCTCCGTGCCTTGCGTACGGCAGACTCCTGAAATAGATCGCCCACCGTGTAAAACAGCATCACGGCAACTCCCTCGGGGTACTCGCCGATGAAGAACGCGCCCAGTGTGGCGACGATCATCAGGGTAAATTCATTGAAGAAATTTTTTTGTGCCATGGCGCTGCCCGCATGCCTGAAGGCGGGCAAAGCGACTGGCAGATACGCGGCAATATACCATACCAGACGGGTGTTGCCGGTGAAGAACGCAGGCTTGAACAAAGAGTCAAGCAGGATGCCCAAAATAAAAAGGATGCCGGTAACGGTCATCGGCAGGTATCTTTTCCAGGTTGATTCCTTCTGGAGTGTAGCCGTAACAGATTTTTCGCATCCGCAACAGCTTTCGTCGCTGCAATTATAATTAGACTCTATCGCGAGTTTTTTGATTCTTGCCATAATAAAACTTTATACAGTGCAAAAATAGGGGGAAATTCTCGCAACCTGGTTGCAATTAAATTTGATTGCCCGAGCACTGGTTGCACAGTCCTTTCATCACGAAATTGATGTTTTCCAACAAGAACTTTTCAGGGAGTTGCACGGGAGGAATTGAGAGGCTCTCCAAACAGAACGTTTTGTGGCAGCGGGTACAATTAAAGTGGACGTGCAGCTCGTTGAGCATGCACTGGCAATCGTCGTTACACACCGAGTACTTCATGGCGCCGGAGCCATCGTCGATGCTGTGAATGAGCAGGTGTTCATGGAACAGCGTGATGGTCCTGGAGATGGTCGATTTATCGACTGTCCCCAACACCGCTTCCAGGTCCGAGAGGCTGAATGCCTGGGGGTATTCCAGCATCGCCTTGAATACCAACAGCCTCACAGCCGTCGGCTTGATGCCCCTGCCCACTAATTTCTGTTCAAGTTCCATAATAATATCCATTAAACCACTGGTAAAAACGTTGAATTCCCGTTTCTAACGGTGTGGAGGGTTGGTAATTGAAATCCCTTTTGAGGCGCGTTGTATCGGCATAGGTGGAGACAACATCTCCCGGTTGCATTCCCGTCATTTCTACGATTGCTTTTTTGCCTGCTACTTTTTCTATTTCAGCAAGGAAGTCAGTCAGTTTAACCGGTGAAGTGCAGCCCATATTGTAAATTGCGTGCGACGTCTCTATCGATGGGGGTGAAGGAATAATTTTCAGGACTCCCGTCACGATGTCATCCACAAAAGTGAAATCCCGCTCCATGTTCCCATGATTGAAGAGGCGGATGGGTTCTCCTTTCAGAATGGCCGTCATGAAAAGGGAAGGAGCCATGTCAGGGCGTCCCCAGGGTCCGTATACCGTGAAAAAACGTATACCGGTGGCCGGAATATGATAAAGCCTGGCATAGGAGTAAGCCATCAATTCATTCGCTTTTTTTGTGGCTGCATAGAGGCTCACCGGGCGATCAGTATTGTCGGACTCGCTGAATGGAGTATCGGTATTGTCTCCGTACACACTGCTGGAGCTGGCATATAAAAGATGTTTTACCGGATTGTGGCGACAGGCTTCCAGGATATTCATGAATCCGGTTATGTTGGAGTGAATATAGGCAAACGGGTTTTGCAGTGAATACCTCACCCCGGCCTGTGCTGCAAGATGAACGACATGTGAAAAATGTTCCTTTGCAAAAAGATCATTCAAGGCTTCCCTGTCGTTCAAATCCATCTCTACAAACTGATACGAATCAAAAATAGCACTTTGCACACATTCTCCGGGTTTTATGTTGCGCTCTTCAATGCCTGTCTCTTTCAGTCGGGCATATTTCAGTCGCACATCATAATACGCGTTGATGTTATCGATACCCGTGACTGAATATCCCTGATTCAGTAATTCCCGTACCACATGATATCCGATAAATCCGGCTGATCCCGTAACCAATATTTTCATGATGCTCTCTTTAAAAAATAACCACAGTGTGATCCCCTATCTGATATTGCTCCTTGTTTGACACGGCAGCGCCTATTTCATGATCGTTTTTGATATCCTTGGCACGCAACATCAGTATCTTGTTGTCGGACGGTTTATTCAGGATATCTTCTTTCTCTACTTTGATGATATCTTTTCCAAGATAAACATCCATATTTTCAGCACGCTTTATGTGATATACCCAATAGTCGGGAATATTGTGTGTTTCAGACAGTTCCATTGCTTTTTCGCACAGCTCGCCCCATCCAAGCCTGTTGTTTATCTGCGGCAAAGACCAGCCGACAATAAAAACAGCCAATAAAAGGCCCACCGACAGTGTGTGTATTGCGCGGAAGGTATCACTTTTCCGATAAAGAAACCAGAAAATGCACAATCCGGTGAGCGTGATTACCCCTGCTCCTGCATAAATGAATGGATTCGACAGATATTGCATGTCCGCTGTACTACTCAAATAGATGATTCCCGGCATTGCAAGAACAAATATAACAGCCGGAATGGCCACCAACAGTTTAATCCATCTGTTTTGCATATCGAATTTGTTGAAAAGCAACACCGTGAGGAAAATAAAAAAGGGGACGACCGGCAGCGAATATATGGCTATTTTAGAGCTGATGACCGAAAGCAAAACAAAGGTTGACAGGATCATGACGGCAAAAAATTGTTCAAGCGTACTGTTTATTCTTTTTTTTATCAATGCCCCGATGAAAAGGACGATCACCAGAAGAGACCAGGGAGCCAGTGTGTACCATATGGAGATCAGATAATAATAAAAAGGTTCTTTGTGATGAAATGAGTCAATTCCGCGTCCCACAGTCTGGTGGACCAGTAAGTTATTGAGGTAATCGTTGCCTCCTTCAATATATACACCGACAAACCAGACCACGGAGCCTGCCAGAATAATCAGGAAACTCTTCCATCCCCAATATTTTTTAAAATCCGGTAATTTCTTTTTGTAAATCAAGAATGTGACGGTGGTGACGAAAGGGATCAAAAGCCCCAACGGCCCTTTTGAAAAAAGCGCCAGAAAAACATACACAGGAAAAAGCAGGCTGTTTTGCCTGGTGTTTTCTCCTTTGTACATCTGGTAAAAAGAATACAGTGACAAAACAATAAACATATTCATCAGCATATCCATACGGACTATTAAAGCGGCGCCGATAAACAGTCCGCTGGTCATCAACATCAGCGAAGCAGTGGTTCCCTTTCTGCTGCACTTGCCCGTTATTCCGTCATTTTCGGTTTCCTTGTTCATCTCCTCCTCCCGGCGAATCCATTTCGACAGGGTTGTCAGAATAATCAGCGCGGGAATAAAAGACAACAGCGAATAATACCACATGCGATGTTCTCCCAGGATAAGTTTTCCAGCCATCATCAACCAGAAGTGGAGTGGGGGCTTGTCCGCATATATTTCACCCTGATTGGTAAATGTGAAGATGCTCCCATGCTGCAACGCCTCGTCCACAATACTCAGGTAACGCAACTCGTTGTTGGGTGTATAGTCACGCAAAATCATGGCCGGCAGCAGGGCAACGAACCAGATCAAATAAATATACTTACTCTTCATAGACTGTGATTTTTCTGCTTTTATAAGCAATCATTATATTTCTGATATAGGCCACAAATCCAAATGATTGTCCCAGAATCAACACCGGATCTTTCCGAAAAAGAGCGTAGCCGATGATAATGGAAGAACCCACCAGGCTGATGATCCAAAAACCGACTGGAAGTGTTGATTCATGCCGGACTGCCGAATAGAAGAACTGATAAATGAATCGCAGTGCGAAGATGATTTGTCCTGCAGATCCGAAAATCAACAGCCATAACGGTACATCTTTGTTATTGAAAAAAGTGTCGGTAAAGCCGGATGTGTCACAAAGCATAATTCCAACTGCCACCAAGGGAGTCAGGATCAGCACTGTTTTGATGAAGCCTGCAATATTCTTCCATTGACCCTGCATCTTCAGATTCCAGAGATAGATAAAATAGGAGATAAACTGGCCGAGTATAATTGCAAAATCATTTCGCAGCACTCCGTAGATAAACAGCAGATATGAGCCAGCGATACTCAGAATCCAGAAAGCTGGTGGTGAGAGTACCTTTCCCGCTTTTTCGGAAGCGATCCACTGATATAGAATGCGGGCTGAGAAAAAAAGCTGTGCCAGAAATCCGAGCGCAAAAATCCAAACATTATCTCCCTGCATGTTCAATCCAGGTTTTGTTCATTCACATGATAGTTGATGTATCTTTTTTTCATCCAACGGTAAGCGAAACAGTCGATAAACGGTCCAGCAAGCCTGTTCCAAAGATGATATTTCGATGTGCCGGCCACACGTGGATAGTGACGCACGGGTGTCTGCTTCACCTTCCCGTTTTGGAGGAGAATCAATGCAGGCAAGAAACGGTGCATCCCATTGAAAAAAGGGATGCGTTTGGCAACATCGGTCTGCATCACTTTCAAAGGACAACCTGTATCTGCAACACCGTCATTTGTCATCATCCGGCGATATCCGTTGGCAATTTTCGATTGAAGATTTTTGAAAAACGAATCTTTCCGGTTTGCTCTTATACCGGTTACCATTTCATAATCGCGGATATCCCGAAGCAAGAGATTGAAGTCATCCGGATCCGTTTGCAAATCGGCGTCCATGTATCCTACATACTCCGAAAAACAGAAGTCGATGCCGGCCTTCAGGGCTGCGCTCAGCCCCCCGTTTCTGTCGAGGCTGAGATAAAAGAAATGACTATTTCGGGAACATATTTCTTCTATTCTGTGCAGGCTGTCGTCTTTTGAACCGTCGTTGACAAACAAAACACAGGCAGAGAGAATGGCGTGGGGCAGAAACTGTTTCAACTTTTCTTCCAACGTGTAGATGTTTTCTTCTTCGTTATACACAGGAACAATGATTGTGAACCTGTATTTGGCAGTACTATTTTCTCTTATATTCATTTAGTTCATTAAAATGTTAATTTTTTATTGCAGCGTTTGACTGATTATGATTTTGATATGCAAATGTATTCATTTTATCTTTTAAAAGTAATATCCGTAGCTCACGTAGGGATGAAACCTGCGGGACAAACCGGAATATCCCAACTCAAGTTGTAGCGGTCCCGCAACCGTAAGAAATGAGTAACCCAGATTTATACCCGGGAATGATTTCCCCTTGAACAGCGTGTGAAGGCGGTTGTTGTGGATTGTGAAATTGAGATTGGTGTACAGATAGTTGTTGGGCGTAAAATTATAATGGAACGTTACATCTGCAGAAAGAACCACATTGCCTAAAAATTCCATGCCGGGTGATCCTTGCAATGATATCTGTTGCGGCATGTAGTGTTCATCGGTCCTGCCTCCGACGAGGTTTCGATACATATGAGGCACACTGTCGTTCATCAGATACCGGGCCGTGATACGCGGTGTAATAAAGATGTTTTCGTTTGTTCTGACCGGCTTTAAGAAATTCATCTTCAGCACGCTTAAAGGAGCATCTTCCTCCAGCTTTACAAAATTATCGGTGTGCAGTGAGTACTGAAATGAAAAATATTGTCCCGATGTAGGAAAATAAACCTTGTTGAGGTTATCATACACTCCGTTCAGCATATAATTGAAATAAAGCTGATCCTTCATCACCGACAGTGGAGGTTCAATGATACTACCAAATGTCTTATAAAAATGAAAATGCTCCATCTCAGCACCCAGGTGCAGCATCATATTTCCAAAATAGAACTCTGAAAAAACAAGACGTAGAGAGTTCCTGGTAAGTCCCAAATTATACAATAATTCACCCCTGTCATAAATACTCAGGTCGTTCCTGCTGATTTTGTATTTAATCCCCCCTTCGTAGAAGATCCCCCTATTAATTGAATAATCAATGATCAGATAGGGATCGCGACTCAACCGTGTTGTGATGTCAAACATGGAATTGAGGGAACTGTTGAAGCGAATTTTGGTATTGGCAAGAATCGCTGCCATGTCGTTGCTGTCGAAATGTATGCCCAGGTTCAGCCGGTTCGATTCTTTCACTTCCACGTTTAAAATCAGATCAAATGGATTCTTTCCTTCAAGTCGGTAATAAACCCTGTTGAACATTCCGCTTCCGTATATTTTTGCGATAATCTCGTCCAATTCAGTCCTGGTCACCCGTTCATTTTCTATGTCTACCCACCTGTTCAGATAGCCTCTCTCCCTCGGAGTGATTCCTTCCAC
>JTFO01007731.1_pt1 | contig 12534 bp, 8 predicted proteins | sample 235411 | NCBI WGS metagenome assembly JTFO01 (sample SAMN03067590, study PRJNA260953) | activated sludge metagenome | biome: Sludge; feature: Wastewater; isolation source: CETP activated sludge from laboratory augmented bioreactor treating... | place: India:Gujarat | collected 2013-04
CTTGCTGAATCATTTGGGCTGGCTTTGCAATAATTCCGGCAACAAACCAAGCAAATATCGCAGCCAGAGCCAGCGCAATTAAGATAACGATAATGCCGTGATTCAGGGTTTGCGTGTTTTCGGCATCTAAGTCAACAATGGTTTGTAAAGCACTTTGGTTAATATCTTCAGAGAGCTGGTTAAACGCTTGAACGAGTCGATCCCCTGCGATGCGCAGCTCTTCAGATAAAAGAGTCAACTGATTTTCATCAACATGGGTACCGTCAGCTTGGCGGGCTGCATTTAAACTGAAGGTCGCTTTTTCGGTATAGGCTCCCATCGCATCATAGATATTTTGTAAATCATTGGCGTAGTGGGGGGCACTGAATGTGCTGTTTAGGCGCTGTGTGATAGTCAGAAAATCATTGTTGATTTTTTTTATAATAACGTCGTTTTTACTGCTATCGATTTGCCCGTAAGCCACATCAATACGTAATGGATAAAATAAGTCATCAATATCAGCAAGAGTATCTTTCTGAATAACTAACGTATTGACACTAGAGATTAATCTTTCATCTGATGCTTCTAATGCATGTCTTACAAACATAAGTACAGTGAATAGAATTAAAACAGAAAATAAAACAGGCGCAATGATTTGATTGCGAACAGAGATGTTGTTTAGTAATGGTCTTATATCCATTATAATTCTCGATAATTTGATGGAGGAAATTTCACCAGATACTACTGCTTTTCTCTTTTTCCTTCATGTAGGACAATTCTGCTTTTATTGTTTTGAGTGATGTTAAAGAAAATATTAAATATTTTTTATTTATATCATTTTTTATGAAAAGTTATCTACAATGATAGGTGGGTAGGAAAAATCTCAAAATTGATTTTTTGGGCAAGAAATCAATAAATTCAAAGTGGGAGTCACTTCAAGGTGATTGACTTTAGAATCGCATTAAATAGAATGATTTCAGTAAGCCTAGCTAGGCCAGACTGTACTTTCAACCTTCATTGGTGATGCATTTTTGTGAAAATTAGCATTAAAACACTCTTATCTATGGTCTTGTTATTATGGGGCGTGACTGCTTATGGGAACGTACCGGAGAACGAGAGTGGGAGTGATAAAATCATCATACGTTACTCGGCATGGGAAAATACCTTTCCAATGTTTTTTCGCTTAAATGATCATGAATTAGATGGGTATTTAGTTGATATTGTTAACCTTTTAAGTAGTCGTACGGTATTATCATTTCAATATATTGAAAGCACGAATGAAGAGACGCCTATCCATTTGTTAGAAAATGGAACGATTGATATGCTTCCATTGGTGATCCGTGGTGTCAATATTCCTGATTGGATGTACGTCTCTGAACCGTATTTAACGATAAGATATATTAATGTCGCCTTTAAAAATGCACCGATTAATCGTTCAGGCACTCGTGGTGTTCTGCTTTCTGAAAATAATGCCTATGAATTTGTTCGTGAAATTATTTTTGGTGTGAATTCTAAGGCTTATACTAGCCTAGATCTCTTGATTGGTGATTTGAAGAGTGGTGCGATTCAAAGCGCCTATATCCGAGAAGACATGCTTAACTATATTCTGGCCCACCCAGAAGAGGCTCGATTCAGTATTCTTTCGGGAAATGAAAAGAAAATTGAATTTTCCGTTGCGATTCACCAAGCACGAAATGACTTGAAATTATATATTGATGAAATGTTAAATAATATTTCTCAAGATGATGTCCTTCGATTAAAAAATAGCTACGCTCCTATAAAAGTGATTTATGGTTATGATAAGCGATCCGTCTCTTACTTATTTATTGGTGTGTTATTGGGAACGGTGTTACTGGTTGCTATCTTTTTTCTTTGGCACCGAAATATCAAGTTGGTATTAGCGTTTAAGCGAAAAGAGATCCAACGGAGTAGAAATGAATTATTATTTTTACAACGTATGGTTGATGCGTTACCCAATTTAGTGTGTATTCATGACGCAAACCACCGTTTATTACTCTCTAATTACGCTTTTACGGAAGGTAACCTAGGATTAGATTGTACCTATCGTGGTAAATTGTCAGAAGAAGAAGTCTGTAGCCATCAAGATTTAGATGAAGTCCTTGTTCATCATCGGTCAAGTCGCCGAGAAATCACGATTGAGCGAGAAGGAGAGCCGACCATTATTCTGGATTGCTATCGCACCGCGATTGCCAGTACGGAGAGTTCAGACAAATATGTATTAACGGTGATGAATGACATCACTGAATTCAAGAATCAGCAGCAAGAACTGTTAATAGCGAACGACATTGCCCAATGTGCGGTGGCGTCAAGAGAACGTTTTTTAGCCAGTGTCAGCCATGAATTGAGAACCCCGATTGCTGGTATGGTTGGGCTAGTAGAAATGCTTATGCAAAAAGAGAAAGATGAAGACTCTCTTATTATGCTCAACAATGTGATGACTTCGGCTCGTCATTTACACTTATTAGTCAACGATATTTTAGATTTTTCAAAATTAGAGGCTCAACAATTCGAACTCGATATTCGAGAAAGTTTTGTGTTAAGAGACATTGGGGAACTATTGCGGGTTCATTGCCGAGCGGCGCAAGAAAAAGGGTTGGCGTTCCATATTGATTGGGTTCCTACTCATATCCAAGTTGTGATGATTGATTCATTACGGGTGGCCCAAATCATCAATAATATTCTTTCTAATGCGGTGAAATTTACCCGTGTTGGAGAAATCGCGGTGGCGATTTCATTGAGTGAACAGTCTCTGGATTTTTGTTTTACTGATACCGGTGAAGGCATGAGCCCTGAGCTGTTGGAGAATGTCTTTAACCCCTTCGTTCAGGCCGATTCCAGTATTGCAAGGCGCTATGGTGGAACGGGGCTTGGTCTGGCGATTGTCCATGATCTGTTGCAAGTCATGGGTGGGAAAATTTCTATTGAGAGTACTTTAGGCAAAGGCACCACGATTCGGGTGATGATCCCACATCAGAGAGTGCGCCACTATCCTGATCACATTGAGGGCGTTACGGTATGCTATTCCGGTACTAATCGTTCTGTGCAAGCGTGGTTGGCGATTTGGAGTGGGCAGCAAACGCTCTGTTCGTGCACATCTAAAAACAATTGTATCGCTATTTGGGATGATGCATTACCTGAGGGAATGGATACTTCCAGTGATTTGCATGTGGTGCTGCGAAAAGCGTTACCCACTTTTCGAACCCGTGATGAGCAGTCCATCGCTATCAGTTCGGAGCCATTTTTTGCTGATTTGCTGTATGACATTTTAGTGAATGCCCATGAAGAGGTTGCGGGTGAGCGAGTTATCCTTGATCCCCTAAAAGGCCGTATTCTTGTCGCCGAAGATAATCCCATTAATCAGTTGGTGATTCGGCGTCAGTTAGTTTCATTGGGATTAGCGGTGGAAGTGGTTAATGATGGGTGTGAAGCGTATGAACGGATAAAAATGGATCCCGAGTGTTGTGATTTATTGATTACCGACTGCCATATGCCACATCTCGATGGTTATAAGCTTGTTCATCAATTGCGAGAAACCATTCCCGCTTTTGCGGATAAAGCCATTATTGGCTGTACCGCAGAAGATTCTCGAATTACCGCGGAGAAGGCCTTAGCATTTGGTTTTGATGAGATATTGTATAAACCCTATGGATTATCTCGGTTACATCAACTGCTCTCTAAGTATTTACCTTCCTCTGAGCCTTTATCTGAAGAGGGGGAATCGGGAATATTAACCTGGTGGGACCAATACGATGCCAATGATGCAATTATGTTGGTCGACGTCTATATTGATACGATGAGCAGTGACCTAGAACAGTTGCGCCTTGCTCAACATGATCCTAGCACCTTGCATCACATTGCTCATCGTATTAAAGGTGGCGCGAGTGCAGTCGGGGAAGAGAACGTCTATCGATGTGCCAAAGCATTAGAAGCATTGACGGAATCAGAGGGGGCTGCGTATACGGAATCTTTTGAATGCCTCGTCACACTATTAGAACATACCCTTGTTGCTGCGAAACAGTGGTTAATGAAAAACAAAGGTTAATGAAAATAAAGGTCAATGAAAAACGGTGGGTAAGGGCAAACAGTGGTAGCGGCAAACAATGGTAGTGCCAAACCACGGTGAATTAAGCGACGTTATCCGCGATAAGGTGACTCTGTTAGCGTTCTGTCACTTCATGGCTTGAAGGCTTTCATGTTAGGGAAAGTTATGCTATCAAGCAGTAAAATCATGAGATGGTGGTTTTATGAGCGTTAAGCCCAGCTAAGTGACCTTAGTTATGGCATTGTTAATATCATGCTAAAAGATGAAAGTGCGTTTAGTCATTGAAAGGAATCGAAGAGGGTAAACTGGGAAACCTACGCATTTTGGGAGTCGTAGGTCGTAGATAGAACGACATCAATAGCATGTTTTGATTACTTAAGGTAAGTGAATGACTGAGCAAGAAATGAAGAAGGATTTAACCTGTTTAATTATAGATGACCATGCACTTGTGTGTGTGGCTATTAAGCAGTTATTAGAAAAAGAAAATTATTTTTCTAATATTATTATTAAGCAAAATCCTACTGATGGTATTAAATATATTCGAAATTTTGATGTGGATTTTCTTATTTTAGATGTTAATTTCTTTGACTATGATGGATTTGATTTATTACGTCGAATTAAATTTCATGGCTATCAAGGTAAAACTCTAATCGTGTCAGGTAATGATACGAAAATCTATTCTGACACTGCTTTTCGAGTGGGGGCTGAAGGCTATGTAAGTAAGTCTGAAGACCTTTCTACCCTCGTTGATGCCGTGGAGACTATTCTCAATGGTTATACTTATTTTAAATCGGAAGTAGATAGAAAGTCGCCTGTTGTCACTTTATCTAAGCAAGAGCTTGCTGTTTTCCGTTTTCTGGTCGATGGTAAAACGAATAAAGAAATTTCAACTATCTTGTCGCTAAGCCCTAAAACCATTAGCACTTACAAAACAAGAATATTAGAAAAATATAAAGTAAAATCAATCATAGAATTGATGAACTTAAGAGATAGCGTATTATAATATATTTGGTTTTTTTTGATTAAATTCTAAATAGTTTTATCAGGGAGATGAAAATCTCTACCTGATTTTTATTTTATTCATGATGACAGGTGATATTTTTAATGGGTATGAGGAAACAAGTAATTAAAGCCACGAAAGTGATCGTTGCTGATGACTCATCACTTGTATTATCAAATATTAAATTGTTATTACGAGAAATAGGATTTTCTTCTCAAAATATTTATACGGCAAAAGACTCAAAATCCCTGATTAAAATTCTCAGCGAAGAAAAAATAGAACTGATTGTTTGTGATTTTAACTTCGGAGATGATATGAATGGAAAGCAGATTTATGAGGAAATTCAATATCTTGGTCTAACCCCGCCTTGGTGTACCTTCATTATGTTGACCGGAGAAAAACAAGGTGACACGGTTAAGTCGATAGTGGACATTGAACCGGATGACTACATTGTCAAACCCTATTCTGTTCATTTGGTGAAAAATAGAATCTTGCGCGCTTTTTACCGTAAGCTTGCCTTACGGGAAATGTACACGATTCCATTAGATTCCAGTGCCGAAGATATTATTTCTATTTTTGAGTTTACCATCGCTAAGAACCCGCAATATGAAAGTTTTCTCAAACGTTTAGCGGGTGAATCTTTATTGAAATTTGGATACAGCCATGAAGCAAAAGCTCTCTTTCTTCGTTGTTTACAAGAAGGGGATCACCTCTGGGCTATGTATGGATTTATCAATTCTTGTCTAGTCAATGGCGACTATAATGATGCTTTTTATTACTTGAATGAATGGGAAGAGCGAAACCTCAGACGTAGCCCTAAACTGCATGAATGTATGGCCAAATTATATTTGGTTAAAGGGGATTCGACTTTAGCTTTTGATGAAATAAAAAGTGCATTTGACAAAGCCCAAAATATGGATCGCCTGTTAAATTTCGCCAGAATATGTGAAGTGAATGGTGTTTTTGATAAAGCGTATGACCTTTTTGCGATGTATCGCTCCATGTCCCAAGGCACGTATCGAGAGTCACTCGTCAACAATTTATGGTTAACCCGTGCGATTTTATTTAGGACACAGTTAGACTCTCCCGATAAATCGAAGGTAATGCGGATTGTAAAGAAAGAGATACGTGAGATGGAGCTGGGGCAAGAGCTGTCGGTGGATTTAAGCGCTTATCTTCCTTTGCTGGATATGCATGGTGACTGGGTTATGGGAAGTTATCGCCAATTTCGAGAAAAACTTTATTCTGCGGTAAAATCCATTTCTTCTGCCAGCCTTGATGTCCAGATTTACTGCGCTCGACTCGCATTGTTAGGGCAGCAGGTTGAACTGTGTTATTCACTGCTTAAAAAAATTTCTCCGCTGACGCTCACGGATACAGAGTTTGAAACATTATTACCTCATGCTCAGGTAACCGCGCTGTTGAATGAGTGCCAGAGCATACAGGTTGAAACGAAAGAGAACTGGCGTCGGTTTAAGAACCTTTTACAAGAGAACCGCGTACAAATGTTACGACATGCACTGGATTGCTTCCACAAGAGAAGCCAATGTCCTCAAATGGCATTAATGATGCTTAAAGCCATGGAGTATGGTTTTCCGCCATCATTGAGTGCGAGTCGTTTGAGAGAAATGATTTTTAGCTGTGAGCAAACCATTGAAACTTCGTATATCCTAAGTAAAGAAGAGGTACTGGCTGCTCGTCAGTCTTTACATAAAGTCAAAGTGTTATTCAACGCAAAATTAGCACAATGACATCCTTTGGTGGCTTATTCATCGTTTAGGTGAATTGTAACCTTGTTGTCATTTTTCTTAGGAATAATTCCATGCTATCTAAGACGGTATGGATTGTCCTAACATTCAAGTATCAATCCATAATACCTTTTTTGATGGAAGTGGTAGCGCTGTTAACTTCATGTTTTCAGTGGTGAGCCGTTGCTTAGCGCTTCTTTCATCGTGTTTGGTATTCGCCGTCGATTTTTCTGTTTTCAATAGCGATGATCGGCATGTTTAAATTAAACCAAGTCAAAATCAGTACCCGTTTATTTTGTTTAAGTGCGTTACCTATCATTAGTTTGCTGATGGTGCTTTTTCTCTCTTTTCAAGTGGCGCAGCAAAAAGATCGTTTATTTGATCGCCTGTATCAGCAGCATTTGTTGCCTCTTAGTGACATCCTCGCTACTCACTCTCTGCTTAGGCAAACGGGCCTCGATGATTTAAGACGTTATCGAACGGGGTGGGCTAGCCAAAATGAAACGGTAGAAAAGATTGAAAGCGTGTTAGCTCAAGTTGAAGAGCGCTGGAGTGCCTATCAACAGCAAAGAGGAGAGGCTGTTGACCCATTGAACCAACAAGCGGATGAACAATTAGAGAAAGCCATTCAACTGTATCAGCAATGGATATCCCGAGCGGGCACCGATGCCATAACCGTTCGGATCCTCAATGAATCTACATTTAATAATGAAATCAATCAGGTGCTTGTTCCATTAGGTGAAACCTTGAATCAATTGGTGAATCAGCAGATTGGTATGGCGGGGGAAATACAACAAGAAGCGGCGAGTCTTACCCATTCGATGGTCCAATTTTATCTGTTTGGTGGGGTGGTTTGGGTTGCTTTGTTAGTGTTATTGGGTTGGTTTATCCAGCATTCCATTCAGCAACCACTACGCCAATTACGGGAAGGGATACGACAATTAGTTCACTCTTCTGATTTAACGACACAAGTTGTTGTGCAAGGTCGAGATGAGATTGCCCAAACGGCGCAGGCATTAAATACCATGGTGAACCATTTTTGCCATTTGATTATTGAGATTGAGAATAAGAGTGTTGAGTTAAGACAAAATGCGAAGCGTATGCTGGTTGTTAGTGAAACGGTTGAATCGAAATCCAATAACCAATCTTTACAAACGGCAATGGTGACCCAAGCCATGGAAGAGATGAGCCAAGCCATTAGTGCGGTCAGCCAACATACACAACATGCACAAACGGTGATCATTCAAGCCGATGAACTGAGTTTGCAAGGAGCGAATACCGTGCAGCAAGCCAGTACCCGGATCAAAAGTTTAGCGAGTGTGATTGAGCATTCGGCACAAATTATTCGTCATCTCCATCAGGAATCAGCCGAAATTGCTCAAGTATTAAGTGTTATACAAAGTATTGCCGAGCAAACGAATTTGCTTGCTCTCAATGCGGCGATAGAAGCCGCGCGAGCGGGAGAAGCCGGGCGAGGGTTTGCGGTGGTGGCTGATGAAGTCCGCAATCTATCCGGCAATACAGAAAAAGCCACCCGTTCTATCGGTGATGTGCTCTCTCGTTTACAGCAAGGAGCGGATAATGCGGTAAAAGCCATGCAGTCAGCGAATGTACAAGCGTTAGAAAGTGTGGATTTTTCTAATCAATCAGAAGCGGTCTTAACTCATATACGGCAGGCCTTTGAAGATATCGCCCAAGTTAACCATTCCATCACTACCGCCAGTGATCAGCAAGCCTCGGTTGCTCATCAAACCAAGCAAAGCATCCATAGCTTAAGTGGTGATACTTTAGAGTTAGAGCAACAGGCGAAGCAAGCCCGTGAAGTCAGCGAAGTGCTGAGCCAAGCCTCTGGTGAGTTACGAGAGAAGGTTCACCACTTTGTGACGGCGTAAATGAGGCCTTCTCTTTTTTATTTAAGCGATCAAGAAAGTTTGGGAAGTTGCTTTTTTTCCACTTTCTTGGTGGTTTTTTCAGGAGCTTTACTAAGCATCACAACCGGACGAACGATAAATAAGTTATTAGGGTAAAGGATTCGGTGACCTTCGAGGGTTTCTAATACGACATTGAGTAATGTCATATCGATAATTTTCCCTTCAATAAAATTACTGCCATCAATCACCCGTACCCATAAGCCAATCCGACAGTGATTTTGGACAAATAACGCTAAAAAAGAGGTGACATTACTCAGTAAAGACCAACTGGCAAATAATCCGACACCCAATAAAGCGAATAAAGACGATCCGACGACCAAAAGCCCACGTAATTCCACTCCCCACATCATCATAATGGTCAACAGACAGAGGATCAGTAGTAATGCTTTAATGAGCCATCTGGCCCGTTTGATTCGATGGACATCTTCTTGGCTTCTTACCGCTTTGTCTAACAGCCGTAAACTAATGAAAACCAGCTTAGGGTAGAGCAGTAACATTAGTCCGGTGAATATCCATTGATAATAATCAGGTAATAAATAGAGGTAGTCCATAATGCTTACTGAAACGGGATTTTTACCAAAAGATAACGGAAATTCCATCAATGACAACTAGAAATTATGCATGTGGAAAGTAAGGTGGGGCTGTGGTGTGACATGGTGATGCTTATTCTCCCTAGGCTAACGGGTATTGGGTGGTGGCAAAGAGGGTTTATTGAGCGTTAATTGAGAAGATTCATCAGCGAGATCAGAGGTTGTCATCATGTTTGATAGACGCTGTAGCGAAGAAAGCAGCAGGGTCTGTTCCCAGCCATCCAGCGACTGAAAACGTTGAATAAAATCACGCTGCATGAGCTGTGGAGCCGTTTCTAGCAAGGCTTGTCCGTGGGTGGTGAGCATGGCATGTACCTTTCTTTTATCATGAGTATCTCGTGTGCGTACGACAAGCTGCCGTTTTTCCAACCGGTCTAGAATGCTGGTGGCCGTCGCTTGGCTCATGTTGGTGGCTATCGAAAGCTGACGAATGGTCACATTGGGTGACGTGTTAATGGCCCGCATCAGTAACAGCTGTGGGCTAGTGAGGCCAAAGGTTTTATTTAATTGTTTTGAATGTAGATCAATCGCGCGAATAATTTGCCGCATTGAGACGAGTACTTCTTCATGAATATCCAAAATTTCCTCCATAAGGAAGAGGCTGCCCAAGCAGCCTCTATCATCGACTATTGCGCCGCTTTTTGGGCGGTTTCTATCCAGGAATTAAATAAAGCTTGATTGGCTTTGATCCAACCATTGGCGTGAGACTCAATGTCTCGGGCAGAGTTTTTCCCCTGACTCATCAGCATGTTTTGTGCGCTGATGTCATTGATACTGAGCTTCATGATTTCAAACAATTTCGCTGCCGCTGGATTTTCCATGGCAAATTGTTTATTTGCCATGATGTTCATGGAATTAATCGGGAAACCGTAGTTTTTGCCATTGGGTAGGGTGGTATCGATCTCCTTTTGTGTTCCTGGTAGTGCTGAGAATGGCACTTCGAGCCAAACGACATCTTTGCCCGGAACCAAAACTCCACTCACCCAGTATGGTGTCCATGTGTAGTAAAGAATGGGGTCACCTTTTCTATAGCGAGAGATGGTATCGGCGATAATGGCCGCATAGTTGCCTTGATTGTGTGTCACCGTATTACGTAAGCCAAAAGTATCGAGCTGATATTCCACCACACTTTCACATCCCCATCCTGGATTACAACCGGTTAAGTCCGCTTTTCCGTTGCCATTTGCATCAAAGAGCTTAGCAATGCTGGGATCGTTGAGTTGCCCCATATTGGTGATGTTGTATTTCTCGGCGGTTTTTTTATCAATCAGGTAACCTTGCGCGGCACCTGAGATATAAGTGCCTTTACGATAAAACTTCTCATCACCACCAGCGGCAAGGTATTTATCATCGTGCAACGGCTGCCAGTTCACGGCTAGGTATGTGGCATCGCCTTCAGCGATTGAGGTATAGCCGACGTTGTAATCGACTTCTTTGGTGGGTAAAACGGTATAACCCAAAGCTTCCATAGCCTTATTGACAATTAAAGTCTGGAAGGTTTCTTCAGCAACCGTAGATTGCACTGGTTGCACGGTAATCCCTTCGCCGGGAAGTTTGGCCCATGCAGAAGCTGATAAAGTCGCGCTGACGGTCAGCCCAGTGGTGAGCAGCGTCTTCCATGCGTTATTCATTTCTATTCTCCTAGTGTTTTATTTCCATCAAGTGTTTTTTTGGGCTTAAGTTGGTACACAAGTGAGGCGGGCCCTTTTTCGTACCAACGCGTTTTTTTATCTCGGCTATTAATTCCGATGGTTTGAGTGAGCCTATCGAGTAAGATCGCAAGAATGACAATACCGAGCCCCCCAACGGCTGCGAGCCCCATATCAAGGCGGCCAATGCCGCGTAACACCATTTGTCCTAACCCCCCCACGGCAATCATTGAGGCAATCACCACCATGGAGAGGGAAAGCATCAAGGTTTGGTTAACCCCGGCCATAATGGTTGGCATTGCCAGTGGTAGTTGAATTCGATAGAGCATCTGTTTCGGGCTCGCCCCAAAAGCGTGTCCCGCTTCAATCAGTTCTTCAGGGACTTGCTGAATGCCTAAAATGGTTAAACGAACAATGGGTGGAAGTGCAAAGATGATGGTGACAACCACCCCGGGGACGTTACCAATACCAAATAGCATCACTATCGGAACTAAGTAGACAAATGCAGGGGTTGTTTGCATCGCATCCAGCATGGGGCGAACCACCTTCGCTGCTGTTTCACTGCGAGCCAGCCATATCCCCGTGGGCAGCCCGATAAGTAGACAGAAAAATACGGATGTCATTACCAGAGCAAGGGTGATCATTGCTTCATCCCAAGCACCGATAAGGCCAATCACCAGCAGAGAAACGAAAGAGGCGATTCCCAAACGTCGGCCTGCGAGCTGCCAAGTAATGAGTAATACCATCAACAGCATGATGGGTGCAGGGGTTGAAATCAGGGCGGTTTGAAATGAACTTAAAATGAAATCAATAGGGACACGAATGGCCTGAAAGAGTGGACGGCCATGCTCTACTAACCCATTAATGGCGGTTTCTACCCAGTGATCAAAAGGAATATGGGCCTCTTTAAATGGGTGCAACCAGTCAAAAGGTTCAGTGGTGACGGGAGCGGCATTAAGCCAATCATTCCCCGCTGTAGCACTTGACGTGGTTGACCATGGGTCGTTACTGACTGTTTGAGCCGCCGCTCCCCAAGGGTCTGCTGATTCAGCCGCGACATGACTTGTTTCCGTAGTCATCATTATTCCCTATCTAAAGTTTGCAGTAATCGTGATTTAGTGATGACGCCAAAATAATGCCCTTGCTCATCCACAACGGGGACAGCGTAAGGAACGCTGGCAACTTGGCTGATCAACTCTCCGACAGAAACATCGGGATGGATGGTTATGGTGTCGGGTAATAAAGCGCTGCTGAGTGGGTGTTGTTCTTGCTTGGCGGTTTTTAATGAATCCAGTGAAACGATGCCGGTATATCTATTGGCGCGATCCACCACAATGCCAAATTCTCGATCATTATCTAGGAGCAATTGCAGTGCGGTTGCCGGACCATCGTTGTCATGTTTTTTAAAGACCGCCGCCGGTTTTTTACGGGCGATATCTTTTGCACTGAACACGCTAGCGACATTGACGCCACGGAAAAAGGAACTGACATAATCATTCGCGGGTTGGTGCAAAATTTCATCGGGTGTACCGACTTGCACGACCACACCATCTTGCATGATTGCGATGCGATCC
>JTFO01002586.1_pt1 | contig 12512 bp, 10 predicted proteins | sample 235411 | NCBI WGS metagenome assembly JTFO01 (sample SAMN03067590, study PRJNA260953) | activated sludge metagenome | biome: Sludge; feature: Wastewater; isolation source: CETP activated sludge from laboratory augmented bioreactor treating... | place: India:Gujarat | collected 2013-04
AGGTTGCTGTGCCGATTGGGCCAGCTCCTGCAAATTCGGGAACTGGGCGACCAGTCCGGCCACCATGCGGGCCGATGCGGCCAGTCGGCTATCCAGCGCCTCTCGCAAAGAGTGACGCGCATCCATCAGCATCCAGGTGGCGACTGCGCTCCAGAGTACGGTCAGGGAAATGCCGATAATCAGCAGCAATCTAAGGCGTAAGCTCATGGCGTCCAATACCTAGCCGGCAGGCCCCAGTTTGTAGCCCAGGCCGCGCACGGTCTGGACAATATGGCTGCCCAGCTTGCGGCGCAAATGGTAGATATGCACATTGATGGCATTGCTTTCCAGATCCTGGTCATAGCCATAGATGCTGTCGCATAGCTGTTCGGCACTCAGGATGGTGTGGGGCTTATTGAGCAAGGCGCGCAGCAAGGACAGTTCGCGGCGCGCCAGGTTGACCGGCCTGCCATCCAGTGTGACGTGGCCGGTGGAGGCACAGAAACTGAGCCGTCCATATTCAATGCAATCGGTTTCATGGCCAGCGACTCGTCGTGTCAAGACATGCAGACGGGCCAGCAATTCGTCCAGGTCAAAAGGTTTGATGACGTAATCATCGCCCCCGCCCAGCAGTCCTTCGACCCGATGATGCAGGGCATCGCGGGCCGTCAGAATCAGAATGGGCAATTTGCGGCCTTGGTCGCGCCAGCGCCGCAGCAGCGTCAGCCCGTCCTGATCGGGCAAGCCCAGATCCAGAATACAGACATCAAAGTGCGAAGACAGCAAGGCGGTGTCGGCCAGGCTGGCTGTGTCCACGTGGTCCACGGTCAGTCCGTGCAGTCGCAGGCCCGCCACAATTCCGCTGGCGACAAGCGCATCATCTTCAACAAGTAAAACGTGCATTCTCTCCCCCTGTAGCGAATGCGGCTTGTGCAGGTAAAGCCTGATTTTTATTACATTTCGGCGTTCATGTTAGCAGTCTTGAAGGTAGGGGCGAGAGGAGAAATTCTCTTAATTTGGCCTTAATCCTGATCCTCTACTGTGAAGGAGATTGCATTGCATTTGTATCTCGGTACTTACTTTTTTAATAAAACCGGCTTGGGCAATGACGTTTCTTTAGGCTTAGCCGCATGACAGATATCGGGTATTAACTCACATGACTCCTATATTAGGAATATTACTGGCGACCAGTTTTGTCGCCTCTTTGGTGGCACTGGGCATTCTTGTCTGGGCCGTAGCAAACAAGCTGATTTTCGTTGGGAAGAACGAAGCCGAGACCATCTTCATGAAAGGTGAGCTTGGGCAGCCGGATGATAGTGCTTCCTTTGGGGGGGAGAACGAAGCACAGACGCATCGCTTTGACGTTTTACGCGCGGGTATTGACCGCAGTGGTCGGGGGCCGGTTCTGCTGCTGGTTACCGTCGGGATTACCTGGCTGCTGATCGGTTCGGTGTTTGGTGTGATGGCGTCGTTGAAACTGCATTGGCCCGACTGGTTGGCCGATGTGGCCCAAGTGACCTTTGGCCGTGCGCGGACCTTGCACCTGAACATCGTGGCCTATGGCTGGCTGTCGGTGACCGGGATTGGTGTGGCCCTGTGGCTGTTGCCGCGTATTTTTCATACGCCTTTGCGTCGCCCCAATATGGTGTATTTTGGCGCCGCGCTGTGGACCCTGGGCGTATTGGGTGGCACGATTGCCGTGGCCAATGGTTGGTCTGACGGGATCGAGTGGCTGGAATTTCCCTGGCAGATCGACATTTTGCTGGCGGTAGGAGGCTTTTTCCTGGCCTGGCCTGCGATTGAGACCGCAGCGAACCGCAAGTCGCGTCACATCTACGTGTCAGGCTGGTACTTCCTGGCCGGCATGGTCTGGTTTCCCTTTCTGTTTCTGGTGTCCAACATCCCTGGTCTGCATATCGGTGCCCAGCAGGCAACGGTGAACTGGTGGTTTGCTCACAACGTGTTGGGTCTGTGGTTGACGCCTATGGGTGTGGGCGCGGCTTACTACATCATCCCCAAAATCATCGGCAAACCCGTGTATTCCTACAACGTGTCCTTGCTGGGTTTCTGGAGTCTGGCGCTGTTCTATAGCCAGGTCGGTATTCACCACTTGATGGGCGGACCGGTGCCAACCTGGGCTGTTACCTTGTCCGTAGTACACAGCATCATGATGTTTGTGCCGGTGATTGCCGTGGCGATTAACCAGCACGTAACCGTTGCGCAGAACCTGTGGGCCTTCAAGCAATCCATGGCCCTGCGTTTCGTGTGGATTGGTGCGCTGATGTACACCTTGTCCTCCTTCCAGGGTTCGCTGGAAGCGATCCGCTCGGTGAACTCGGTGACGCACTTTACGCATTACACCGTCGGTCACGCTCACCTGGGCGCCTACGGCTTTGTGTCCATGGTGATGTTCGGCACGCTGTATTACATGATGCCGCACATTCTGGGACGTCGCTGGCCTTTCCCGGCTCTGATCAAAACCCATTTCTGGCTGGTGACTGCAGGCTTCACGATTTACGTGCTGGCCCTGAGCATTGCCGGTGTGGTGCAGGGCATGGGCTTGATGGACCCTGGTTCAAGCTTTGGCGAGATCACTCGCAAGATGGTTCCGTATCTGGAAGCCCGCTCCATTGGCGGCACCATGATGACCTTGGGCCACTTCATTTTTGCGGCTCACTTTGCCTTGCTCTTGTTGCGCAAAGACTCCGCTGTTAATGCGACTCCTACTCTTGCTCAGGCAGATGCGTCATGAATCGACTCTTACCTTTACTGATCGGGGCCATTGGCGTGTTGCTGTTGGCGACCTTGATGCTGGTGATTCTGCCAGCCTGGCAACTGCGTACCTCGGAACCGCCCGAGCCGCTGAAACCTTATACCGCTCAGCAGTTGTTGGGACGTGAGGCGTACGTGGCCAACGGCTGTTTGTACTGCCACAGCCAGCAGCCACGCTCCACGGGTCAAACTTTGTTTGACACCTCACATGGCTGGGGCCGTGCGTCCACTCCGGGCGATTACTTCTACGACTCGCCTCACTTGCTGGGCACCATGCGTACTGGTCCGGACCTGTTCAACGTGGGGGCGCGCATGAAAAGCCGTGACTGGCATTTGACCCATTTGTATCAGCCTCGTGCGATTTTTGACTGGAGCTTGATGCCGTCCTACCCCTATATGTTCGAGCTGAAAGATCAACTGGCTGAAGGTGACGTGGTCGTGCGTTTGCCAGAATCCTTGCAGCCAGCGGGCAAACACGTGGTTGCCCGTAAGGAGGCCCTGGATTTGGTGGCGTATCTGTTGGCGCTGGATCGCACCTATGCGACCACGGCTCAGGAACTGGATAAACGCGATCGAGGCTACGATCGTCGCCCCGCTGAAGTCTCGACGGACTCGGGCGCTAAATAGGACAAGTCATGACAATGAAAAAAGTTTCTAGTTCGCCTCAGGTCGAGAACATCGACCCCACTTTCGAGCCCTGGGAGCCGCCTCGCCCCATTCCGATTTTTCTGCTGGCTGTGCTGTTTGCCTTGGCTTTGGCAGGTGTGGGCCTGTACCTGCACGATCTGGCGCCGCATGCTGCGCCCGATGAACCGACCGCCCCCCTTGTTGTTGCCAACGCGGGCGGGGCTCCCGTGGTACCCGCTATTGCCGCTTTGAAGGATGCCCCTGTGCTGGTGCATTCCGGGCAGGGCAGTGTGTGGAGTTGTGCTTCCTGTCACGGCGAGGCGGGTGAAGGTGCGGGCATCACGCCACGTTTGGCCGGTATGCCAGAAGCGTATCTGCTCAAGCAACTGGAGGATTTTGCCAACGGGACACGCCTGAACGAGTCCATGCAGTATGTGGCTCGTGGCTTGAAGCCGGACGATATGAAAGAGCTGGCTAGCTATTACGCCACACTGCCTGCACCTCTCATTAATGTGCCTAGTTCGGATGCGAACCTGGCCCGTGGCGAAGTCCTGTTTCATCAAGGGGACTGGAAGCAGAACGTACCAGCCTGCATTAGTTGTCACGGTAGTCAGGGTGAAGGTGTGGGCGCTTCTTTCCCTCCTTTGGCCGCGCAACAAGCCGAGTACTTGTTCAGCCAGTTGTCGGCCTGGAAGGGCGGGCATCGCCACAACTCGCCGCAAAACCTGATGGACGATATTGCCTCGCGTTTGTCCTACGAGGACTTGTATGCGGTTTCCTACTATGCCGCCTCGCTGCCCGCCGATGGCAAGCAGGCGAAATAAGATCAGAACAGAGAGCTTTTCATGAAAGACACTCAACACAATGGTCGCAGCAAATCCGCTATGTCGGGTGGACGCAGGCTGGCCTGGGGGGCCGGCATTGGTGTGCTGCTTTTTGCAATTGGCTATGGCTTGAATGCCAAGGGCTGGCTGTCGTTTTCGCTGGGATCGCCCGATGAGGGAACCTCTCAACTGGGTGAGGCTACCTATAGTCGTGCGGCGATGGAAGCGGATCGCAAGACCCAAAGCAAGGATAAGTTAGCGGTGACCGCCGGGCTGCCGGTGGGGGCAGATGGGTATTACCTGCCCCCTGCAGAGAGCAGCATTCCGGATACCCCTTATGGTGAAGCGGTTCGTCGCGGTCGCACTATTTTTATGGAAACCTCCACGACCGTGTCGGATCACGTGGGCAACACCCTGGCCTGTGTGAACTGCCACCTGGATGCGGGACGCCGTGAGCACTCGGCACCCATGTGGGGCGCGTATATTCGTTACCCGGCGTATCGCTCCAAGACCAAGGCCATCAGTACCCTGGAAGATCGCATCATGGGCTGTTTCACGTATTCGATGAACGCCCAGGCTTCGCCTTCGGGTGTTGCGCCGCCCGCTGGCAGTGATGTGTATCGTGACCTGATGACTTATATGTACTGGATGTCCGATGGGGCGCCGACGGGGCAGAAGCTGCCGGGTGCTGGTTTTCCCAAACTTAAAAAGACCGAGCTGGGCTATGACGTCGCGCGGGGTAAAGAGGTTTACACCAACAACTGTGTGTTGTGTCACGCGGTGGACGGTCAGGGACAGAAGGATGCCGAAAGTGGTGTGGTGTTCCCGCCCTTGTGGGGGGCGAACTCCTACAACTGGGGAGCGGGGATGGCACGGATTGATACGGCTGCCGGTTTTATCAAGGCCAATATGCCTTTGGGTAAACCGTTCTCCTTGTCCGATCAGGATGCGTGGGACGTAGCGGCGTATATCAATAGTCATGAGCGTCCCAAGGATGCCCGTCAGAAGGGGACGGTTGAGCAAGCGCGTGTGGAGTTCCACGATGGCGAGGAAAGTTATTACGGTAAGGAAGTGAACGGCGTGATTCTGGGTGGAGGCGTGGAGAAGTAAGCCTTTGGCCTGTTGGCTGTTTGTCTGACGGTGAGACCGCCTCAGTTTCTTTTGGGAACCGAGGCGGTTTTGTTTTGTTTTGGCTTCTTCTTCTTCTTCTTCTTCTTCTTCTTCTTCTTCTTCGGTTTCTTGGTTGCTGGGGGCCAGGCTGTTTGTGTGTTGAGCTGGAGGTTTGCTGTGTATGGAGACAAAAAACGTAGAGGCTGCTTGTTTAGATAGTGCTTCGTGAAAACGCCAGTCTGGACCGGGGGGCCGTCCTCTGGGCTTGGCTCCTTGCCGGTGCGTAGCGCCGGCCAGTGCTTAGCCCCGACACCTCAGCAGGACCGAAACAGCGTTTCCCCAGAGACTAATCTTGCACTCACAATCCGTAATCGAAAACAAAAGCACCTACAAAGCCACCAAACGCTTCAAATCCAGCAAGGTGAAATGCCCATGATCCAGCCACCCGCCGGTATCAATGAAAAACACATTCCCCAATTGCCGCATCTTGTGCGTTGTCTGGTGTCCATGTACTAAGGCCCGGAGGCCATTGACCATGCCATCGTAGCCAGTCACATAGCGGTCCCTGGACCACATACAGGCATGGCGGTCATGGGCATCAAAACTCTCGGTATGGATGTGTTGCCAATCATCGTAGGGAAAGTCGGCATGGACCATCCCCACCAAACCCAATGGCGTTTCAATTTCCATTGCTAAAGGCAGGGCTTGCAGACGCTGCGCAATAATGGATTGTTCGTCCGGAGTGCAATCATCCAGCCAGAGCCCGCCATGCACACGGTGATCAACCTCTTGAATAGCTTGCCCAACCGCGCGCCGCCAGGTCAGTTGTTCGTGATTGCCACAAATTGCATGAAACCAGGGCAGGTCCAACCACCCCAGAACATGGTGCGACTCCGGGCCGCGATCCACCAGATCTCCCACCGAAAAAAGCCGATCCTTGGACGGATCAAAGCGAATCCGCTTTAAAGAGGCGTGCAGCTTGGTGAAGCAACCGTGAATATCGCCAACCGCAATATCGCGTCCCAGGGTGTTCTGACTAAAGCGTGCTACCTGCATGATGATGAGACCCAGACTAGGTGAAACGTGCTCATCACGGTACTCAGAGTGGCAGACCGAGTCAAGAAAGACGCGGCCTGCCGCTGCTCTTAGTCAGAGCAAGTCGTGCTTGCCAGGCAAGACAGGCCCATGTCCAGCAACAGCGTTACCAATACAGATTCATGTTCAACATCACCTCGCGCTCCATGCCCCGGAACTGGCCGGTGTAGTACTTCTTGTTGAATACATTGTTGACGTTCAAGGCCACCCGATAGCGGGAGGTCTCATAGGCCACCGCCATATCTGCCAAGGTGAAAGAGGGGTTGTCGTTCAGACTGCCATCGGGCCGTACATCATTGGGCGACTTGCCCCGATACCGTACACCCGCCCCTACCATCAAACCCTGAATCTGCTGGGGCCGATAGTCCAACCACAGGCTGGCGGTCTGACGTGCGGTTTGTAATGTCTGCCGATCAATCTCCGCCGGACGCTCGCTTTTCGTGGTCCGTGGGTCCAGATAGGTATAGCCTGCCATCAGGTTTAGCTCAGACGTAATGGGCAGTTTGGCTTCCAGTTCAATCCCCGTGGATCGTACTTCGCCTGTCTGTACGCTAAAGCGCGGGAAGTTCGGATCGGGTGTGGTGACATTGGTCTGGCGCAGATCAAACACCGCAGCGGTAATCAGGGCATCGGTACCCGGTGGCTGGTATTTGACACCGGCTTCGTACTGCTTGCCCTCGCGGGGCTTGAACGCCGTGCCATTTGCGGCTCGCCCTGTGGTCGGATCAAAGGCGGTGGAATAGCTAATGTACGGAGCTACACCATTGTCGAACAGATACAGCAAACCCGCACTGCCGGTGGTGGCGCGGTCCGTCATGCGAGGCTGCGTCGCACTGCTTTGTACGGTGCGAGCGGTGTCGTGGCGCAAGCTGACATTGGCGACCCACTTGTCCCATTTCAACTGGTTCAGCATGTAAATGCCGGTTTGCTTCAGATCGCGCTCGGAGTAATCCAGTTCGGGCGGCGCAATGGATAGCCCGTATACCGGGTCGAGCATATCCAGATCCGGCACGTTCCAGCCAAAGCCCAAACCGTCGTTTTCTTTGTAGCGCAGATAGTCCACGCCCAATTCCAATGTGTGCTCCAGTGGCCCCCAGTTAAAGTCCTTGCCGACCCGGCTGTCTACGGTGAAGGTACGACCTTTGGTTTCCTGGGCCAGGCTGGCTCGGGAGATGCTGCGCTGGTCTGCCAGAACAGCCATGGCGTAGATATGGCGGTAATCAATGTCGATTTCCGAATAGCGCAGGTTCTGACGCCAGCGCCAGCCGCTTTCGGTGTCATGCTCCAGAGCGTAGCCTATGGATTTGGTGTCGCGGTTGAAGTAGTCAAACGCCGGATCCCCGGCGGTGCGTTTGAGCGGCAGGTCGGTCACTTCGGGATAATAAAACAGATTGGGCCACCAGGACTTTGGGGTACCGCGTTCGCGCGAGTAAGAGCCTAAAAGCGTCAGGCTAGTACGGTCGGACAGTTTCCACAGCAGGGAGGGGGACACCGAGACACGATCGTCGCGTGAGTCTATGGTGCGTCCATGGCTTTTGCGCCCGGACAGGTTCAGGCGATACAGCAAGGACTGGTCGTCATTCAAGGTTCCACCGATATCCGCCGTCAATTGACGGCGCTGGTAGCTGCCATAGCCCAGGCCCAGACTGTTGACGTGTTCGGCTGTGGGGCGCTTGGACACCACATTGACCACACCGCCGGGGCGTCCTTGTCCATACAGCACCGAGGCCGGGCCTTTCAGCACTTCGATGCTGTCCAGGCTGTCCATGTCATCGTTCCAGGAACCATAGGTGCCCGCCGAGAGCTGCTTCAAACCATCCTTGTAGTAGGCACTGCCGTCACTAAAGCCACGTATCACTGCGCCACTCATGCGTAGGTCCCCCGAGCCGGATACGTCAGTCTGAACGCCAGGGGTGTAAGCCAGGGCACGCTCAATACTTTGTGGGGCCAGAATCTTTAACTGCTTTTGCGTGACGATGGAGACCGAACGTGGGGTTTCGATCAAGGGCACGTCCAGCTTGCCACCACGGCTGCTCAGTGCGACGTAGCTGTCGGCAGTGTCTGTGGGGGCACGGCGTATCGTGACCGGCGTCAACTGAGTGACACCGGCTGACAAGGTGATCGTGTTGCCGTCTCGGGTGTAGTTGATGCCACTGCCGTCGAGCAACTGGCGCAAAGCTTGCTCAGGTGCCAGACGGCCCGATACGGCCGGGGCTTGACGGCCAGCAACCACATCCTGAGAGAAAAAGATCTGCAAAGCGGTCTGCTCGCCCAGTTTCAGTAGGGCATCGCCCAAAGGCTGGGCAGGGATTTGAAGAGAAACAGTGTGTTGGGCCTGCACAGCAAAAGGGGCTAGGCTAAAGGCCAGACTCACGCTTATGGTCAAGGCACTCAAGTTCGCCCGCAAAAGGGGCGAGTGGCGACGACGTGGGGTAAAGGGGCTCACGATCCTACGTTTTCCAATGAAAATATATCTCGCGCGATAGACGCGCTCAGCCTTTGGCCAAAGGGACTCAGGGGGCTGCCCTCCAGGGGATGGCCGCCTTCACCTACCTAGACGCACAAAGCACCCAAGTACCGGAATGAGAATCATGACTATTTTGTAACAGGCCCTGAGAGGCTTGTTTTAGCGTGCCACGATGCGCTGCACACCTGAGGCCTCGCGGTGAATGTGGACTGGAGCAATAGCGGGTAGTGCCTTGAGCACTGTTTCGGGGTGATCGATATCGAAAATGCCGGAAACACGGTGCTGGCGCAGGGCAGGGGCGTCCAGAGTCAAAGGCTGGGGTAGGTAGCGAGCCATTTCTTGTACAAGCACTTCCAACGGTGTGTTCTTGAAAATGATCTTGCCGCGCTGCCAGGCTGTCAGGCTTTCCACGTCGGTAGTGAGTACGGGGCCTGGCTCTGCACCTTGGCGCAACAGCACTTGTTGCTGTGCACCCAAAAGGCGTTCTTGACGACGCCACCAAGGGCCGGACTGCACCTTGACCGAACCGGATTGAACACTGACTTGCAGGCTGTCTGCCAGCCGCCGCACATTGAAGCGGGTGCCGGTGACGGTTACGGTGCCCAAGTCGGTACGCACGATAAAGGGCAGAGTTTGGTCGTGCTGGACGGCAAAAAAAGCTTCACCTTGGAGCAGTTCGATTTCCCGCTTGGATGCAGAGACACGGGCCTGGGCAATGGTGTCGGTATTCAAGTCCATGACGGAGCCATCAGGCAAGGTGATTTGTTGACGCTCACCTTTGGCGGTAAGCCATTGCATCGTTTCTTCTACCGGTCTGAACCAGCCTGATTGATGGATGGCACCAGCGGACAGGGCCAGCACGCCAAGTGCGCCCAAACCCAGTGTCAGGTAGCGGCGTTTGGGAGACGGGACAAGGCCAGGGGAATGGGGTAGCAAGCTGCGCAGGCGTTCATCCGGGACGGCTTGGGTGGCGCGCCACAGGTATTCCACCTCGCGGTAGCGACGCTTGTTGACTGGATCGGCATCCAGCCAAGCGTGAAATGCCTGGTGATCCTGTTCATTGGCTTGCCCCGATTGCAGTCGGGCGAACCAATGAGCGGCATCGCTGGGGTGATCCAGTTCGTTGGAGAAAGAGGGGCGGGTCATTGCGCGGGCTTTGTGTACGACATGGCGTCAGTCAGGTACGTAATGGTGCAGTCGTTCATGGATGTGACGCAAGGCACGAGTCATGTATTTTTCCACCATGCTGCGGGAAAGCGCCATGTCCTGGGCAATTTCAGTATGGGTCCAGCCCTCCAGGCGGTGTTTGATGTAGACCTCTCGGCATTTAGGGGGCAAGTCGGCCAGCGCGCTCACCAGAGCGTCGGCCAGTTGTTCAAATTGGGCGTGGCTGTCGGCTCCGGCCTGGCGGGGATGCTCGGTATCGCTCAGTTCGTCCAAGGGCAAAACAGTCAGGACGGTTTGGTGGCGATGGCGGCTGATCAGACGGTTGCTGGTGCCTCGTGCCAGATAGGCCCGTGGGTTGTCGATCAAGGCTGTGTTGTTTTCCAGCATGCCTACTACGGTGTCGTGCATGGCATCTTCCGCATCTTCCCGGCTCTCGGCCTTGCGCCGCCATAGGCCAAACAGCTCGCTATACGAGGCGAGCCAGGCTTTTCTGGGACGTGAAGGGTGAGACATGGAGCGACTTAGCAGAGCAGGCAGAAAAAAGAATAGTGAATAATAACAATAATTCTCATTCAGGTTTTCTTATTCAAGCTGTCTGTGTACTTTCCTCTGACTGGCAGGGTCTTGGGGGCAAGCTGCCCGTACAGAGCGGCTTGGTCTAAAATCGGTCGATCTTGATATCTTCTCCCTTTGAATCCCGAGGTTTTCATGTCTCAAACCAGCACCCCCGTTGATCCGGACGGCCTGCTTGAATATTCGGTGGTCTACACCGACCGTGCCTTGAACCATATGTCCAAGACCTTCCAGGAAGTGATGCGCGAAATCTCTCGCACGCTCAAGCAGGTCTATCAGGCGCATTCGGCTATTGTGGTGCCGGGCAGTGGCTCGTTTGGTATGGAAGCGGTAGCCCGTCAGTTTGCAACGGATCGCAAGTGCATGGTGATACGCAATGGCTGGTTCAGCTACCGCTGGACTCAGATTTTTGACATGGGTTCCATCCCTGCCAGCACCACGGTTCTGAAGGCCCGCCCGATTGAGCAAGGCAAGCAGGCTGCTTATGCGCCTGCTCCTATCGAAGAAGTGGTCGCTGCGATTCAGGCTGAAAAACCGGACTTGGTCTTTGCCCCGCATGTGGAAACCGCTTCCGGCATTATGTTGCCCGATGACTATATGCGTCAGGTGGCGGATGCCGTGCATGCGGTGGGTGGCCTGTTTGTGCTGGACTGTATTGCATCGGGCACCGTGTGGGTGGATATGAAGGAGGTGGGCGTGGACGTGCTGATCAGTGCTCCACAAAAAGGGTGGACCGGTTCGGCATGTTGCGGCTTGGTGATGCTAAGTGAGCGTGCTCGCCAGCACATTGAAACCACGACCAGCACCAGCTTTGCCTGCGATCTGCGCAAGTGGCTGCAGATCATGGAAACGTATGAGAATGGGGCGCATGCTTACCACGCGACCCTGCCAACCGATTCCTTGAAGGTGCTGCAGGAAGCAATGGCCGAGACAGAAGCCTTGGGTTTTGACTGGATCCGTAATCGTCAATTGGAGCTGGGCCGCAAGGTGCGTGCCTTGCTGAGCGAACATGGTTTCCGCAGCGTGGCCGCACCGGGTTTTGAAGCGCCGGGCGTGGTGGTGTGTTACACCACGGACGACGGGATTCATTCGGCTGCGAAGTTTGCCAAGGCGGGCTTGCAAGCCGCCTCGGGCGTGCCTTTGCAATGTGATGAGCCTGCTGATTTCAAGACCTTCCGAATTGGTCTGTTTGGCCTGGACAAGCTGAACAATCTGGAACGCTCGGTGGAGCGTTTGGCCAAGGCGCTGGACGCGATTGAAGAACAGTAAGTTGCCCTGGCAATCGCGTCAATAAAAGGGAGCCCTGAGTGGCTCCCTTTTTTATGGTGGATGACTCGTCCTGAATTCCGTTGACACTTTTTCCCTCTATCGACGGAGCGTCAATTAGGACAAGAAATCCGGCCTGGCCAACGCGATTACAGCCTGGCTTTTACACTGCGTGTGATCGCATAAGTTGAACAAGGCGAGCTGATGCGCTTGTAAGCGGGGGAGAGCGAAACAGGGCGAGAGGAATCTGGAGCTGTGATTGCGAGATTGCGTAGTCCGTCGTGCTCAGGGCTGTTTGGGAGCCTGATTGAGTTCCCCCATGGCAAAAGCCAGATTCACAGAGCTAAGTAAACCGGCTGTGTGGGCGGCAGTTTGGGCTTCTTGGGCTCCCAACAAGCCCGTGTGTGCTTCGGTCAGCAAGGTCATGCCAGTCAGACCTTCCTTATAGGACTCCAGCGCACCTTGGTAGGTGATCTGGGCCGCTTCGACCAGGCTGGTGGCGGCTTGGTGAGATTCCAGTGCCGCTCGCAGCGCATCGGCGGCGATGATCATTTGCTTGTAGGCGTCCTGCTCGGTTTTGGCGACGCGCTCGCGAGCAGTGTCAGCGCGTAGTTGGGCTTCACGTACCTGTT
>JTFO01002399.1_pt1 | contig 12502 bp, 9 predicted proteins | sample 235411 | NCBI WGS metagenome assembly JTFO01 (sample SAMN03067590, study PRJNA260953) | activated sludge metagenome | biome: Sludge; feature: Wastewater; isolation source: CETP activated sludge from laboratory augmented bioreactor treating... | place: India:Gujarat | collected 2013-04
GCAGGGCAATCCCCATTTCATGCAAATGGCTAATCGATACTGTTTCACTGGCATACAGTTGACCAATCAAACGTTGCCCTTGTTCTGTTTGCCACTGATAAAGAGGAGAAGGCCAAAAATAGGCAAGCCCTTTCCAGCCAATGAGCAGTAAAAGCATCAAGACAGAAATCAAACTGATACTGACCGCCCCTCCGGTTAACCATATCCAAGGAGCGCCGGTTTTAAACGACTGTCGTATTTTCATTTCAGCCTCTATCACAATGAACGATATCGAGTACGTAAACGCTGACGTACCCATTCGGCTAATGAGTTAACCACAAAGGTAAACAGGAAGAGTAATAACGCCGACAAGAATAATATTCGGTAGTGAGAACTAGCAACCTCCGATTCAGGCAATTCAACGGCAATATTGGCCGATAAAGTGCGCATACCTTCCAATATATTCCAATCTAAAATAGGGGTATTTCCTGTCGCCATCAAAACGATCATCGTCTCACCCACCGCTCTTCCAAGGCCCATCATCACGGCGGAAAATATGCCTGGGCTTGCCGTCAATAAAACGACTCGAAGTAACGTTTGCCAAGCCGTGGCTCCCAATGCTAATGACCCATCCGATAAATGCTTAGGAACAGAGAAAATCGCATCTTCGGCAATCGTGAAAATAGTAGGAATAACAGCAAACCCCATCGCCATGCCAACCACCAATGCATTGCGCTGATCAAAGCCGATACCTCGCTCTTGTAAATAAAGCAAAATATCACCAGCAAAAAAGATCTGTTCCAATTCACGGCTGTAAGAGAGAGTCACAACCATAATCCCCAGTAGTAACGGGATTAAAACCAAGGCGTGCCATTTAACAACGCCACGACCCACCATGCGCTTGGGTAACCAAGACCAGATCACCCCAAACACAATGGTTGATAAGGGTAATCCAATTAACAATACCACTACCGAAGTCAGGTGGCTCTCAACGATAGGAGCCAACCATAGCCCCGCTAAAAAACCAATAATGACGGTAGGTAATGCTTCCATCAACTCAATGGTGGGCTTTACCACTCGACGCATGGAAGGGGCCATAAAATAAGCCGTATAAATTGCCGCTAAGACCGCAATAGGAACCGCAAAAAACATCGCATAAAAAGCCGCTTTTAACGTCCCAAAGGCAATCGGCACTATACTGAACTTAGCTTCAAAATCATTATCCGCCGAGGTGGATTGCCAAACAAACTGCGGCTCAGGATAGCTTTCATACCAAACCTTACGCCATAGTGAACTCAATGAAACCTCTGGATGAGGATTATTCACTTCAGCAATGTTAACGATCCCTTGGCTCAACATCGCCAGATAACGTTCATTATCCGACATTACCGCCATGCTAGGAGCCTGCGCTAATACCCGCTCAAACAACACCAGCTTTTCACTCGTCGTATAATGGCTCTGCACTGTCCCATTAGGATAAAAAGTATAAAAACCTTTACGATGGGTATCTGGCAGTAATAACTGAATGTGGGGAGCCAAACGGAAGTGGCGAATAGCGGTAAATGATCGCTGCCCTTTTTCCAGTACATCAAACCATTGACTCACTTGCCCATTATCATAAGTGACCAGCAAAGAGTAAGCACCTGATAACAGTGTTATTTCTGAGACGCTTAGTGCAGCATGACCTTGGCTTAAATCCACGTCTTCACGCAATAGATAGCCTTTCCCATCTTGCTGGACAACCGACAGCCGTTCCCCTTGTCGCAAATAGAGCGTTTTACCATCTGGCGTCATTAAAAGCTGATCAAGCTGAGCGTAACGCTGAGCCAGCACACTCTCTTCGACTCGATTGGAGCCTTTCGATACCCAACGAATCACGACTCGTCCATCATCTAAATAACTGGCGAAATAGAGATTGGTTTGGGTAACGGCAAAGCTTAATAAATGAATATTCTGTTCAACCGGGGCAATCGTTATGTTTTCAGAGAGCGGCCAGCGCTCAAGTTTCGGGGAAAAAACTCGCCCTTCTTTTCCAATGGTATGGTCAAAAATAGGGCGAAGAACGGTCGCTTGATGTTGGCGGTTGATCGCCAAGAACCATCCGTCTTGAGGGTTTCCTTTAACCAGCCATGTGGGAGTAAAAGGTAATGATTGCGACCAAATTGGGAAAGCCTCCGGTTGATTAACAGGCCAAAACTGAATATCTCCCTGCTTGGTTACCACGAAGAGATGCTCACCGTAATCATCAATGGCTAAAATTTTCGGTTCAACCTCAGGTAACGCTTGCTGAGCAAACTTGGAATGTAATTGAGCATCGCCAAACAAAGGCAACGCGACTAAAGCCAGATAGACAAAAATTAAGATCAACGCCCCTAATACACTTACCCCACCACACGTTACAGCAAAACGAATCATACGGTCTTTAATCAACCGTTTACGATCGCGTTCTTGTAATGAGAATTCGACGTAAGCCATGAATGTCATCTATCCTTTTATTTCACGGGCTAAACACCAAAGTTCATACACCTTGGTGAACGCCTAGGGGTTCAATGAGAGTGAGTATCAGAAATTTTGCTGTTAACAGATAATTCTATTTCAAATACGTGACGATTATATTACAGATCACAATAACCAACTGAAAAGAAAACAACTCTGCATACTAACGTTTTTTGCAATAAATGTGTCACATAACTTGCCTAGTTTGCATAAAACCACCGTCATTAATCGTAGTAGAAGGGCAAAAAAGAATGAGTACGGAAAAGTTGTATATTGATAAAGAATTAAGTTGGCTATCGTTTAATGAGCGCGTTTTACAAGAAGCGGCAGACAAAAGCGTTCCCTTAGTTGAAAGAATTCGATTTTTAGGCATCTTTTCCAATAACTTAGATGAGTTTTATAAAGTTCGCTTCTCCGATGTTAAAAGGCGCATTTTAATTAACCGTGAACAAGGGGTGAAAGACACCTCAAAGCATCTGCTAACACGCATGCAAAACAAAGCCTTTAAACTCAATCAAAACTTTGACAACCTTTATAATGACATCATTCTCGAAATGGCACGGCGACGAATTTTTCTTGTTAATGAAACTCAGCTCGATAGCGTACAACAAAAGTGGATCAGTAAATATTTTCATAAAGAGGTTTTACCGCATATCACGCCTTTATTGATGCGGGACGATATCGATGTTCTGCAATTTCTGAAAGATGAGTATGCTTATATTGCCGTCGATCTTAAACAGGGCGAACACTCTAGCTACGCATTAATAGAGATCCCCACCGATCACCTTCCCCGTTTCGTTATGGTACCCGAGCAAAAAGGCAAAGGACGAAAAACCATTATTTTATTAGATAATATTATTCGTCACTGCCTAGATGACATTTTTCGTGGTTTTTTTGACTATGACACGCTCAGCGGCTATGCGATGAAAATGACGCGAGATGCGGAATACGATTTAAGTCGAGAAGTAGAGTACAGCCTGTTAGAACAACTTTCGGAAGGGTTAAGCCAACGCTTAACCGCCATGCCCGTACGCTTTGTTTATGAACGAGAAATGCCACCAGCCATGCTCAATTTCTTGTGTGATAAACTGAAAATCTCTCATTATGACAGCCTGCTGCCCGGAGGGCGTTACCATAATTTTAAAGACTTTATCACCTTTCCTAACGTCGGACGTGACTATCTGGAAAATCGCCCGTTACCCCCACTAAAATGTGCTGACTTCGACGGGTATCCCAATGCGTTTGATGCCATTCGCGCACAAGATATCCTGCTGCACTACCCTTACCATAGCTTTGAACACATTACTGAGCTCGTAAGACAAGCCTCCTTTGACCCAAAGGTCATCAGCATAAAAATTAATATTTACCGAGTCGCAAAAGACTCACGATTAATGAATTCACTGATTGATGCCGTACATAATGGAAAACGTGTAGTGGTCGTGGTCGAATTACAGGCTCGATTTGATGAAGAAGCCAATATTGAGTGGTCTCGCGTACTCACAGAGGCCGGCGTTAACGTAATCTTTGGTGTCCCAGGGATGAAAATTCATGCCAAGTTGCTACTCATTACCCGCCGAGAGGAGAGAGAACTTGTGCGCTATGCTCATATTGGAACCGGAAACTTCCATGAGAAAACCGCACGCATTTATACTGACTTTTCCCTACTCACCGCAGATAAAGAACTCACCAGCGAAGTCCGCAATGTATTTGGTTATATTGAAAATCCCTTTCGACCCGTCAAGTTTAATCACCTATTAGTCTCTCCACGCAATAGCCGAACACAATTGTATCGATTAATTGATGCCGAAATCGCTAATGCTAAACAGGGGAAAAAAAGTGAAATCATCATTAAAGTTAATAACTTGGTAGACAAAGGGCTCATTAATAAACTGTATGGAGCCAGCAGTTCTGGCGTTAAAATTAAAATGATCATTCGGGGAATGTGCTCGTTAGTCCCCGGAGTGGCTGGAGTGAGTGATAATATTTCCATCATCAGTATTGTTGATCGCTTCTTAGAGCACCCTCGCGTGCTTATTACCCACAATGATGGCGATCCATTAGTCTATATTTCATCAGCCGATTGGATGACACGTAATATCGACCACAGGATAGAAGTCACCGCTCCGGTTCGAGATGCTCGCTTAAAACAGCGAATTATCGATATCATCAATATCCAATTTACTGATACGGTAAAAGCACGAGTCGTCGATAAAGAAATGAGCAACCGCTATATCAAACGAGGAAATCGTAAGAAAATACGGTCACAGTTAGCGATTTATGACTATCTTAAACAGATAGAAAGAGAAACACGAAAAAGCAAAGGGCAACTGGATCATCATGAACACAACGCAACACGATAACGGTCATTCCCACGAAACAGCAGTCAGCCGTGAAATCGCAGCGATTGATCTTGGCTCAAATAGTTTTCATATGGTGGTCGCTAAAGTCGTCGAGCAAGACTTGCAACTGATCAGCCGACATAAGCAGCGGGTTCGTTTAGCGGCAGGCCTTGATGAGCAAAAAAACTTAGACCATGCCGCCATGGAGCGAGGGCTTGAGTGTTTAGCCATGTTTGCTGAACGCCTACAAGGCTTTACTTCTGATAATGTACGCATTGCTGCAACGCATACACTTCGTCAAGCCAATAATGCGCACCTTTTTTTACAACGTGCTCGTGATGTTATTCCATTCCCTATCGAAATCATCCCCGGCAGTGAAGAAGCTCGCTTAATTTATCTTGGGGTCGCTCATACCCAGCCCCAAGCCGATTCGATGTTAGTGGTCGATATTGGCGGCGGCAGTACTGAAATTGTGATAGGACAAGGCTTTGAAGCTGAACTGGTTAATAGCAAACAAATGGGGTGTGTCAGCTATACCGAGCGTTTTTTTGCCAATGGAAAACTTTCCAAGAAAAAATTTGCTCAAGCGATTCTAGCCGCAGAACAAAAATTGGAATCCATTGCCAGCAAGTACCGAAAAAAAGGCTGGCAAATGGCGTTTGGCTCATCGGGAACCGTCAAAGCCATCAATGAAGTCTTGGTCGGATTAGGTGAAGACAATGGGCTTATCACCCAAGAACGCTTATGTAAACTGACGGAAAAACTGTGTGAGTGGGACTGTATTGATGAGATTCAATTGGAAGGGCTGACTGAAGACAGAAAACCAGTCTTTGCAGCCGGAGTCGCTATCTTATCCGCTATCTTTAGCGCCCTAAAAATTAAAGAGATGCACTTTTCTGATGGCGCATTACGGGAAGGTTTACTGTATGAGATGGAAGATCGCTTTAAATACACCGATATTCGGCTTCGTACAGCAGAACACCTTGCCAGCAAACATCTGGTGGATTTAGAACATGCCGCTAAAGTGAAAGGCTATGCCAAAGAATTTCTTGCTCAAGTCAGCGAAAGTTTAGGCTTAAAGGCTAACAATGAACTCTTTTCTCTGTTGGAATGGGCCGCCTTACTGCATGAGGTAGGGTTAAGCATCAACTTACAAGCGTTTCATCGCCACTCGGCTTACATCTTACAGCACACCAATATGCCTGGATTTAACAGTGAACAGCAACGTGTGCTTGCTACGCTCGCTCGCTTTCAGCGAAAAGCGCTCAAATTAGGGGAAATGAGCGAGTTTAGTTTGTTTAAGAAAAAACACCTTATCGGCTTAATTCGCATTTTACGCTTAGCCATTGTGCTTAATGGTCAGCGAAATGACGAACCGTTACCTGAACTGCGCTTAATCGCTCACGATGATGAATGGCAGTTACTCTGCTTAGAAACACATTGGTTAGAAAACAATAAACTGCTGCATGCGGATCTTCTCGCTGAGCAAGAATATTGGAAAAATGTCGGCTGGACACTGACATTTTAAAGAATCAAAGTCGGTATTACTGAATGCCGACTTTGATCAATTCTTGCTCGGCCAGTTCAGCAGAAATGGGTAAATAACCATCTTTGCTAACTAATGCTTGCCCTTGCTGTGAGAAAATAAAACGAATAAATTCTCGCTCAACAGGGGTTAAGGGGTGTGAAGGATGCTTATTAATGTACACGTACAGGTAACGCGATAACGGGTAACGCCCTGATAAAATGTTGTCGTGAGTGGGATAAACATAGTCACTTCCCTGACGAGCAATGGGAATTAACCTCACCCCAGACACACGATATCCTACTCCTGAATAGCCAAGCGTATTGATAGAAGAAGCCACCGCCTGCACCACGGATGCCGAGCCCGGTTGCTCATTCACATTCGCTTTAAAATCGCCACTGCATAAGGCATGTTGCTTAAAGTAACCATAAGTTCCTGACACCGAATTGCGCCCAAATAGCTGCATGCGTCGTTTGGCCCAAGGAAAAGAGAGCCCTAGCTGTGACCAATTTTCTACCGATTGACTCGCACCACAACGTAACGTGCTGGAAAAAATGCTGTCAAGCTGAGTAAAGTTGAGCCCTTCTATTGGATTATCACGATGAACAAACAGACCAATCGCATCAATGGCAACCCGTAACTCTGTCGGCTTGTATCCATAAGTTCGCTCAAACGCTTCCATTTCTCGATTTCGCATCGGCCGGCTCATTGGGCCAAATTGTGCTGTGCCTTCCGTCAATGCCGGTGGTGCGGTAGAGGATCCTGAAGCTTGTACTTGTGCATTCACATTCGGGTATAACCGATTAAATTCTTCCACCCATAGCGTCATCATTCCAGCCAAAGTATCAGACCCCACCGACAGCAAACTGCCAGCGATACCGCTTGTTTTCTGGTAGTTCGCCAACGTCTGCCCATAGCCAAGACTCGCTTGTAGACTAAAAAAACTTAATATCAGTAACCGACTGAATTTCATCGCACAACCAAACGTTTCGGTAAAACAAAAGAAAAACGGCTACCCACCCCAACTTCACTGTGAATATCCAGATGTGAATCATGATGAGACAGCGCATGTTTCACAATCGCTAACCCTAAACCACTGCCTCCGGTATCACGAGAACGCGCTTTATCGACTCGATAAAAACGTTCAGTTAGGCGGTGTAGATGTTGAGGTTCAATTCCTTCACCCGTGTCTTGCACTTCCAGACAAGCCCCTTGTGGGGTTTGAAACCAACGAACGTTGATCTCCGCGCCCGGTGGGGTATATTTCACCGCATTATACACAAGGTTAGAAATAGCACTGCGTAGCTGATCTTCATCCGCCAAAACTTTCAACTGCTTGTCTACCACAAAGTGAATCTTATGGGCATGCTCTCCACTTAAGCTCACCGCTTCTTTTTCCAACACTTGTAACATAGCCGGTACATCAACAACTTCATCTAATTCATGAATGGGAGAGGCTTCTATTTTCGATAAAGTGAGTAATTGGTTCACCAAACTCGACATTCGGTTCAACTGTTCGGTCATCACGCCATGGGCTTTTGGCCACATAGGCCCAATGAGTAAATCCGGGTCTTCCGTCATTTCTAAATACCCCTGTAATACCGTCATTGGGGTGCGTAATTCATGGGACACGTTGGCAAAAAAATTACGACGCATTCCTTCTAGCTGCTTTAACTGAGTCACATCACGTACCACCATCAGATGCTCACCCTCGGTATAAGGCACAATCCTCAATTCAAGAGAACGCTCCACATTGAGGGGAGAACGCATGGTAAGAGGTTCAGAAAAATCATCCTTTTTCAAATACTTAATAAAGTCAGGCGTACGAATCAAATTAGTTATAGGTTGGCCTGAATCATCAGGCCACCGAAAACCCAGCAAATACTGAGCTAAACGGTTACACCAAACAATATTGCCTTCCGAACGAAAAACAACCACAGCATCGGGTAACGATTCAGCTCCATTGCGAAAACGACGGATCAAATTGGTGAGTTCTTTGCGTTTTTTGCGCTGACGTTGCTGTAAACGGTAAATGCCATTAAACAGCGATTCCCAATTTCCAGAACCCGATGGCGGGGTTAAGCGCTTCTCATCCCATAGCCAAGCAGAAAAACGCACTTGGTTGTGCAAATGCCAAACCAGTTGTAATACCGTTGCGGCCAGCAGCAGCCAAGGCATATAACCCAAAAACCACCCCACAACCGCCCAAGGTAGATAAAAAAAAGCCAGCTCCCAAGCCAGCTTCTTCCAAGTCAATCGCTCAACCATAATACTCCATCGTTGATCTTATTAAGCTTTTGTTGAAAAACGATAACCTGCGCCACGTACCGTTTGAATCAGTTTATCATGCCCAGCGTCTTCCAAAGCTTTGCGTAAACGTCGAATATGCACATCCACCGTTCTATCTTCCACGTAAACATTGGTGCCCCAGATATTATTCAGCAACTGCTCACGGCTGTAGACTCGCTCTTGATGCGTCATAAAAAAGTGTAGCATCTTAAATTCCGTCGGCCCCATATCAAGCGGCTCATCATTAGCCGTCACACGATGGGAGACGGGATCTAACTTAAGCCCTTGCACATCAATCACATCTTCCAATGCGGTTGGGGTAACACGACGAATCACCGCTTTCAACCGAGCCACCAGTTCTTTTGGCGAGAAAGGTTTGGTGATGTAATCATCCGCCCCCACTTCCAAACCACGAACTTTATCTTCTTCTTCACCACGAGCGGTCAACATCACCACCGGAATGTTGCGGGTCAACTCTTCTCGCTTCATGTGTTTAATAAAGTTAATACCACTGCCACCCGGTAACATCCAGTCAAGCAGCACAAGGTCTGGAAACGGTTCAGCTAATTTGGCGACGGCCGTATCGTAATCTTCCGCTTCTACCGCCTGATAGCCTTTTTGTTCAAGAACAAAGCACAGCATTTCACGAATCGGTGCTTCATCTTCAACAACCAGAATCCTTCTAGACATAATTAAATAACCTTTGTTATTAATCAACGCTATGCATTATGGGAAATGTTTATGACACTTTTGTGACTATTGCAAACAAATTTTAATATAAGCTTCATGAATCCTACTCTGTGTGACGCGAAACGAATCATCTCGGAATTTTTTATAGGCAGGTAAGACTTTACAGCGAAAATCCCCTATTATGACGGGATTTTGAATAAGAGAAAGAAGGGTAATATGTGGTTTAAAAACTGTATGGTTTATCGCGTGAATCGTGATATCCAGTTCAACGCCGATCAACTGGAACAGCAACTGGCCGAGTTTCGTTTTACCCCCTGCTCAAGCCAAGATAAACAAAAGTTTGGTTGGGTACATGCACTCGGTAAACATGGCGACATGATGACCCACGTGAGTGAAGATCGCATTCTGATCTGTGCGAAAAAAGAAGAAAAAATGTTACCCGCTTCCGTGATCAAAGAGTCGTTAAGCGCCAAAGTTGAGATTATGGAGGCCGAAGAAGGTCGCCCACTCAAGAAAAAAGAAAAAGAAAATTTAAAAGAAGATATTGTCATTGATCTTCTACCAAGAGCGTTTAGCCGTAGCCACTACACCTATGTTTTGATTATGCCAAAAGCAGGGCTGATCTTAGTCGATGCCAGCAGTTATAAAAAAGCGGAAGATGTGCTGGCGCTACTGCGTAAAACGATGGGGAGCTTACCCGTGGTGCCGGCGATTCCTGAAGTCGCGGTGGAAACCACACTGACGCAGTGGGTTAAAGAAGGCAACTTGCCACAGGGCTTTAACTTACTGGATGAAGCTGAGCTGAAATCCATTCTTGATGATGGTGCGACCATTCGTTGTAAGAAGCAAGAGCTCTCGAGTGATGAGATCCTCAGCCATATTGAAGCCAACAAAGTGGTCACTAAGCTTGCTATCAACTGGCAAGATAGAATTCGCTTTATTCTGGCGGACGACTGTAGCTTAAAACGCTTAGCCTTCAGTGATGAGCTTAAAGATCAAAATGAAGATATCCCCAGAGAAGATCAAGCCGCTCGCTTTGATGCCGATTTCTCACTCATGTGTGGTGAGTTTTCAGTATTCCTTCCCAATTTATTTGAAGTTCTCGGCGGGCTTCCTCACGCTGCTGCTTAATTTTACTACAGGCTCTTACTTCTAAGAGCCTGACTTTTCTGATAACGCTCCCCTTCCTCATCGCGGCTTTAATAAGCCAGCTATAGTCAGGCTGTTCTTTTTAGCGTAAAATTTGCGCCTTTTCCAATACCATCAGGTGGTATTGGCCTGACTTGAGATCAGATTGAGAAGCAAATGATGAGTACAAAATCCCCTTTCGTTCCAGAACTGTTGTCACCAGCAGGCAGCTTAAAAAACATGCGCTACGCTTTTGCGTACGGTGCCGATGCGGTTTACGCAGGCCAACCTCGTTACAGCTTACGTGTGCGTAATAACGAATTTAACCACGAGAGCCTGCAAATCGGCATTAACGAGGCGCATGCTCTAGGTAAGAAATTCTATGTGGTGTGCAATATTCAGCCACACAACTCTAAGTTAAAAACCTTTATCCGCGACTTAAAACCCGTGATTGATATGGGCCCAGATGCGTTAATTATGTCTGATCCTGGCCTTATCATGATGGTAAGAGAAGCCTTCCCTGAGATGGCGATTCACCTCTCGGTACAAGCCAATGCCGTCAACTGGGCAACCGTGAAATTTTGGTCAACTCAAGGCGTTGAGCGAGTGATTCTATCTCGTGAGCTCTCTTTAGAAGAGATTGAAGAAATTCATGAAAAATGTCCAGAAATGGAACTTGAGGTTTTTGTACATGGCGCGTTATGCATGGCCTATTCTGGCCGCTGTCTCCTTTCAGGTTACATCAATAAACGTGATCCGAACCAAGGCACTTGTACCAACGCTTGCCGTTGGGAATATAAAGTGGAGCAGGGCAAAGAAGATGAAACTGGGCAAATTGTTGAACAATTCGACCCAATGGCCGCTCAGCCTATTGAAGTACAGAGTGAACGCCCAGACAATACCATTGGGTTAGGTAAACCAATCGATGACGTCGTTCTGCTTTCAGAAAGCCATCGCCCAGATGAAAAAATGGCCGCATATGAAGATGAACATGGTACTTATATCATGAACTCAAAAGACTTACGTGCGGTACAACACGTCGAACGCTTAACTCAAATGGGTGTGCATTCTTTAAAAATTGAAGGCCGTACGAAGTCGTTCTACTACTGTGCCCGTACTGCGCAAGTGTATCGCAAAGCGATTGATGACGCGGTAGCCGGCAAGCCGTTTGACGAAAGTTTAATGGGGACGCTTGAAAGCTTAGCGCACCGCGGTTATACCGAAGGTTTCTTACGTCGCCATACCCATGATACGTACCAAAATTATGACTATGGTTATTCCGTCTCAGACAGCCAGCAGTTTGTCGGTGAATTTACTGGAAAGCGCCGTGGTCATTTGGTTGAAGTGGAAGTTAAGAACAAATTCTGCGTGGGTGATAGCCTAGAATTGATGACGCCGAAAGGAAATATCGTCTTTACGCTTGAAACCATGGAAAACCGTAAATCTGAAATCATTAATGATGCAAAAGGCAACGGTCACTTCGTATTTATTCCTATGCCAGAAGATCTTAACTTGGATTATGCCCTGCTGATGCGCAACTTGAATGTAGGTCAAGATACGCGTAATCCAACAGGTAAATAATTATGGCGCTATTGATCACAGCGAAATGCACCAACTGTGACATGTGTGAACCTGAATGCCCAAACGATGCGATTTCAATGGGGAAAGATATCTATGAGATCAATCCCGATTTATGCACAGAATGCAAAGGGCATTACGACAAGCCGACGTGTCAGTCGGTTTGTCCTATCACAAATTGTATCATTACCGACCCTAAGCATATTGAAACCGAAGAACAGCTATTAGAAAAGTTCGTCGTGATTCAAGGTCTTGCTTAATTAAAGCCCCAGAGATAACACTCTGGGGTTTATTTCATCCAGCTAACTATAATCATCCAATTGAATGTGCGGTGCACGCAGCGCATTCACTACACATAAAAATGCCAAACCAGAAGCCAATAAATACCCAGTTTGAAAAGCGTGAATAATCACCGCTTGCGGGGTATCCAATAATGCCTCCAACGAGCTTTGTGCATTAAAACCGGGAATTTGTGAGT
>JTFO01014248.1_pt1 | contig 12463 bp, 9 predicted proteins | sample 235411 | NCBI WGS metagenome assembly JTFO01 (sample SAMN03067590, study PRJNA260953) | activated sludge metagenome | biome: Sludge; feature: Wastewater; isolation source: CETP activated sludge from laboratory augmented bioreactor treating... | place: India:Gujarat | collected 2013-04
AACCCCCAGTGACACATGGAGCGATACGGAAACAGCCAATCGAACCAATGAAGTCTTTGAACGTACCCAACACTATCTGTCATTGACGTTAGCTATTGTCATTATTATGGCGGCGACGACGTTAGTATTGACTTGTCAGCATTATGTCGTGAGCCGACAACGCACCATTGCGATGCTAAAAAGCTTGGGCGCAAGTAAAAAATGGATTGCTCGTTGGCTCAGTACTCAAGTGTTATTGTTATTTGTTATGGCTGTATTGGCTGGGGGGATGATTGGTGTCGTACTGGAATATGGCTTAAGAATTCCATTGGCAGATCTTTTACCCGAGCCATTACCCACTTATGGTATGAAACCGATTCTCGTGGCATTACTGTCGAGTGCCTTAATCGCCGTGCCAGCGTTAGGAATACCATTGGGGCACTTGTTAAATATCAGCGCTATTAATGTGATGCAAACGGCCAAAAAACCGCCTCGATTATTATTAAATGGGGCACTGTTACTGGTTCCATTCGTGCCAATGGTCGCTGTCTATTGGCAAAACCGATTGGTCTGGATGGTCCTTGCTGGAATGCTGGGGTTATTTTTTATTTTAGCCGTGGTGAGCTTGTTGATTACCCGTGCGCTGAATTGGTTGCCATTGAATACGGCAATGATATTAGCTTTAAGCCGAATTAACCGTTCTAGCGTCACAACAGGGCTCCAATTTGGGGCGTTATCGCTTTCTTTGATGCTGCTTGCGGTGATGTGGTTGGTTCGAACCGATTTGCTGGCTGATTGGCAAAAAATGTTGCCGGATAATGCCCATAATGCCTTTGCTATTAATATCGCGGGTTATGAAAAAGAGGCTTACTTAGCAGCATTAGATAGCGCTGGCATCGAGCGTTCAACCGCTTTTCCAATTATTCGAGGTCGTCTAACTGATATTAATGGTCAGCCAGCCCAAGCACGAGTGGACAATGGAGAAGGGCCGAACGCGTTGCGAAGAGAGCTGAATTTAACATGGGAAGATGAGTTACCCAGTTACAACCCCATTGTAGCAGGGCGATGGGAAGGTGAAAAAGGCGTATCTATTGAGCGTGAATTAGCTGATGAACTTGATATCAAAGTGGGAGATACGCTCACATTTTTGATCAGTAGTCAGTCTGTAGAAGCGGTGGTAAATTCCATTCGTGACGTTGAATGGAGGGAAATGAAACCGAACTTCTTTTTTATCTTCACGAATGATGTTATGTCAAATATCTCTGGAAGTTGGATGGTGAGCTTTCGGATTGAAGCTGAGCATCAAACCTTACTTGACTCATTATCTCGTCAGTTTCCGACCGTCAGTTTGATGGATATTCGCTTGATGGGGGAAAAAATACAACACCTACTGACCCAAATAGTGTGGGCAATAACCATTTTAGCTGCCTTGGGAATAGTGGCCGGTTTACTACTTATCTTTACCTTGTTACGACTCAGTCTGAGTCAACGCCAGCAAGAGATACAGCTTTATCGGACGCTTGGAGCAAGTCGTCGCCGAATAACCACCACTATTTGGGCTGAATTTGGTGTTATGGCGCTGGTAGCTGGGTTGATTGCTAGTGTGGGTGCCGATGCGGTGGTCGCCGGAATTATGTACTGGGGATTTGCGTTATCCCCACAGGTGCATTGGGGCATTTGGCTACTGTTGCCGTTACTGACATTTTTAACGTTAGCCTTGGTGGTAGGAAGTTTACTCAGCCAGTTATTAACACCGATGAATAAAGCATTTAATTAGAAATTCATTGAGTAAGTTAATAACTTATCCACAAAAACGGTGGATAAACTTTGGGATAACTTAGGGTGTGAATAACCCATGTTTTGGTGCTAAGCCAATAGCAATCGAGCTTACCCGTGATGGCTTATTCACAAGTCGTAGAAAAAGAAGATTTACCAATAATGAGTCAAGCATTTTTTTGCCTTTTTCAGTGGATTTTTCAATTGTATTCTTAGGTAAATCGTGAATGGCATTTTTCTTTTTGTTGGTCTTTTTATCAGCCAATAACCTTATGAAAAATGTGATTTTCATAACGTTTTACACACTTTAAACTAAGCAATGAGTAAATGACTAGCGGCAGTAATATGGTATCAATAAAATCAGCACAACCGATCCCTAGCGTGGCTATTGTTGGTGGTGGCGTTGCGGGAAGTACCGCGGCTATCCATTTGAGTGAACAAGGGCTAAAGGTCAGTTTACTGGAAAAAAAAGCCGATTTAGTGGATGGGCCACCGATCTGTCACCTGCATGCTGGAGGAAATCTCTATCGGGATATTTCTTTAACTCAATGCATGGAATTATTGCGTCAATCGATAGAAACCATTCGACTTTACCCCCATACGCTAAACCAGCGCCCAACGGTGATTGCGGTTCCACATTCTGATCCCGGCTCTTCACAAGAGTTGCTTGCGCGGTTAGAGGTGATTCGAACGGCTTATCAAAGGCTAGTCGATGAGGATCCGAATAATCAAATTCTCGGTGAACCTAAGAACTACTATCGCCTTTACCAACAAGAGGAATTGGAGCGGTTAGCCAAACAGTCTCAACCTCGTTACCCTCAAACGATGGATGACTGGCTTATCCCTTTTGCTCAATATGCAAACCTCGAGCAGTTAAAATATCCGGTTGTGGCGGTGCAGGAATACGGTTGGAGTGTTTTTCGTCTTGCTGCTAGTGCCGCGCTGACGCTAAACCGTTTAGATAATTGTCAGGTTTTCACCCACAGCACTTTAGTTCATGCCGTTTTCATGGATGACCAATGGCATTTAACCTATCGAGACCAGGCAGGCATCGAACATTCATTAATTTGTGACTACTTGATCAATGCGTGTGGCTATGAAACCGGCACTATTGATGATTTAACCACTCATCCTCGCCAGCGATTCGTTGAGTTTAAAGCTGCCTATGTTTCTCATTGGCCCCAGTGTCATCAAGCATGGCCTGAGGTGATTTTTCATGGTCCAAGAGGGACGCCCAAAGGCATGGCCCAATTAACGCCTTACGCCGATGGGATGTTTCAATTACACGGTATGACTCAGGACATTACATTATTCAATGACGGATTAGTGGCATCCAGTTCGGCCTCTTCTCAACCTCGATTGCCTCAGTACTTAGAACAAAAAATCACTCAAGGCTGGTCGCTAGAAAGCTTAACTAAGCGGACACAACAAGCGATTGACCATATGAGTCAATTTATTCCCGAGTTTAGTTATGCGGAAGTGGCGGGAACACCGTTATTTGGTGCGCAGCAAATTCCGGGGGAAGATGCGTCGCTACGTGCTGCGGATGTCACGTTTGAAGCTAGCCATTATGCTCGTATTGAAATCGTGAAAGGATCTTCTGCGTTGGAAGCGGCCAAGAAAATCGTGTCGACATGGCAACTCATTAACCATGTTATACCCTCATCGATTGAGCAGCAGCATCCTGTGAGTATGAGTTTAACGGAGCAAGAAGTGGAACAAAAAGCCATGCAGTTAGCTCAGAAGCGAGGTTATCCCATTGCCCTCGCTAAAGTTGTGGGTGGAGGTGTGAGCTAGCCTCTAATAACCGAAAAATTTCGCCCATTGGCCCCATACTTGTTGTAATCCTGCCAGATCGCCACGAACAAACTGTACCATTTGCCCCGGTTTGGCTTGCGCTAATCTGGGCAGATCAATCCTCGCTACACAACCTATTTTGGGATATCCCCCTAGGGTTTGTCGGTCATTTAACAAGATAATTGGTTGACCATCGGGGGGAATTTGAATACTACCTAAGGCTATGCCTTCTGATAATAATGGGCGAGTGGGAGAGATAACCTTCGGGCCGTTTAAACGGTAGCCCATTCTATCCGCATGTTGGCTAACCAGAAACTTCCCTTGATAAAAGGTATCTAAGCTTGATGGGTTAAATTGCTGAAATTGGTAACTTTCGATAACACGCAATTTAAGGGGTAAATTATAGTTAGGCAGAAAACGAAAGGTGACTTGTCGTCTCTTTTTCTCTATTGAGTGAGGGGAAAAGTGGAGTTGATCACCCGCTTGTAACGCTTGGCCATTATGTTGTAATCCGCCTAAGGATTGTCGACACGCGGTAGAAACACTGCCTAACTGCTTGGATACGTGGAAGCCGCCTCGAACGGAAAGATAGGCTCTAAGCCCATTGCGTGGCAGTGCGAAGGTCAACCTATCTCCTGCCTGAGCGGTAAATTCGCTCCAGTTGGTGAGTGGCTGTCCTGACAATTTGGCGGCTAAATCCCCTCCAGCAATAGCCAACTGACAAGAGTGGTGAATGATAAATTCAGCTTGACCTAAGGTGATTTCTAAAACTGGGCTATTGGCTGGGTTATCGAGTAAATGATTCGCCCAACTGTAGGCATATTCATCAACAGCACCTGCGGTATTAATACCTAAATGGCTGAGTCCATAGCGGCCAAAATCTTGCAGTAGGCTTAAACTACCGGGTTTGCTGACGGTGAGGAAGGCGTTGCTCATTCGTTATCATCTCGCTGAAATACCTGAGGTTGAATCACGCCACCTAAAGCTAAAAATTCTTTGCGATCAATAGAATAAAAGCTAACTTTTGAACCGATTGTCCATGGCAGCATAGGATCTTGTGTTGGATTGAACAAGGCAATGGGGCAATTACCAATAATATTCCACCCTCCGGGAGAATGGTTAGGATATACCGCCGTTTGTTGCTCGGCAATGGCGACACTGCCTTGGGGAACAAATAGCCGAGGTGTTTCCCGTCTTGGACGTTGTAGCTTAGGGTGAACGTCGGTCATAAAAGCGAATCCGGGAGCGAATCCAATAGCGCTGACGGTATAAACGTGTTGAGTATGTAAGGTAATAACTTCTGTTAAAGAAAAGCCTTGCTGCTGATATAAAGCTAAATCTGGGCCAACCTCTGAATGATAGTAAACGGGTAGTGCAATGTTTTTCACTTGCACTGGCGATAAGTCGCCGGAATGGGCTAACCCGTATCGTAAGCGTTGCTCAAAGTCTTGTGGTGCAATGCGATAAGGTAAATAATCAATCAAAATCGTGGTATAAGCTGGGGTAATGTTCATCACAAATTCACCTAACTCAGCTTGGATATAGGCCGCTATCTGACCTATGTATATGGATAGGTTTGGATGTGAAGGGGACTCAAATGTCACTAATAAACTGGTTTCTGAGATTGGTTGAAGCGTATAGTTCACAGTCGAGTCCATTTTAACTTAGCAAGCGATGACGAATCTTCTCAATCAGAAGAATGGCATGGGGATTATCACCATGAACGCATAACGTATCGGCTTCAATAGGAATAATAAAACCATCAGCACTGGTCACTTTTCCATAGCGGGCAATTTGTTGCACTTGGTTGAGAATGGCTTCTTCACTGGTCAGGACTGAGTTTGGCATAGCACGGGGAGTGAGCTGTCCATTCGCAAGGTAAGTTCGGTCGGCAAATGCTTCAAACAGCAGGGGAACATCAAAGCGATCGGCAATATCTAAATAATCTTGATTATTAGAAGAGGCTAACATCATTAGCGGCACGTTAAAACAGGAAACGGCATCAACAATGGCACGGAAAATAGCTTTGTTTCGCATCATGTCGTTGTAAAGTGCGCCGTGAGGTTTTACGTAACTTAATTCGGCATTTTTGCTTTCACATAAGGCTTTTAAGGCTCCGATTTGATAGATCATAAGTTCACAAATTTCCTCATCCGAAAAGTGGAGAGAACGGCGTCCAAACCCTTGGAGATCGGGATAGCCCGGATGAGCGCCAATCATCACATCATTTTGTATGGCCAAGTCAATGGTTTTGCTCATGATATGGGGATCTGAGGCATGGAAGCCACAAGCGATATTCGCCATATCGACATAAGGCATCACTTGTTCGTCTGCGCCCATTGTCCATGCGCCAAAGCTTTCACCCATATCACAGTTCAGTTTGATGGTGCGGTTTGTTATCGTCACGAAGTTGAGTCCTTATGCCTTTCCTGTATTTGGTGCGTATCTTCAAAAGGGCACCATAACGCTTTGTTGAGTATAGAATATACCCTAAGGTTTCCCATTGTTCTAATTGATGATTTTTACGATCAGAGAGGGTAATGATCAGTGATCTATCGCGTATTTATCGATACAATCTTGACCAGCAATCATGACAACGAAGGTAGCTAGGAATGAAAGTATTAGTGACAGGGGGCATGGGATACATTGGCAGCCATACCTGCATCCAAATGATTCAAGCGGGAATGACCCCAATTATTATGGATAACCTTTATAACAGTAAATCCACGGTTCTCGATAGAATTGAAAAAGTATCAGGGGTTCGCCCCACATTTATTCTAGGGGATATCCGGGATAAGACGCACTTGGTTGAGATTTTAACTCGGCATCAGATAGAGTCGGTGATCCATTTTGCGGGCTTAAAAGCCGTGGGAGAATCCGTTCAAAAACCGCTTGAGTATTATGATACTAACGTTAATGGCACTTTAGTTCTGGTCGCTGCGATGCGCGAAGCTGGGGTAAAATCGCTGGTCTTTAGTTCTTCCGCTACTGTGTATGGCGACCCTGCCAGTGTGCCTATTACAGAATCTTTTCCGACCAGTGCAACCAACCCGTATGGGCGCAGTAAATTGATGGTTGAAGAATGTTTGACGGATTTTCAAAAAGCAAACCCAGACTGGAGCATTACTTTATTAAGGTACTTTAACCCAGTGGGTTCACACCCTTCTGGTGAATTAGGGGAAGATCCACAAGGTATTCCCAATAACTTAATGCCATTTATTTCTCAAGTTGCGGTCGGACGACGTGAATATCTCTCTGTGTTTGGCAGTGACTACCCAACAAAAGATGGAACAGGCGTTCGTGACTATATCCATGTTATGGATTTAGCTGATGGGCATATCGCGGCTCTACGCAATGTTGGCCGCCATGCCGGATTACACATTTTTAATCTAGGAACGGGCAAAGGCTATAGTGTGCTCGATATGGTGCACGCTTTTGAGTTGGCAAGCCAGAAAAACGTCCCTTATCAGTTGGTGGAACGTCGCCCCGGAGATATCGCTGAATGCTGGGCGGACCCAACGAAAGCACGCCAAGAATTAGGATGGCAGGCGACTCGTACGTTGCAAGAAATGACGGAAGATACTTGGCGTTGGCAATCACGTAACCCACAAGGTTACCCTGACGCTTAACGGATTCATATTAAAGCAAAAGCCAACCTCATCGGTTGGCTTTTGAGTTTCTAATTGGTTTGATAGCGGCTTAATATTTGACTCAAGTTTTGCGTTGCTTGAGCGATCTCCTGTATGCCCGAAGAGGATTGCTCTGCTACTCGTCGGATGGTGTTGGACTGGCTGCGGATATCACTTAATTCAGAGGCAATATCATTCGCTACTGCACTTTGTTCTTCCGCGGAAGTTGAGATCTGGACGCTCATATCATTAATCATGCGTGATGATTCTGCGATATGTTCAATATCATGGCCGATTTCAGTCACTAACTGGCTGCTGGTATGCGCTTGACTCACTGTTTGATCTGTGATTTTGGCAATGTGTTGGCTTTCCGTTTGCAATTTTTCTATCATCGATTGAATTTCGACTGTTGCTGCCTGAGTTCGACTCGCCAGCGTACGTACTTCATCGGCAACCACGGCAAACCCACGACCTTGCTCACCCGCACGAGCTGCTTCAATCGCAGCATTTAATGCTAATAGATTCGTCTGTTCAGAAATGGCATTAATAGTCGTAATCACCTCATTAATTTGAATCGCATTTTCATTTAACGTGGTTACAGATGAAGATGTTTGTGCAATAAAGCGTGAGAGTTGCTCAATCTCATTAATTGCTTGGGTAACTCGCTGGTGACTGGTTTCCACTTGTTGAGCATCTTGATTGGCTTGCTGATTGGCTTGTTGAGAGATGCTAGAAACCTCTTGTGCAGAAGCGGTCATCTCTTCCATTGCGGTTGCAACCGAGTCGAGTGATGCATATTGATGGGAGATTTGTGTTTCACTCTCTTTCATTTCAGAGGCAAAAGAGCGTGATGTTTCACTGAGTGTTGCGGAGTTATCTTTAACTGTCACAACCAGTTCGGTGAGGGTATCCATAGCATTATCCAACGCACAGCCAATCGTGCCAAACTCATCACGGCCAGGGTGAAAACCTAATCGAGAAGTGAGATCACCTTGGGCAATCTTTTGGGTTGTGGTGTAAAGCACCCACAGCGCTCCACCAATAAACGTTGCGACCCAATAAGTGAATAGAGCAAAAGGGATAAGCCACAAATAGCTAAGTAAAAAAGTCGTGAGGGCATGAGATCGCATTTGTCGCTCTTGGTGAGAAAAATCTTCACTTAAACGATAGATTTGCCCATTATTGGCTCGTCCTGTTGCGATGGCTTGGCCTTGTCGATATTGGGGTTCAGATAAGCTGGAACGAGTCTCTAAACCTGAAATGGTTGTAATGTTGGCTTGGCTGAGAATGCCTTGCAGTTTATATTCAACCGCCAATTTAGCTTGCGTTTCAAAACCTTGAATCGTTTGCCAGTAACGCGTTCCTGCTAAAGCGGTAAGTGTGACGAAAAAGAGCGCAAAAATGGCCCACATTTTATCGTTGATCGACATTTTAATAAACACACGGTCAATCATCCTGAATTGAACTTCTTTCATAGTTTCTCCGGTGCAACTGATTTCTGTAGCTCAAGAAGTGTATGGCTAGCAGAGAGGCAAGGATGTGTAATATCTCATAAATTTATGAAATAAATATGTATGAATATATTAGAAATGAGATATAGATCGACTATTTGCTGGTAAAATAAAGCCGACGAGATCATCACGTCGGCTTGGTTGGTAAAACGAGGGGGGGATTAACCTAAAGCGGGTAGAACCCCCACGGTAATCAGAAGCTGTGCAGTCACAATGATAAAGCCAACAATTCCTGTAAAGATCAACGCTGGTTTGCCACCAAGTACTTGATAATACTGACTATCAGTCTTTTTCTGTCGAACTTTCGTGACCATAGCGATAGGTAGGAAAATGGCTAATACGGCTAAGGCAATAGCAGCATACCCCAGAGCCATAATAAACCCTTGTGGATAGAACAACGCAAAAATCAGCGGTGGAGTATAAGTGACGATGGAAGCTCGGATACGACTCTTCGTCGCGCCGGGTTTACGCAGGGTATCTCCCATAAATTCGAACAATCCTAAGCTGACCCCGAGGAAAGAGGTTAAGAGGGCTAAATCGGCAAAAATACCAATCATATTGCTTAGGCCAGACTGATGTGCTGTTTGTGCGAGGGTTCGAATCAGTGCCGATAGCCCACTGTTTTGAACTAAATCCGCTTGGCTAACAACGCCTAATGTCGCTAATTGCCAAAGGATATAAATAATAAGCGGAATCGCCGAGCCAATGATAATGGCTTTACGAAGTGATGCGGTATGCCCATCAAGGTAGTTAACAATAGCAGGAATGCTGCCATGAAAACCAAAAGAAGTGAAAATGACAGGTATAGAGGCAATCACTAACCCTTGTTCCAATGGCATACTGAGCAGGTAGGATTCAGTCACATTGGGGGCAAGAAAAGTCAGCACCATCATCATGGCAATAATTTTTCCTGCAAATAGAACTCGATTGACTTTATCAACGGTCGCGGTACCAATCGTGACGACGGCTGCAACGAGAAAAGTAAACAGTAATGTTCCGGTTGAGCCTGAAACTTCAACACCGGTTAGCTCCGCGACACGATGAGTAAACTGCGCACCGCCTCCTGCAATATAGGCGGCACAAAGGGAGTAAAAGAGGAAAAGCATTGCAAAGGTCGCAATCCATTTCCCTTTATGCCCGAGAATTTCTTTTGCCAGCGTGTGCAAGGTTGCCTCTTTACTTGAGTACTGGTGGATTTCAACCATCAGTAATGCAGTAAAAGCCATTAACGCCCACAAAGTAAACATAATAACGAGCGACGTAGAAAAACCAATACCAGCAGAGGCTAAAGGAAGCGCCAGCATGCCGGCTCCAATGGTCGTTCCTGCAATAATCAAACTACTGCCTAAAAGTTTAGATTTTTTCATAATGTAAATATAATTGTACGATTGTTGTGGTTACAGAAGGGTAATGTGCGAAAGAGAACCAAGATTATTGGCTTTATTCACTAGTTTGTGCCTATTTTGAAGAAATAATGCTAGTCGGTCAATGTCGTTGTAAAAATATTAAACCAAAGGTGTAATTATTTTTGTACGGATTTTCGTTCTATGGTGATGTGGTGGTTCGATGAACTTGATGGCCGCTAGACACAACAAAATAGCGAGGGTTAGACGAAGCCAAGTGACGGTCAATTTGATACAATCTGGCGTTAATAGTATTTGACGCTTTTATGAGCGTTTATTGGGTTTTATGAGAAATGAATATGTCTTCACACGCCTTGAGTTTTCTGCAATTAGGGATTGCGCCCACTTTAGCTGAACGCTTAGCCACATTAGGGATTCATACCCCGACTGACATTCAAAAGCAGGCTATTCCTCATGTTCTGGCGGGAAAAGATCTGCTTGCGGGAGCACAGACAGGAACGGGAAAAACGGCGGCATTTGGTTTACCGTTATTGCAACGACTCTTGCCTTCTACGGTCGAGTCTAGAGGTGAAACGAAAGATATTCGAGCCCTAGTCTTAGTGCCTACACGTGAATTAGCACAGCAAGTCTTTGATCATTTACAAGCTTATGCTGAAGGGAGTGGGCTCAAAATCGTTGCTGTTTATGGTGGCACGAGTATGAATGTACAAAAACAGCATTTACGAGGTGGTGCAGATATTTTAGTCGCTACACCGGGGCGTCTTCTCGATCATGTTCACGTTAAGAGTTTATACCTTGGTAATACACAAACCCTAGTGTTGGATGAAGCCGATCGAATGTTGGATATGGGGTTTATGCCGGATATTCAACGAGTACTCAGAAAGCTTAGCCGAGCAAGGCAAACGCTGTTTTTTTCGGCCACTTTTGATCATAAAGTGAAAAGTTTGGCATATCGCTTATTACATGAACCCGAAGAAGTTCAAGTGACTCCGGAAAATTCAACCGCAGAAACGGTGACGCAAATGGTGTATCCCGTTGATAAAAAACGTAAGCGAGAATTATTAGCTTATTTAATTGGTTCACGAAATTGGCAGCAAGTTTTGGTGTTTACGAAAACAAAGCAGGGCAGTGATGCTTTGGCCCAAGAACTGAAACTGGATGGCATTAAGTCGGCGTCGATCAATGGGGATAAGAGTCAAGGGGCGCGTCAAAAAGCATTGGATGACTTTAAAGCGGGTAAAATCCGCGCCTTGATTGCCACCGATGTGGCAGCAAGAGGCATCGATATTTGTGAGTTAGAGCAAGTGGTTAACTACGATATGCCATATAAAGCAGAAGATTACGTGCATCGAATTGGGCGAACAGGGCGAGCGGGTAAAGCAGGAATGGCTATCTCTTTTATGAGCCCGAATGAAGAGCCAATGTTGCAAGCGATTGAGCAGTTATTGGATCAGCGTTTGCCACAAGAATGGTTAAAAGGGTTTGAACCATCATTGGTCGAACCGACAGAAGAAGTCTCTTCTGCCCGTCGTTTAAGCCGCTCAGCAGAAAAACGTAAGCTAAAAGCCAAACTCAAAATACATGCCAAGCGAGGAAAAAAATAGCCGTTTGAGCTCTAAGACAAGACATGCGAAAAAATAGGAGGGCATCAATGGGGGGAGTTTTCCTCTCTCATTTTGGCACATTGTTGCTCCCAACTATAAGCCACATCATAGACCAATTCATGTACACTCTTTGGGTTAAGGACAAATTCGTCAGCAATTTGATATTTGTGGATCATCAGCTCGTTAAACAACTGCCAATGATTAAGTAGACATTGATCTAAATCGGCATTTTCATCACGCCACGTTTCTTTTAAAAATGGGGTTAAACTGGCGGCGCTGTGGGTGTACATAATCATTTGCCATTTCACTTCCCAAATTTTAATGGGGTTATCTGGGTATTGTTGATTATATTGGTCAGCAAAACTTTCAATAATATGCTCAAGTTCGCCTGAAGTATCAATAAAGTAGTCAAATAATGCATCTTCTTGTCTTACCGCATCTGCAATCAGTTGGATCGGTTGCTTGATGACGAGTCCGTGAGCTAATAACCGCATAGTGAAATGGTACAGTTTCACATTTGCTGGTGTCGCGCTGGGGATTTCATCAATGACTCGACGTAAGTAGTGTTCCATATAGAGATGGAGACCATCACTGATACTGTGCCAAATCTTTTCTTTACTGCCGAAATGATGGCGAATCAAACTGTGCGAAACTCCCGCTTTTTCACTAATACTCCGTAGTGAAACGCGCTCATAACCTAGCTCACAAAATAGCTCAGCAGCAATTTTAAGAATATGATACCGAGTTTTTTGGGCATCTTGGGCACTACGCCGCCCTTGTCTTTTTTCGCTCATTACTCTTCT
>JTFO01003188.1_pt1 | contig 12448 bp, 14 predicted proteins | sample 235411 | NCBI WGS metagenome assembly JTFO01 (sample SAMN03067590, study PRJNA260953) | activated sludge metagenome | biome: Sludge; feature: Wastewater; isolation source: CETP activated sludge from laboratory augmented bioreactor treating... | place: India:Gujarat | collected 2013-04
GGGGTGGTTACCACGCCGTTATCGAAGCTCACGCCTTCTTCATCAGCAGCCCGAGCATTAGGAGCAATCAAGCTTTCTGCCAATTTCGCGCCTTCATCAATAATAGCCACTGCAGTGTCAATATCGACGTCAGCAAAGGCCTCAATTTTGGCCCAGTCTTCATGAACTTTAAATACATCCTGCAGTACAAACTGCATATCTTCACGGGGTACACGATAATCAGCCATGACCACACCTCTCTCAATCAGTTGGCAGAAAAAATCAAACAACGAATTTAAACAGGTGTTTTAATATCAGATCTACTAGGGTCTTGTCCAGTCTTCTAAGGCTGGTAGCTGAAAAGCTTGTTGGTTCATTGACATCACCACATGAGCCGGCGAAATTTTTAGAATCGTCACCGCACCAAAGCTATCTCCTTCAAAGAGCCGTCGCCCATCGAGAACAATCCAGCGTGCGGTGGCATCAGATGAATATTGATGACTATCGTAACTAAAACTGCCAATTTGCCGTTGCATACTCAGGTTTAAATCGTAAATGGTAGGAACGACACTTTGTTGCGCCGAATTATCTCCACTTGCTAAGGCATCTTCAAAGGCCGCCAGTAACTCGGGTGATACCGCGTTTAAATCCAATCCTTGCCCTTGTGAAATCACCTTTTCTTTAGCCTCGTTAGCTGTTATGGGCGCAGTTGCTTCAGCGGATTCAGCTACTGTTGCTGGCTCGGCTGTTGTGACTGCAACTGGCTCTGGCCAAACAGGAACGCGTATAGCGGTCGGTTCGCCTAATCGATACGCTGGCGTTGCTGGCGGCGTTGCTGCTTGGTTTAAGCCGGGGATTGGCGTCAGCGCTGATGTTTCTTGCGTAGGTGCCTGATTATCCTGTAACCACCACCAAACTGCAGCTGCACTTAATACAAACAGCAGCAGCGCCAAGACTACTGCAACTAGGCCTGTATAAGGCCCTCGAGGCTGAGTAGCACTAGCTAACCAAATGGGATTCGGTTGAGGCACCAGTGGCGATGACTGCCGCTGCAATGCTTTTAATACTGAAGACATTTATTGCTCCTCTTGCAAACGCGGGCCGCCTAGCCGACTGTTCGCCGCTAACCAAGCCAGAGTGATACCATCCAACGCGCCCGTAACCGGCAAGCCTGCTGCCATTTGAACCTGGCGTAACTGGTGCACCAGCGGTTGTTCACCAGCACTACCAGACTCGTTTAGTTGTTGCGCTAACCATTGCTGGTACAGGCTCGAATCTTCATCAGCATAGCCCGGTGGCTGCGGAATAAAGGCAACAAAACGACCATTCCAGCCGGCTTCTGGTTGGGTTGCCATACTGCCAACAAACTGGTGCTGACCAGCATCTAACTGCAGCAATAATGGCCAACTTAATTGTTTCAGTTGGTCCATACGTGCGGTACCAGTAACACACATCAGTTGGAACTGCTCCACCCAGTTACACACGGCTGCTTCTGTTGGTGGTGCTGGTAATTGCCAGACCTGAGTTAATGCCACAATCGCTGGAACAGCGGCAGAATCAGCGGGTGTCGACACACTTGGCGCTGATACTTCCATGGTGGTATCCATGGGAGTCGCTGCTAAGCCATCTGTGCTCACTTGGTTCATTAAATACAACGCCAGCCAAGCACTAACGCCACCAAGAATTGCTGCTGCCGGCAATATCCACCACTTACGAGAGTTGGTTGTGACTGCAGGTGCGCCATCCAATTCCAACACGGCCTGTTTAATATGTTTTACCGTCACCGTTTGCGTTTGATCGTTATAGGCAGCGAGTAACGCCCTATCACAAAGTAGATTCAGTCGTCGAGGGATCCCTTCGCTTGCTTGATGAACCCGCTGTATCGCTGCGCGCTCAAACAATCCGCGCTGTGCTCCGGCAACTTGCAAGCGGTAATTAATATAGCGTTCGGTATCAGCCAATTGTAATGGTAATAAGTGATAACGAGCCGTTATCCGCTGTGCTAACTGGCGTAACTCGCGACGGCGCAGCAGATCTTGCAATTCAGGCTGACCAATTAAAATAACTCGCAATAGCTTCTGTTGATTGGTTTCAAGATTGGTTAATAAACGCAGTTGCTCTAATACTTGGGGTTGTAAGTGTTGGGCTTCATCAATCAGCACCACACATTGCTGACCCGCTTGATGTGCACTCAGGAGAAACTTACTCAACAAGTCTGTCAGTTGTTTGTCCGTTAATGGGCCGGACGCTGAGTCTTTGCGGCTTTTTGGCTGAGCAGCTGATTGCAACCCAAACTCATCACATAACGTAGCTAGTAACTCGTGTGAATTCAGCATCGGATTAAGAATAAATGCCGTTTGTGTGTGCTCTGGTAATTGTTCTAACAGGGCACGTGACACCGTCGTCTTGCCGGTACCAACTTCACCTGTGAGTAGGATAAATCCACCGCTACCTGATAATCCATAACTTAAATGCGCTAGCGCCTCTTGGTGACGCTCACTCAAATAGAGAAACTGTGGATCTGGAGCGATCGAAAAGGGCTCTGTGTGTAAACCAAAATAATTCAAATACATGCTGTCTGTATCACTATATTAAATCAAGGTAGCCAAGGCGTACCGGCTGCGCTTATTGTTATAATTAGATGGTTGTAAGTAAGGTTTTGGGTCGAGCATGGCTACAGTGTAACCACTCACTTGCATCACTGCCAGTGATTAGCGATGATGCACCGAGAATATTAAAGGAGTATGGCATGAACATATATTTGGTAGGTGGTGCCGTGCGCGATAGGTTACTCGGTAAGCCCGTGCATGAACGTGATTATGTGGTAGTTGGTGCTACTCCTCAACAAATGCTGGCTTTAGGCTATCGCCAAGTAGGCAAAGACTTTCCAGTATTTTTGCATCCGCAAACGCAGGCTGAATATGCCCTTGCAAGAACCGAACGCAAAACTGGCCAAGGCTACACAGGCTTCGCTATCGCAGCTGATCCGTCGGTGACTTTGGAGCAAGATCTTATGCGCCGCGATCTGACCATTAATGCCATAGCGCAAAGTGACTCGGGGGAGTTGATTGATCCCTATCATGGTCGTGCAGATTTGCAGCAACGGTTACTGCGTCATGTCTCTCCAGCCTTTGTCGAAGATCCGTTACGGGTATTACGGGTGGCGCGCTTTGCCGCTCGCTTTGCTGCTGATGGCTTTACCGTTGCTCCTGAAACTATGGAGTTAATGCGAACCATAGCCGACCAAGGTGAACTTGCAACTTTAAGTGCTGAGCGAGTTTGGCGCGAAACTGAAAAAGCACTCAGCAGTGCAACCCCCGCGGTATTCTGGCAGGTCTTAAGCGATGCCCACGCCTTAACTCCTTGGTTCAGCGAGTTGCAACCAGCTTCAATTATCAAGTTAACTCGTCATTATTTGAGTCAGTTGGATACCCCAGATCCTCTCATCGCCTTTTGCCTAAGCCTGTATCCGCTGAACCCTGAACGAGCGCAGCAGTTGTGTGAACGCTTGAAGGTTCCCAATAGCTATCGTCAACTGGCGCTCAAGTTGTGTCGCGCGCAACTCAGTGCTAGCTCGACTTGGAATGCCGACGCGGCTTTCGCTTACATGGGACAGTTTGATTTATGGCGGCAACCCGAACAGCTAACTAACCTGATCAAGGTGTGGCAATGTGTCGGAATTAAGGAACCCGTCTTGGCTGCTTTCAAACACAGTTTTGTGGCTGCTCAAGAGTTATCCGCTGCCACTGTGATTGAGGCGGCCAAAGCTGAGGGCCAAGCTTTACAAGGCCCTCAAATTGGAGCAGCGCTACAATCAGCTCGCCACGCGAAGGTGATCAACGAATGGCAGCTCGCCAGCGGATAACGTTATCTACTGTTAAATAAAAAATAGCAGCAAAATAATACCCAAAGCTAGGCGGTAGAGCACAAAGGGCAGCATCCCCATACGGCTAATGATCTGTAAAAAGAAATGGATACAAAAATAAGCCGCGACAAACGATACCCCGACCCCGGTCAATACGGCTAACCAATCAACCGCTGCTGGTTGTTGCACTAATTTCAAGCCTTGGTAGCCACCCGCCATAATAATGACAGGTATGGATAACAAAAACGAAAAACGCGCAGCATCGGTTTTGGTTAGACCAATCAGCATACCTGCGGTCATGGTTATGCCTGAGCGTGAGGTACCCGGAATAAGTGCTAATGCTTGAGCCAAACCAACTAAAACAGCTTGTTTCAAGGTCAATCCGGCTAACCCTTGGCGCTCGCTAGCTTTCACATCGGCGTACCATAACAGTAACCCAAAGAGGATAGTGGTGGTGGCAATCACGAGCGCTGAACGGGCAAAGTTCTCAATTAAATCACCCCCCAGTAAACCAGCCAACCCGGCTGGAATAGTGGCCCAAATAATTAACCACGCCAATCTGCTGTGTTCGTTGTGTTGACCACGCATGCTATTTACCCAGCCCACCAGGAGCTGACCTACTTCTTGACGAAAATACAAGATGACCGCCAATAAGGTTCCCACATGCACGGCAACGTCAAAGGCTAAACCTTGATCTTGCCAACCGAAAACTTGCGAAGGCAAAATCAGGTGCGCTGAACTCGAAATTGGAAGAAATTCAGTTAACCCCTGAACTAGGGCCAGAATAATAGCTTCAATAATATCCACTGGGATTAGTTCCTTGCTAATAGCTTAATTATTGGTGATCAGGGTTGATGGCGTCACCTGATACAAATGAGGCAGTTGCTCAAAGTCAAATGATATAGGTTGTAACTGTTGAGAGCTACTGTATTGTTGCCAATGTTGCGTAAAAGTTAAACCAGTACATGGATGTGGCAAGAAGCCTACCAATTCAGCTAAAGGCCAGAGTACAAAAGCATTATGTAAAATCTCATCGCGTGGCAGTTGCACTGGCTCTCGACTTATCAGGTCATCAAACAATAGCATATCAATATCTAAGGTTCGTGGACTGTATTTAGGTGCTCCCGCGCTATGGCCAAACTGCTGTTCAATCTCTTTGCAGATTTGATTTACCTCAGCTACTGATAACTGGGTCTGAACTTCTGCAACTAAGTTAAAAAAAGGCTGGCCCACAAAACCCACTGCAGCACTTTCAAATACTCGTGAGATTCGCATCGGCGTCGTTGCTGATGCAAAATGTTGATACAGCGCCAGCACCCCAGCCTGAATATGCTGATGCCGTTGCTTGTTACTACCTATACCTAATAAAACTCTACTCACGAAGCCTTCCGAGTGATCTCTACCGCAGTTTGGCGAGCAGCTTTAACCGCTTGAGGCTTGCCTACTTTTACTGTCACTTGCGGCACCTTGAAATGCGTCAGAATAAGCTCGGCCACCTCTTCTGCAACGGTTTCAATCAAAGCTCTGGGACGCTGCTGAATGAGCGCAGTAACAGCTTTACTCAAGCTGTCGTAATCAAGTGCATCGGCCAAATCTTCAGAGCGTGCGGCCTTGGCATTATCCCATGCCATAGTTAAATCTAAGACCAACGGCTGGGTGCTTTCATGCTCCCAATCGTACACACCTATGTAGGCATCAACCACCAACCCTTCTACGAATACTTTATCCATGATTTGTCATACCAGTAACTGATAGAAATTTAAGCGTAAAGCGCTTATGCTATGGGCTTTGCATAGTAACGGAAAGCGGACCGGAAAAAAATCACCATGGGTGCATTAATTGTACTGGCGATATTATCAGCTTACTTATTCGGCTCTATCAGTAGTGCCGTCTTGGTATGTCGCGTGTTCGGCTTACCAGACCCTCGCACTGCCGGCTCCCATAATCCCGGCGCTACTAATGTTTATCGAATCGGGGGAAAATTACCCGCAGTATTAACGCTGTGGTTTGATGTGCTCAAAGGCATGATTCCGGTTTGGGGTTCTTATTTTCTCGGCATTGAGCCCTTTTTTCTGGGGCTTATTGCAGTAGCCGCTTGCTTGGGCCATATCTTTCCGTTGTACTTTCACTTTCGCGGCGGTAAAGCCGTAGCTACCGCTCTTGGTGCGATGTTTCCCGTTGCTTGGGAAATGGCTCTCTTGCTGATTGCCACCTGGATTTTGGTGTTTCGAATTAGCCGGGTATCATCTGTGGCGGCACTCGTCACCGTGAGCCTAGCGCCGTTCTTTGCTTATTTTATCAAGCCACAATACACAGTACCGGTCATTATGATTTCGCTGTTGATACTATGGCGGCATCAATCCAATATTATGCGTATTAGAAGTGGCGAAGAGCGTCGCATTAGGCGGCCACAACAGCCACCTGATGACAACGCTGAGGTCAACAACGACCGATCTTAATTAGCGAGTGATGGCCGTAAGTTGCTCTAATGGCCAGCGTGGAAAGGTCTTGATGGCAATATCTGCGTGCTCGCCAGCCATCAGGCGCTGTGCCCCGGCAAAAGCTATCATGGCACCATTGTCAGTACAGAATTCACCGCGCGGAAAATAGACTTTGCCACCAATGCGCTGCGCAAATTGCTGCAGTTGCTCACGTAAATGTTGGTTTGCGCTAACCCCGCCAGCAACCACTAAACGCTTAAGCTGGGTTTGTTCTAACGCCCGCCGACATTTGATCAATAGAGTGTCAACCACTGCATCTTGAAAGGCGCGAGCAATATCTGCTAAGGCTTGCTCGGATCCATCGGACGCCGCGATAGTATTGGCAGCGAAGGTTTTCAAACCACTGAATGAAAAATCTAACCCGGGTCGATCTGTCATCGGCCGCGGAAATTGATACTGCTGAGGTCGGCCTTGGGTTGCCAGTTTTGCTAATCGTGGCCCGCCGGGATAGTCCAAGCCCATCAATTTGGCTGTTTTGTCAAAAGCTTCACCCGCCGCATCATCAATGGATTCACCTAATAGCTGGTAATCACCAATACCATTAACCCGAACTAATTGGGTGTGTCCGCCTGATACTAATAAAGCAACAAATGGAAACTCGGGTACATCATCTTCTAACATTGGCGCCAGTAAATGGCCTTCCATGTGATGTACTGCTACGGCTGGTACCTGCCAACCATAGGCCAAACTGCGACCAATACAAGAACCTACTAATAATGCACCCACGAGTCCAGGTCCGGCGGTATAAGCAACCCCATCGATATCAGCTGCGGTTAAATTTGCTTGTGCCAACGCGGCTTGAACAAGTGGTAGGGTTTTTCTTACATGGTCACGCGAAGCTAGTTCTGGTACCACGCCACCGTAATCAGCATGCAACTTTACTTGCGAGTAGAGTTGATGAGCCAGCAGACCTTGTTCAGTGTCGTATATGGCGATTCCGGTTTCGTCACATGAGGTTTCAATACCTAGCACGCGCATCTAATCTTATCCTTTTTAACTACAAACCAAAGGCGCCTAGTTTAGCCTAAAGCCTCACTGATGTCAGTCTAGATCAACGGTAACACCCTTCAATGAACTGTCATCATCACCGTGATTTTCACCACTGAGTTTGATCCGCAAGCGTAAGTCATTTGGTGCATCTGCATGACGCATCGCATTATCGTATGTAATACGGCCCGCCTTGTAGAGATCATAAAGGGCTTGGTCAAAGGTTTGCATGCCTAATTCACGCGAACGCGCCATGATTTCTTTTAACTCACCCATGTCACCGGTGGCTATCTTCTCCGCAATGATCGGGCTATTGAGTAAAATTTCGATGGCTGCAGTACGCCCTCCATCAGTAGTGGGAACTAACTGTTGCGCCACAATACCGCGTAGGTTCAGCGACAAATCAAACATCAACTTGTGAATTTTCTCTTTCGGCACCAGTTGCATGATCCGCTCTATCGCTTGGTTGGCATTGTTAGCGTGCAACGTAGCCACACACAAATGACCTGTTTCAGCAAAGGTTAAAGCGTATTCCATAGTCTCTTGAGAACGTATCTCCCCGACTAAAATCACATCGGGAGCTTGCCGTAACGAGCTTTTTAATGCTGCCTCAAAGGATTCTGTATCCTGCCCCACCTCACGCTGTGTGACCATGCATTGAGCGTGGTCATGCACAAATTCGACGGGGTCTTCAATGGTCAGAATATGCCCCTTTGAATGCTGGTTGCGGTAGCCAATCAAAGCCGCCAAACTGGTTGACTTACCGGTACCTGTGCCCCCTACCACTAGCAACAAACCGCGCTTACTCATAATGAGTTGGGTTAGAATACTAGGAAGTTTAAGCTGCTCTACTGTAGGTATCTCGGTAACAATACGGCGTACTACCATGCCGGCTTTTTGGCGTTGCCAGAATGCACTCACCCGAAACCGGCCAATGCCTTCGCGGAAAATCGCGAAATTGGCTTCTTTATGGGTAATAAATTGCTCTAAATGATCCTCCCCAAGAGCTTCTTTGACGATGGCTAAGGCCGCATTATCACTCAACTTCTGTTCTGCTAACGACTGCAGCTCACCATTAATTTTGGCACTAGGAGCTAACCCCGCCGAAATAAATAAATCTGAACTTTGTCGTTCCACCATGAGTTTGAGGAGCTTATCCAATACCGACATTAGAAAGCATCCTTGTGATTCGCTTTAGCTTTAGCGTCAGCACGGGTTACAGTACCTTGGTTGAGTAAATTTTGCAGAGATTGGTCAAGCGTTTGCATGCCATGGGCAGCCCCCGTTTGAATGGACGAATACATCTGTGCAATTTTATCTTCACGAATTAAGTTCTTAATGGCAGACGTCGCAATCATGATCTCATGAGCGGCAACTCGCCCCCCACCCACCTTTTTCAGCAAGGTTTGCGAAATCACGGCGCGCAGTGATTCAGATAACATGGAGCGAATCATAGGTTTCTCATCGCCCGGAAACACATCGACAATCCGGTCAATGGTTTTTGGGGCAGAGGTTGTGTGCAAGGTACCAAACACTAAGTGTCCAGTTTCAGCTGCTGTCATGGCTAACCGAATGGTTTCTAAATCACGCATCTCACCCACTAAAATCACATCAGGGTCTTCACGCAGGGCCGAGCGTAATGCGTTGTTAAAACTGTGGGTGTCGCGATGCACTTCACGTTGGTTAACCAAGCTACGTTTGTTCTTATGAACAAACTCGATGGGATCTTCGATGGTCAAAATGTGATGAAATTTATTTTCATTAATGTAATCCACCATAGCCGCCAGCGTCGTAGACTTACCTGAACCGGTGGGCCCAGTCACTAACACGAGTCCACGAGGGTTATCGGAGATCGTTTTAAAGATCTCTGGAGCACCCAGTTGTTCCAGTGTAAGAACCTCGCTAGGAATAGTACGAAAGACGGCGCCAGCACCACGGTTTTGTACAAATGCGTTAACCCGAAAGCGCGCCAGATTCGGTACCTCAAACGAGAAATCACATTCTAGATTCTGTTCGTACTCTTTACGCTGGCGGTCGTTCATAATGTCATACACCAGCTCTTGCACTTGCTTGTGCGATAAGGCCGGGATATTTATTTTACGAACGTCACCATCTACCCGTATCATAGGAGGTGACTCTGCTGACAAATGTAAGTCTGACGATTTATGTTTAACAGCAAAGCTGAGTAACTCAGTGATATCCATTGAACGGCCTCTTTATAGTGAGTGTTAGCAAGTGATAAATAACATAGCTGAACGGATAAAAGAAGTCCGCAACCAAATAAAGCAAGCAACTCAAGCTGCCCAGCGCCAGCCGCATAGCGTACAACTGCTGGCCGTTAGCAAAACTAAGCCAGCCGCTGATGTTGCTGCTGCCCATGCCGCCGGCCAAGTAGACTTTGGTGAAAACTATGTGCAAGAAGGCGTACAGAAGATTACGCAGTTGCAGCATTTACCGCTTACGTGGCATTTTATCGGCCCCATTCAATCGAATAAAACCAAAGACATTGCGGAACATTTTGCTTGGGTACATAGCCTTGATCGCGAAAAAATAGCACGCCGTTTAAGCCAACAGCGTCCAGCGCATCTCCCGCCGTTACAAGTGTTGATTCAGATAAATATTGACGACGAATCCAGTAAAGCGGGTATCGCACCGGCGCAACTAGAACAAATGGCTCAGCTGATTGCTAGTTTGCCGCAGTTGCAGCTGCGCGGTTTGATGACGATTCCCCAAGCCGATGCTAGTGCTGACCAACAAGCCCATAGCTTTGCCGCCATGCAGCGGTTGTTTTTACAATTACAGACCCAATATGATCAGATAGATACGCTGTCCATGGGGATGAGTAATGATCTTGCCGCTGCCATCGCTCATGGCGCCACCATGGTGCGTGTTGGCACCGCTATTTTTGGTGCCAGAACCAACTAAATCAAATAATCAAGGAGACACAGATGACAACCACGCCACGCAAAATCGCCTTTATTGGGGCCGGCAATATGACCCAAAGCATCGTTGGCGGGATGGTCCGAAGTGGGTATTCCAACGAGCTTATTTACGTTAGCAACCCAAGCGTAGGTAAGCTGCAGCTGTTACAAGACAAACTCAAAGTTCATACCAGTCAAGATAACATCCAGGTTGCTACGCAAGCCGATGTTATTGTGCTTGCGGTAAAACCGCAGTTGATGGCGCAAGTCTGCCAACAGCTGCGTGAGCAAGTACCTAACCTTAGCGACAAACTGATTGTTACTATCGCCGCAGGTATTCGAATTGAAAAATATCGACAGTATTTAGGTGACTCGATTCGTATGATTCGCGTCATGCCTAATACACCTTCACTCGTAGGGCAAGGCATGTCGGGCTTGGTCGCTGATGACCGCGTTGATCAAACCGACCAAGACTTTATCACTGCAGCCTTTAATGGCGTAGGCGCAACTTTATGGGTTGCCGATGAAGATCAACTAGACATTCTAGGTGCTGTAGCTGGCAGTGGTCCTGCATATTTCTTTGAATTTATGGCAAGCTTACAAAAAGCAGCAGCGGCATTAGGTTTTGATGCTGACAAAGCACGAGCGATGGTGCAACAAACGGCACTAGGAGCAGCTGAAATGGCCATTGCTAGCGAGCTTTCGCTGGAAGATTTACGCAAGCAAGTGACCAGTAAGGGCGGCTCTACGGCAAAAGGTATCGAGGTTTATCAAGCCGCTGAGATTGACAAGATTTCAGCGCAAGCAGTCAAAGCAGCAGTGCAACGTAACCAAGAAATGGCTAAACTGTTTTAATCGGACCCTAAAGCCGCAGCTCGATGAAGTTGCGGCTCACCAATACAAGGTAAACTGAGAGTATGAATGCCGTAACCTTTTTAGTTGATTTTGTTTTCGACTTATTTTTGATGGTGGTGATTCTTCGCGTATGGATGCAAGCGGTAAGAGCCGATTTTTACAATCCGCTGAGCCAGTTTGTGGTCAAAGTGAGTAATCCGCTGGTATTACCCTTGCGCTCAGTATTACCGACTTTAGGTCGGTGGGACTTAGCCGCTGTGGTCTTGGCGTTACTGGTGGCCGTAGCTAAGATTTATCTAGTACAAATACTGATTAATGCGCCTTTACCTATGGTGGTCACAGCATTAATCAACAGTTTGTTCTTAGTGGTGTTTCAATTTCTGTGGATCTTATTCTGGGTCACGCTGATCCGTGCCTTAATGAGCTGGTTTAGCCAAGGTTATCATCCAATGACAGCCATGCTCGCGCAGTTAACTGAGCCTTTTTTAGCGCCGATTCGACGTATCATCCCGCCTATTGGCGGGCTTGATTTATCGGTTTTAGTGCTCATCGTAGGTATTAAATTTGTTCGCATTTTGCTGGGTAACATGCTGATTTAAGCTTATTACTAGCTGTACAAAAATCATCGAGAGGTTTGCATTATGAATTACCATCGTTCCAGCCGTGGTTTGAGCTCTTGTACCTGGGTGCGTTTACTGAGCATTGCGGTGTTGGGGCTACTGGCCCTGTTAAGCGCAACAGCCCAAGCTGAGCAAAGTAAACGACTGGGGCCGTGGGAAGTCCACTATAATGCCTTTAACTCCACCTTACTGCGCCCCGAAATGGCTAAAGAGTATAATTTACAACGCAGTAAGTACCTAGGCACCGTGAACATTGCAGTTTTAGCTGCTGATATTGCAGGTAAGCCGGCTCAACAAGTTGCTATTAGTGGTTATGTGATGAACCCGTTGAGCATGCAGCAAACTCTTGAATTTCAAGAGGTCATAGAGGGTGATGCTGTCTATTATCTAACTCAAGTTGAGTTCACACATCTAGAAACACTGCGCTTTTATATTACTATTAAGCAGGGTAACCAACAGCAAGAGCTACGTTTTAGCAAAGAGTTTTGGGCTAATTAACTCAAGTTAGCCAAGTAGCTTCACCCCTACTTGGCTGATCTCACCATGTTCATTTAACTCGCGCACCGTTAATTGCACTTGCCCAATCTTCAGGTCGTCACCTACCACCACACGACGGTGGAATTTCCGGTCAAAATAATCATTTAATGTGAGCGCAGCCAAATCGTCAGAGAGCTCTCCCAACGGATAAAAGCTAGCCACCTCAGCCAAACTAAGACTGCC
>JTFO01000570.1_pt1 | contig 12390 bp, 10 predicted proteins | sample 235411 | NCBI WGS metagenome assembly JTFO01 (sample SAMN03067590, study PRJNA260953) | activated sludge metagenome | biome: Sludge; feature: Wastewater; isolation source: CETP activated sludge from laboratory augmented bioreactor treating... | place: India:Gujarat | collected 2013-04
AATACGGAAGTTGCTGATGATCAGCTCTACTTATTCGATGTAAAAGATTTTGCTTCAGCGGTGGAAACGATTGAAGTGTTTCGTCAAGAGCCAAGTACTTTGCTCGAAGTGAGTATTCAAGGGGCCTTTAAGTATGATTATTCTTTACGCAGCCAATATTTAGAGGTGGTCATTACCGAACTAAAGAAGGAAGAACCCGCCCCCCTTCCTAATTTGATGGAAAAACAAGGTAAGCTTATCTCCATTAACTTCCAAGATATTCCTGTTCGAAATGTCTTACAGTTAATTGCGGATTACAACCAATTTAATTTAGTGGTTTCTGACTCAGTTAAAGGGAACTTAACCCTACGTTTGGATGGTGTTCCTTGGCAGCAGGTGCTTGATATTATTTTACAGGTCAAAGGGCTTGATAAGCGCGTTGATGGAAACGTGATTCTCGTTGCACCGAAAGAGGAGTTGGATTTACGAGAAAAGCAACAACTCGAGAAAGCGCGTTTAGCGGAAGAACTGGGTGATTTACGCTCGGACATCATCAAAGTACATTTTGCGAAAGCCTCGGATATTGCTGAGATGATAGGTGGAAGTGGAACTGTCAATATGTTATCAGAGCGTGGTTCTATTAGTATTGATGAGCGAACGAATGCCCTCTTGATCCGCGAATTACCTGAAAACATTAAAGTGATTCGTGAAATCATTGAGTCACTGGATATTCCTGTCAAACAAGTACAGATTGAAGCCAGAATTGTGACGGTGAATGAAGGCAACTTAGACGAATTAGGGATCCGGTGGGGGATGTCATCGAAAAACGGCAGTCATACCGTGGGCGGTTCTATTGAAGGAAACATGAACACGATTGGCTTATATGAACCGGAAGATGGTACCGAAATGATCAATAACTTCTTGAACGTTAACTTGGGGGCCACGGCTGCTAACGCCTCAAGCATTGCGTTTCAGGTCGCAAAATTGGGGTCAGGGACTTTGCTGGATCTTGAATTATCAGCGATGCAGCGCGAGTCTAAAGCTGAAATCATTTCGAGCCCACGGTTGATCACCACCAATAAAAAACCCGCTTACATTGAGCAAGGGACGGAAATCCCCTACTTAGAATCCTCTTCTAGCGGGGCAACGACGGTGGCATTTAAAAAAGCGGTTCTCAGCTTGAAAGTGACACCTCAAATCACCCCAGATAACCGTTTGGTACTGGATTTAAGTGTCACACAGGATCGCCCCGGTGATGTGGTTAAAACCGGCACAGGGGAAGCGGTAGCGATTAATACTCAACGGATTGGTACCCAAGTGTTGGTCAATAATGGAGAAACCGTTGTACTGGGTGGTATTTTCCAACATAGCTTGACTAATACCATAGATAAAGTGCCTTTACTGGGTGATCTCCCTTTTCTTGGAGCACTCTTTCGCCGTAGTTATCAGCAATTGGGTAAAAGTGAATTGCTGATTTTTGTCACGCCTCAGGTGGTGATTCAATGACTTAGCGTCATTATTTCCGCTAAAGTAAAATTAAAGTTGCATTAGTGGCACCTTATCTAGATAATTTCGGGTCTTATCACGAATTATCTGTGAGGAATCGGTGCCACAAGCATTCCCATCGCTAACATTAGTATGGCGGACTTTGTGGCGATGTCATTGAATTAACGTTGTAAATTACTGCTAAACATGGCTGAAAAACGCAATATTTTTCTTGTTGGCCCAATGGGTGCTGGCAAAAGTACAATTGGTAGACACTTAGCTCAACAACTGCATATGGAGTTTGTTGATTCTGATACTGTCATTGAAGAGCGCACCGGCGCAGATATCGCTTGGGTATTTGATGTTGAAGGTGAAGAAGGCTTCCGTAAACGTGAAGAAGCGGTGATCAATGATCTCACTGAAGAACAAGGTATTGTTCTTGCCACGGGTGGTGGTTCGGTGATGAGCAAAGAAAATCGTAATCGTCTTTCTGCTCGTGGCGTGGTTGTTTACTTAGAAACCACAATCGAAAAACAATTAGCACGGACTAACCGTGATAAAAAACGTCCGTTGTTGCAAACGGACAATCCTCGTGAAGTTTTAGAAGCACTGGCTGGTGAGCGTAATCCGCTGTATGAAGAAATGGCAGATATTACCGTACGTACCGACGATCAAAGTGCAAAAGTGGTAGCCAACCAGATCGTAAAAATGCTAGAAGAACACTAACCAGTTCTTTTATTCGGAGTGCAAACCATGGAACGGATTACGGTCAGTTTAGGTGAGCGTAGCTACCCAATCTCAATTGGTGCCGGATTATTTAATAATCCGGCCCTTCTTCCTCTTTCTGAAAAGCAAAAAGTGTTGGTGATCACTAACCACACAGTCGCGCCATTGTATGCTAAACAAATGCTTTCATTACTGGAACAGCGTGGATGTGTGTCATCTGTGCTGGAGCTTCCTGATGGTGAGCAATATAAAAGTTTAGAGACTTTTAACACCATCATGAGTTATTTGCTTGAGCATAATTATAGCCGTGATGTGACGGTGATTGCTTTGGGTGGAGGGGTGATTGGGGATTTAGTCGGATTTGCTGCTGCGTGTTATCAGCGGGGAGTCGACTTTATTCAGATACCGACTACATTATTGGCTCAAGTGGACTCTTCTGTCGGCGGAAAAACCGCAGTGAATCATCCCTTGGGTAAAAATATGATAGGGGCTTTTTACCAGCCTAAAGCCGTTATTATTGATACTCACTGTTTAGCCACTCTCCCTGAACGTGAATTTGCTGCGGGAATGGCGGAAGTGATCAAGTATGGCATCATCTATGATTATGACTTCTTTGTTTGGTTAGAAGAACATATGGATGCCTTATATGCGTTAGATGAACAAGCGTTGTCTTATGCTATTGCGCGTTGTTGCCAAATTAAAGCGGAAGTCGTGGCTTTGGATGAAAAAGAGTCGGGGATTCGTGCACTGCTTAATTTAGGTCATACCTTTGGTCACGCGATTGAAGCTGAGTTAGGTTACGGCTGTTGGCTGCATGGCGAAGCGGTTGCCGCAGGAACCATGATGGCTACCGTCACCGCTCAGCTACAAGGGCTGATCACTGAGCAGCAGCAAGCACGTATTCGTGCCATACTAGAAAGAGCGCATTTGCCCGTACATACCCCAGACAGCATGACGTTTGAGGATTTTATCCAGCATATGATGCGAGATAAAAAAGTGTTAGCGGGAGAATTACGACTGGTATTACCTACGGCAATTGGACGTTCAGAAGTAGTGAAAGGTGTGCCTCAAGCGGTGATAAAACAAGCCATTGAAGCGTGTCGTATAACCCATAATTAAGTGGCATCATTAGGATCGTTGATGAGTTTAGCACATGAATTAGAGTTAGATTCACAAGTCGAGCTGCTAGAGCGTTTGCAGCTCTTGACCCGTTTTGGTTCCAACTTCGTCAATGTTTTTGGTGGGTTAGGTGCGGGAAAATCTTGGTTGGCTCAACGCTACTTAGAGCATTGGGCCGAGGATAAGAATCAATCTCTGTTACTCTGTCATCCCAATCAAACGGATGAACAGCGTAGGCTCACGATTTTAAACCAGCTTGTTTCAGACCCTCTCTTTAATCCAAATGATGCTTTATTGGATAGCTTTTCCTATCTTATTGAAGAAGAAACGTGTGATATCGTTATTGCCATTGATGATGCTCATCTATTATCCGATACCTTACTTTCCGAGTTATGGATGTGGGTATTAGAGGCACAAAGTGAGCCTCGTTGGACGATTAATGTTGTGTTATTCGCTCAGGCAAACAGTCTTGATGCTTTGCTGACTCGCTTAACTTATGGCCAAGAACACAAACCGATTGAGCTAGAAATTGAGCCGCTGAGCCAATATGAGGCTGATCGTTTGTTTGAACAGCGAGTGATGCGTTATGTTGAGCCTGAAATGGAGCGTCAGGTACGTGCGGCATTCAAGAAGGTCAAACGCTTTCCGGGGGAGATCATGGCACTAACCGATCAGAAAAGTGAAAAAAGGATCATCATTCGTTCTATTATTGCTTCGCCATTCAAGATAGCACTGGTGATCATTCTGCTTCTCCTCGTCATTGGAGGAGGGTATTGGTGGATGTGGTCGCAACCCTCTGCGGATGAGAAAAGTCAGCAATGGATTCAGAGCCAAAAAAGCATTGAGCAAACCGTGATTCCTACTTTATCGCAGGATGATGTGGCGTTAAGCCAAGCTGAAACCGTGGAAAAAACGTCGCCAACGCTCCCCGATCTAAGCGGTGTGGAAGATGATTCTGCCTCGCTCCCCCCTGATATTAAAGAAAGATCAGAAGGGGTGGGAATGGCGGATTCTGAGCATCAACGTATCGTGATTAGCTCTGATGTGGTGGACGCATTATTAGAGGAAGAACCAACGCCGCCGATTGAGCCAAAGATTAATCGTGATCTTGTGGCAAAAGAGAGGTTGCCTGATGAATCGGATGCTCGAGCGAGAGCGAATGAACAATCCAACCTCATTCGCTTCTCTTTTGCCCGAGAAGCGTTACTTGAGATGTCTCCTCGTAGTTATACGTTACAACTGGCCGCGGTTAATTCGTTGCAAGAAGTTCAAGCATTTATTGATCAATACCAGTTAGAAGGGCAGGTTAACGTCTATCCTACCTTACGTAATGAGGTTGATTGGTATATCGTCACCTACAGTAATTACCCCACTATTCAGTTGGCGCGTGATGCGGTAGCGACCTTGCCTTCAGCCATTCAAGCGTTGGGACCGTGGGCAAAATCGCTCAGCCAAGTACAACGAGAGATTGAGCGTGCGAAATAACGCTGAGTTTGAGCGGAAAATATGTTACATTCCGCTCCCTTATTTTTCGGTGATTGATTAGAGCGGTAGATGAAAAAGCAGCGTGCCTTTTTGAAATGGGCTGGGGGGAAGTTTGGCCTAGTCGAAGAGATCCAACGCCATTTGCCACCTGCCCAAGAGTTGGTTGAGCCCTTTGTTGGTGCAGGCTCAATCTTCTTAAATAGTGATTTTGAACACTATTTATTGGCGGATATTAATCCCGACTTAATCAATTTATACAATTTGCTAAAAACGGATCCGGAACATTACATCCGTGAGGCGAAGCGTTGGTTCACGCCAGAGAATAATCGTAAAGAAGCCTATTTGGATGTTCGTAAACAGTTCAATGGCTGTAATGATATTATGTACCGCTCACTGGCTTTTCTTTATATGAATCGGTTTGGGTTTAATGGTTTGTGCCGTTATAACAAAAAAGGCGGTTTTAATGTGCCTTTTGGTTCGTACAAAAAACCGTATTTTCCTGAAGCGGAACTCGAATTTTTTGCTGAAAAAGCACAACGAGCAACGTTTATCTGTGCGGGCTACCATCAAACTTTCAGCCAAGCTGCGCAAGAGAGCGTGATTTATTGCGATCCTCCTTATGCTCCCCTGTCGACGACGGCAAATTTCACCTCATATTCGGGGAATGGCTTTTCACTCGACGATCAAGCCGCACTGGCAGATGTCGCAGAAAAAACGGCTCAAGAACGTGGTATCCCTGTGCTTATCTCCAATCATGATACGATTTTAACTCGTCGCCTGTATCATGGGGCTCAATTGAATGCGGTGAAGGTGAAACGCACCATCAGTCGTAATGGTGCTGGGCGCAATAAAGTCGATGAATTACTCGCGCTGTTTACGCCTAATAAGTAATTTGCTCGCGGATTCTTCGAGCCTGTTTTCAGAAAGAGATCTGGCTGCATACTAGGATCTCAACACTTCCTTAGGTTAGAATGCATTACCGCCGTTCTGCGCATTCCATCACCAAAGAGGTTAGCTATGAAAGATTTCCTGATTGCCCCATCCATTCTCTCAGCCGATTTTGCTCGTTTAGGAGAGGACGTTGAAAAAGTATTGGCAGCAGGGGCTGATGTGATCCACTTTGATGTGATGGACAATCACTATGTACCCAACCTCACTTTTGGCGCTCCAATTTGTAAAGCGTTACGAGACTATGGCATTACCGCCCCTATTGATGTCCATTTAATGGTTAAACCTGTCGATAGAATCATTCCTGATTTTGCGAAAGCGGGCGCATCCATGATTACCTTTCATGTGGAAGCCTCTGATCATGTGGATCGCACATTGCAGTTGATCAAAGAGCATGGTTGCCAAGCGGGAGTGGTATTAAACCCTGCGACACCATTGAGCCACCTTGACTACATCATGGACAAAGTTGACCTTATTCTATTGATGTCGGTCAACCCTGGATTTGGCGGCCAATCTTTTATTCCTCATACGTTAGACAAATTGCGTGCTGTGCGTGAACGCATTGAGCAAAGTGGTCGCTCTATCCGTTTAGAAATCGACGGCGGTGTTAAAGTCGACAACATTGCTGAAATCGCTCAAGCGGGGGCCGATATGTTTGTCGCCGGTTCGGCGATTTTTGGTCAACCTGACTACCAAGCCGTCATTCATGCGATGCGTACAGAACTGGCCAAGGTGAAGTAACCCTCATTTTAATGATTAGGAAGATGTTTTGCAGCCGATAAAGTTAATTGCCTTTGATCTCGATGGCACCTTGTTAGACAGTGTGCCAGATTTAGCGATGGCAGCGGATCAAGCGGTTCAAGCACTAGGGTTCTCTGGTGTGTCTGAACACCAAGTGCGCGATTATGTCGGTAATGGTGCCGATGTATTGATCGCTCGCTGTTTAAGCCAAAGTTTACATATAGACCCATCATTGACCCCTGATTTACGCCAGCAGGCACGTGAGCGGTTTGATGATTATTATGCGAAAACTGGGCATAAATTGAGCCACCTCTACCCGCATGTTAAACAGACATTAGTGCAGCTTTACCAAGCGGGTTTCATCTTGGCGTTAGTCACCAATAAACCCAGTAAGTTTGTGCCGGATGTATTAGCGCAACATGGTATTCGTGAATTTTTCAGTGATGTTATTGGTGGGGATACTTTCGCGGAGAAAAAACCGAACCCGATGGCGTTAGAGTGGCTACTCGAAAAGTATCAGCTTGCCCCACAACAGATGTTGATGGTGGGCGATTCTAAAAATGATATTTTAGCGGCTAAAAATGCTGGATGTGCGTCGTTTGGTTTAACCTATGGCTATAACCACGGTGAGCCCATTTCCGATTCCGATCCGGATGTCGTCGCAGACGATATTGCTCAGCTCATTGATGTGGTTATGGTTTACGCGTAAAAATTGTCACTTGCCACTAGTAAAATACTCATCAATGAGTACACTGCTATCTTGTGCTCGCTACTGGCGAGCACATTTGTTCACAGAGTTTTCAGTCTTATCTCATATTCAGTAACAAGGAAATCATACCCATGAGCAAACCCATCGTATTGAGTGGTGTTCAACCGTCAGGTGAACTAAGTATCGGTAATTACTTGGGTGCTCTACGTCAATGGCAACAGATGCAAGACGATTATGATTGTCACTATTGTGTGGTTGATCTCCATGCGATCACGGTTCGTCAAGATCCGAAAGCATTGCGTGAAGCAACCTTAGATGCATTGGCAATTTGTTTAGCGGTTGGTGTTGATCCACAAAAGAGCACGCTATTTGTTCAGTCACATGTACCAGAGCATGCTCAATTGGGTTGGATTCTTAACTGTTACACGCAAATGGGCGAATTGAGCCGTATGACTCAGTTCAAAGACAAATCTGCGCGTTACGCCAATGATGTCAATGCTGGTTTATTTGACTATCCGGTGCTTATGGCTGCCGATATTTTGTTGTATGGTGCACACCAAGTACCTGTGGGTAGCGATCAAAAACAGCATCTGGAATTGGCGCGAGATATTGCGATTCGATTTAATAATATTTACTGTCCTGATTCGAAAACGCCAATTTTTACTATTCCAGAGCCTTACATTCCGCAAGTGAACGCTCGTGTTATGAGTCTACAAGATGCGACGAAGAAAATGTCGAAATCGGATGATAACCGCAAAAATGTGATCACTTTGCTGGAAGATCCTAAATCGATCATCAAGAAGATCAATAAGGCACAAACCGACACAGAAACGCCACCACGTATTGCTTATGATGTGGAAAATAAAGCGGGTATCTCTAACTTAATGGGGCTCTATTCTGCGGCGACGGGTAAATCTTTTGCTGACATTGAAGCCCAGTATGCAGGGGTTGAAATGTACGGACCATTTAAGAAAGAGGTTGGGGAAGCCTTAGTTGCGATGCTGGAACCGGTTCAAGCTGAATATCACCGAATTCGTGATGACCGCAGTTATCTTAATCGTGTTATGAGCCAAGGGGCGGAGAAAGCGTCGGCTCAAGCTTCGATGATTTTGGCAAAAGTCTTTGATGCGGTTGGTTTTGTTCCTCGTACTTAATTGATCTCTCAGGCCAGTGAGACTGGCCTATTTTTTATTATTTGTCTGCTAATTGCTCATGTTGCTGATCATCGATAACTACGACTCTTTTACCTATAACTTATACCAGTACTTTTGCCAGTTAGGGGCAGACGTTCAAGTCGTGCGTAATGATGCGATCAATATTGAGCAGATTGAAGCCCTTGCTCCCAGCCACCTAGTGATTTCACCGGGGCCTTGTACCCCTAACGAAGCGGGGATCTCTCTTGCCGCGATTGAACATTTTGCTGGAAAGATCCCGATGTTGGGTGTTTGCTTGGGTCATCAAGCGATTGCACAGGTGTTTGGGGGAAAGGTCGTTCGCGCCCGGCAAGTCATGCATGGTAAAACCTCTCGGATACGACATACGGGGAAAAGCGTATTTACCGGATTAAATAACCCACTGACCGTTACTCGCTACCATTCATTAGTCGTTGAGCAAGGAACGTTATCAGAGGCATTTGAATTGACCGCTTGGACTGAACATTCCGATGGCTCCATGGATGAAATCATGGGCTATCAACATAAAACATGGCCGATAGAGGCTGTACAGTTTCATCCTGAATCGATAAAAACAGAGCAAGGTCATCAATTATTGGCCAATTTTTTACGCCGTTAATCATCGAGCCTGATCACTTTTTTTACATTTATTCTGTTTTTAGCAGTCATCGTCATTTTTGAAAATTTATGCGCCAAATTTTCTGCTGATTCTCTTCCTTCCCTTATTCATTCCACGATTACTCGCTATTTTTTAATGAAAGAGAAAAAGATCTTTATAAATATTGCGATTTAATGCATAAATAATCATATTGAATGGTGGTTGCTAATTTGAACGACAATCAAAAAGAATAATTCACTATTGAAATGGTTAATATTTTGTAAATAAAATGCTTAGCAAGCTAGAATGCAATACAAAATCTTCCACTAAGGTTTTGTCACCCCATTGTTGGGCTGCTTGGCATGCAGTATCGAGAGGGAATGTGTAATGACAGTGAAAACAAATGTGGATCGTAGTTTATTTGATGAGGTGATGGTGCCTTGTTATAGCCCAATGGACTTTATTCCAGTCAAAGGGCAAGGTTCTCGTGTCTGGGATCAGCAAGGCCGTGAATATATCGATTTTGCGGGAGGCATTGCGGTCAGTTGCTTAGGGCACTGTCATCCGGCGATGGTTCAAGCATTAACAGAGCAAGCGAATAAGTTGTGGCATCTAAGCAATATCATGACCAATGAACCTGCTTTACGGTTAGCAAAAAAATTAACGGAGATCAGCTTTGCTGAGAAGGTCTTTTTTGCTAACTCAGGAGCAGAAGCGAATGAAGCGGCACTGAAACTGGCTCGTCGTTATGCCACGGATAATTTTGGCCCGGAAAAATCAGAAATCATCGCTTTTTACCAAGGGTTTCATGGTCGAACCTTTTTTACGGTCACTGTGGGGGGGCAATCGACATACTCTGATGGTTTTGGTCCAAAGCCCGGCAATATTACTCATCTCCCTTATAATGATATTAGCGCGTTGCAAGCACAAATTTCGGATCGTACCTGTGCGGTGATCATGGAGCCATTGCAAGGAGAGGGGGGAATTGTTTCACCCTCGGCAGAGTTTGCTCAAGCCGTACGTGAGCTATGTGATAGACATAATGCATTACTGATTTTTGATGAAGTGCAAACGGGTAATGGGCGTACGGGAGATTTTTATGCCTACCAAGGTATCGGTGTGACACCTGATATTCTTAGTACGGCCAAATCGCTCGGAGGAGGTTTCCCCATTGGCGCAATGTTGACGACCGATAAGCTGGCAAAACATTTAAGTGTCGGTACGCATGGCTCGACTTATGGCGGAAACCCATTAGCGTGTGCTGTTGCAGAAGCAGTAGTCGAGATCGTAAGCCAGCCTGAAACTTTAGCTGGCGTGACGGAGCGCGGTGAGTGGATTCGTCAAGGTTTGGCTAAAATAAATGATAAGTATCAAGTTTTTAAAGAAATTCGTGGGAAAGGTCTATTGGTTGGTGCTGAGCTTAATGAGCAATGGCAAGGCCGAGCAAGAGAGATTCTTGTCGCAGCCGGTCAGCAAGGTTTAATGATGTTGGTGGCGGGAGCCAGTGTGATACGCATTACCCCATCACTGATTATTAGTCAGCAAGAGATCGAGCTTGGTTTGGAAAAATTGGATCAAGCGATTGCTTCACTGGTTTAAATCGCTTGATTCACCACACCCACCATGGAGTCGGTGGGTGTGCCTCTAGGTTTCATCTCTACCTAGATTCTTCATGCATCGGGAGGTAATATTGATGCTAATTATTCGCCCAATTGCTATCTCAGACTACGATGCTCTACATACCTGTGCAGTCGAGTCCGGTTATGGTTTTACCTCATTACCCGTCAATCAAGAATTACTGACAAAACGTATTGAACACTCAGAATACAGCTTCTCGAAAGCCGAAGTTTTACATCCGAGTGATGAAGGCTATTTGATGGTAGGGGTTGATTCAGAGACAGGCGAGGTGGTGGGGACAACCGGAATTGAAGCTGCCGTTGGTTGGGACCGTCCGAGTTACTCCTATCACATTAGCACTATTGTCCATTCATCCCATAAGCTCGGGGTGCATAATACGGTGAAGTTATTAACGTTTGGCAATAACTACACCGGATGCACCGAGATCTGTACCTTGTTTCTGCGCGAACCTTACCGCCAAGGTACCAATGGCCGTTTATTATCGAAAAGCCGTTTTCTAATGATGGCAGAACATCCTGAACGCTTTTCCCCCACCATTTTTGCAGAAATGCGCGGGGTTTCGGATGCGAAGGGCAACTCCCCTTTCTGGCAGTGGTTGCAACAGCATTTTTTCTCGATTGATTTCACCCTTGCAGACTATTTAACTGGCATTGGCAAAAAAGGTTTTATTGCTGACTTGATGCCAAAATTGCCGATTTATATCAATTTACTCAGCCCTGAAGCACAAGCGGTGATTGGGAAAGTGCACGACAATACTCGCCCAGCATTAACCCTGCTTGAACAAGAAGGGTTTACTTGTCGTAACTACGTTGACATTTTTGATGCGGGTCCAACGGTAGAGTGCGATTTACGCCATATTGAGTCTGTGCGTCATTCTGTGCGTGCACGGGTTGAGATTGCTCGCCATTCCAGTGGGCAAAACTATTTAATGTGTAATAGCACCTTTAAAAATTTTCGGGCAACGGCTGCTAAAGCGGCGTATAACCGAGAGCGCGAGGAAGTGGTTATTACTCCTGAAGTGGCGAAAGCGCTCGAAGTGGAACAAGGAGAGTGGTTGCGAATTCTCTCTCAATAAAGAAAAGGGGAAAGATCATGACTCAGTGGATTGACGGGCAATGGCAAACAGGGGAAGGCGAAGCGTTTACCTCACTCAGCCCATATAACGGTCAGGTGGTTTGGCAGGGGCATTGCGCCAGCCAAGATCAAGTTGAACAAGCGATAACGGCCGCTCGTTCCGCTTTTATTGCTTGGAAGCATCGCCCTTATCATGAGCGAGAGAAAATTATCCTTGCCTTTGCGGATCTCGTTAAAGAACGCAGTGAGCACATTGCTGCGATCATTGCCAAAGAGACTGGAAAACCATTGTGGGAAACACGTACTGAAGCTGCTGCGATGGCAGGAAAAATCGCCATATCCATCCGGGCTTATCATGAACGCACTGGGGAACGACATCGTGAAAGTGCGGAAAATCAGTTGGTATTACGCCATCGACCGCTTGGTGTCATGGCCGTGTTTGGCCCTTATAACTTTCCTGTTCACTTACCTAATGGGCATATTGTTCCGGCTTTGCTGGCGGGGAATTGCGTTGTGTTTAAACCCTCAGAACAAACACCTTGGTGTGGGGAATTGGCGGCGAAGCTTTGGCAAGAAGCGGGATTGCCTCATGGTGTGCTGAACCTTGTGCAAGGAGGCAAAGAGACGGGCATTGCGCTAGCAAGCTCTGCTAATATTGATGGGTTATTGTTTACGGGGAGCGCCAATACTGGGCATGTCTTGCACCGGATGGATAT